>MDSY01116633.1_pt1 | contig 21878 bp, 20 predicted proteins | sample 811131 | NCBI WGS metagenome assembly MDSY01 (sample SAMN05326643, study PRJNA326480) | marine metagenome | isolation source: seawater | place: Atlantic Ocean: South West | collected 2010 | reverse complement strand
CTCCTGATGGTCGTATTGTAGTTGTTTCAAACATTACTCAATTTGAAAAGATTTACGGTAGATATTTATTAAATATGAATTCTAAAAATCACTAACTATGAAAAGGATTTTTGGATTACTGTTTGTGTTTGCAGTTTTTGGTTTCACTGCAGTTGCTCAAGAAGTTAATATTTCAACTGTAAATGATTACACTTCTTGTGAAGGTGCTGTTGTAGACTCAGGCCAAAGTGCATCAGATTACGGTGCAAATGAGAATCATAGCATTACTTGGTGTGCTGAAGCTCCTGAGACAATTTTGAATTTTTACTGGGTTGTTTTTGATTTAGATGCAGCATCTACAATTACAATTTATGATGGGGACAGTAATGCTGATCCTCTTATTGGCACTTTTACAGGAACAGAACTACAAGGACAGGATATTACATCAACTAATGTTACAGGTTGTTTAACTATTGAATTTGTCTCAGGGCCAAACAGTTCAGGTAATTTCGGTGCATATGCTTCATGTGGTGAGCCTTGTGATAAACCTTTTGCAATTGTAAATCCTTTTGAGTCAGATTATCAGCCAGTTAGAGCTTGTATCGGTGAAGAGTTTATTTTAAATGGTAGTTATTCAACAGTTGCAGATGGACAAGAAATTGTAAGTTGGGAATGGAATCTTGGAGATGGAACTTCAGATAATTCAGGTGATGTTATAACTCATATTTACAATCAACCGGGATTATATGTAGTCAATTTAGATATTACTGATAGTAATGATTGCTCAAACCAAAATATTGTTGATTATCAGGTTCTAGTATCTACAGAACCTGTTTTTGATGGTACATCTACTGGCTTTTCAATGTGCGTTGGCGATACAGCAAATATTGTTGGAATGGTAGAGGGAGTACAATATACAGCTGAGCCAAGCGTAGATTTTGGTGATGGACTTTATATACCTGATGATCAATCACAATGTTTCTATAGTGAATTGACATTTACAAGTTTTTATCCTGGAGCTGAAGTCACTAATGCTTTAACTGACATTGTTAACCTGTTCATCAATTTCGAACATAGCTATATGGGTGATTTGACTATCACTTTTATATGTCCAAACGGCCAAACTTTATTAGTACATCAACAAGGTGGTAGTGGTACTTATTTGGGAATTCCAGTTGATAATGATGCAGGTGAAAATCCAGGCGAAGGCTGGGATTACTATTGGGAACCAGGCGCTACTAACGGAACCTGGGAACAAAATGCTGGAGGCACTTTGCCTGCAGGGTCATACGAATCTGTTCAACCTTTTACAAATTTGAATGGCTGTCCATTAAATGGAACATGGGAAATTGAAGTTTGTGACCTTTGGGCTATTGATAATGGTTTTATTTTCGATTGGTCAATCGAATTTGCTCCTGAGCTTTATCCAGAAGCAGTTACATTCACACCAATATTTGGACCAGAGTGCGATTCAACATATTGGACAGGACCCAATGTTTTGGATTATTCAGAACCAGATTACAGTGGAGATTGTGATGAGGTAACAATAAGCCCAATTAATGTTGGAACAGAAACATACATTTATAATGCTATAAATGATTTTGGATGTCATTATGAAGTGCCTATTGATATTGAAGTAGAAGGTGTAACAGCGTTAATAAGTGCTGAACCATATCAATTTTGCGGAGAGCCTATAGTGTTAAATGCAGATTTAACTGGAGCCGCAGAAGATGAGTGCGATTTTGAATGGTCTTGGAACCAAACGGGTGTTACAGTTGAAAATGGTAACACTTTAAATCCAGAAATTGTTGAGATGGAGAATATCACAGTCTTTACACTGGATATTGATTATGAGATTCCAAATTCTACTGAAGTTTGTGAGAGTAGTTTCAATATTGAAATAGAAACCTGTGAGATTACTATTCCAAATGTATTTACTCCTAATAATGATGGGAAAAACGATGCTTGGACAATAGAAGGATTAGAAGGGTTTAACAACAGTGAAGTTTATATCTACAATAGATGGGGAGTAGAAGTATATTCAGACATGATCGATCAAAATGATCCTGATCCAGAATGGAATGGTAAGATCAACAATCCTGTATTTGGAAAAGTAGATGCTTCGTCAGGAATTTATTTTTATGTGGTCAAAGTATATCATGGAGAAAATGAGTTAATTGCAATTGACCAAAATTGTATTTGCCCAGATGGAGTTTCAATAGATGTTGATTGCTGTTGTCCATGTGGAGATGGAGAGTTCAATCTAGATTGTTGCCCAAGTAGCTCATTCTCTGAGGATGGTTGGACTACATATACTGGAAAGCTCTATCTATTAGATTAAGAGCTAATCACTAGCATTCGGAGTCCATTCCTCGATAGGAAAGACTTCTGCTATTTTTTGGTATACAACAGAAGGAATTAGATAACCCACTTGAACGCTATTCATGTGGGTTTTCACTTTTTCAAATGCATCTTTTACATCAGATGCTGATACAAGCAAAAATTGGTTAGACTCCTTTTCTACACCCTTAGATTCATCCATTGATGTATGAGCTACTTTGACCTTGAACCATTTGTCGCAATTGGCAAAACGAATAACTGTTGCAATATTAGTCTTAGTTATTTGAGTTATTTCAAAGGGTCTAATTCCATCTGACTCAAGTATCTCAACCATTCTTGTTTCAGCTTCAGTATAAGTGTAAGCGTCAAGAATAAATTGTTCAGTTTTTTTTAACTCAGAACCCTCAGAATCAGGTTTCATATAACTCACCTTACAATTAAACCAATGCTTTTTCATGTGCCCCAAGGTAGGTGGCTTATTCACACTTTAGGTGGGAAGAAATGATATAAATTCTTCACATTTTATTCAATACTGTCTTTTATCTTTCAGATGTGAAAAGAGTTGATGAATATCGCCATAAAGGCATGAGGCGAAAACTTGCCGATGAGTTGCAGAATATGGGAATTTCTGATGAGAAAGTGTTAGATGCTATAAGAAAAATTCCACGTCATTTCTTTATTGATTCCACATTTGAAAAACATGCCTATACAAATAAAGCTTTTCCAATTGCTTCAGGCCAAACCATCTCTCAACCTCATACAGTAGCAAATCAAACGGAGCTTCTTCAATGTAATACTGGAGATGTCGTACTTGAGATCGGTACAGGTTCGGGATATCAATGCGCTGTTCTTTGTGAAATGGGAATGAAAGTTCACTCTATTGAAAGGCAAAAAGAATTATTTGACTCAGCTAGGCCATTATTAAGTGAGCTAGGATATAAGCCGTTTTTATATTACGGTGATGGCTATAAGGGAAAGGAGGCATTCGCACCATTTGATGGAATAATTGTTACTTGTGGAGCACCAATGGTTCCAGGTGCATTAATTGATCAATTGAAAATTGGTGGGAGGCTTGTTATTCCAGTTGGGCCTGAGGGGAAGCAACGAATGTTGACAATAGAAAAAATTTCTAATGGTGAGCTTTTAGAAAAAGATCATGGGGACGCTGCATTTGTCCCAATGCTTGAGTCTCGTGCTAGAGACTAAAGTATAGAGTGTATATCACCTCTTCCTTCTCTAATTACATCAGGAATTCCTGATGAACAATCAATAATTGTTGAAGCGTACAATTCACCAAATCCACCATGAACAACAGCATCAACAGCATGGCCATGTCTTTCTTCAATGAGTTCAGGATCAGTTGTGAACTCTAATATTTCATCATCATCGTGTACTGATGAAACAACTAAAGGCTTTCCAATTTCTTTTAAAATAGATTGAACTACTGAATTGTCTGGCACTCTAATTCCAATTGTCTTTTTAGTACTTCTATAAAGTTTTGGTACATTTCCTCCTGATTGAAGAATAAAAGTGAAAGGGCCTGGCAATGCTCTTTTCATCAATTTGAAAATCTCATTTGGAACTGGTCGAGAGTATTTACTTAAATCACTTAAGTCAGTGCAAAGAATGGAGAAATGAGCTTTGTTTGGTCTTAAGCCTTTTAATCTAGCTATTCTCTCAAAACCTTTGCTACTACCAAGTACACATGCAAAACTATATACGGTATCTGTAGGGCAAACAACTACGCCGTCCTTATTCAGAATGGATACGACATCTCTAACCTTGTTTGGGTCAGGTTGATCTTGATGTATCCTAATAAGCAAATTCTTTGGATTAAAACTTAACCTTGAGCTTTTGCATGATCAGCAAGGAACTTTTCAAGGCCTATGTCAGTTAATGGGTGCTTTAGTAATCCAAGCATTGCACTTAATGGACCTGTCATTACATCTGCCCCTATACGAGCACAATCAATAATGTGCATAGTGTGGCGAACGCTTGCAGCTAAAATCTCTGTGCTGAATTCGTAGTTGTCATAAATCTCTCTGATAGATTCTATTAATTCTAAACCATCAGAGCTAATATCATCAAGTCTTCCAATAAAAGGACTTACATAAGTTGCGCCAGCCTTGGCTGCTAAAAGGGCTTGGCCTGGAGAAAAAACTAAAGTGCAATTAGTTCTAATTCCCTTTGATGTAAAATAGCTTATTGCTCTTACACCATCTTGGATCATTGGGACCTTTACAACAATGTTTGGATGAAGAGAGGCTAATTTTTCACCCTCAACAATCATTTCTTCGTACTTAGTCGAAATCACTTCTGCGCTAACGTCACCGTCAACAATTTCACAAATAGCTTTATAGTGATTTAAGACAGCTTCTTCACCAGAAATCCCTTCTTTTGCCATTAGTGAAGGGTTAGTAGTTACTCCGTCTAGAACACCAAATTCTGCTGCTTCGCGAATTTGATCAAGATTTGCCGTGTCGATGAAAAATTTCATTTTTTGAAATAGAATTAGTTATAGGATTGCAATCGAGACCAAAATTAACCATCTTGACCCCATGTTGACACAAGAAGAGAAGAGAGATATTCAAGAACGAATTAACAAAAAGATGTCTAGTCTAAATGAAAGGATATTGGAGTACAAGGAACTTACTAAACCAATTCCACCTTCAGAAGCGATTGGACGTGTAAGTAGGATGGATGCTATTAACAATAGAAGCGTTAACGAAGCTGCACTAAGACAACTTGAAAATCAAATGAAAGGACTTGAGGAAGCTTTGAAAAGATTGAGTGAAGATAAGTTTGGCCGATGTGTTAGTTGTGGTGAGAAAATTCCAATTGGAAGAATATTAATTATGCCAGGAGCAATAAGATGTGTTAGATGCTCGTAGTGTTTTTGCTACGTAGTAACTTTGTGCTCCGTGAAAAGTAAAAACATTTTATTTGTTTGCTTGGTTTTATTACTAAGTGGTTGTAATAGACTAAATGATAGTCCAGGTGTTTATCATATTATTGAGATTCCTGAATTCAATCTTTCTACAACTCCCGATCAAGGGACAAACTCACACGCAATAAATGAGGTTTGGGTTTATTCAACAACTGATGTTTTAGGCGTTTTCCCCCTTCCAGCAACTATTCCATATCTAGATGAGCATGGAACTGGTGTAATAGATTTGAATATAGTAGCTGGTATTGAAGCAAATGGTATTGCTAGTACTAGGAAGCCATATGGATTTTATGAAAGTCTTTCAATTGAAACAGAGTTCACGGCTGGAGATACAACTTCAGTAATTTTTAACTCAACTTACATTTATGAAGCAAATATTATTTTGTGTGAAGATTTTGAATCATCTAACATATTTCAAGGCAGTAGTAATAGTAGCGCTGAAATTGTAAGGACCATTGATGAAAATTGGGTTATTGAGGGAGATGGAAGTGGGTTAATTCTAATGACAGATTCATTAAACCAAATTTTTTCTACAACTCAAGAACAACTTTATTACCTGCCTGAATCTGGTCCAGTTTGGTTAGAGTATGATTATAAAAGCGACAATTCTTTTGAGGTAGGAATGGAAGCTATTGGTGGATTGCAAGCTCAAAGAACACCAATCATTCATCATTACTCGACTGAAGGTGAATGGAAAAAAATGTATTTAGAACTTGGTCCATTTATTTGGTCTACTTCTGATGCATTTGGATATGAGATTACTCTTGATGCTGTTCTAGATCAAGGTAAAGAATCTGGTTATGTTGTTGTAGACAATTTTAAAATTGTTCATTATAAATGAAGGGCAGAAGAAAGGTTGATAGGTTTTTACAATGGCATTATGCTTTAGGAGATTTTTTAGCTGCTGCATTTGCTTGGACTGCACTTTACTCATTTCGAAAAGTGAAGATTGAAGGAGTATGGGACACCTTTTTTTACGATTGGAAATTTGACTTAAATTTTGCTGTTGCTGTCGTATGGATTCCTTTGTTTTGGATGGGTTTATATGCTGTAATGGGAATGTATTTGAATCCTAGGCGTAGGCATAAAGCACTAGAAATAATTCAAGTGTTACTGGCAACTTCAATTGGCTCATTAGTGCTTTTTTTCAGTTTATTACTTGATGATCACATTGTTAACTATGAGTCTTACTACTTGACTTTAGGTGTTCTTTTTGGAGCGCATTTTATATCAACTTTATTTTTCAGATGGATTATAGTTTCTAGAACACTTAGGCGTATTAGAAATGGAAAATGGGCATTTAAAACACTTGTTCTTGGAGGAGCTGATACAGCAGTACAACTTGTTGAAGACATACAAAATGAAATTCTTTCTTCAGGGTTTGCCTTAATAGGTTTTATTCAAATTAATGATATGCACCCAAGGTTGTCAGATAAACTTAAAAGACTAGGGGGTGTAGAAGACCTTAGTAGAGTTATAGATGATGAAAATATTGAAGAAGTTATAGTTGCTATCGAACCTAAGGACAGAAAGAAAACCGTTGATTTAATAGTTTTATTAGAAGGAAAGGGCGTAAATATTAAAGTTGTTCCAAGTCTTTATGATATGTTAAGTGGAAATGTGAGAAGTGGAGCTGTTTATGGAACTCCTTTAATTCATGTTGATAGACTTGTAATGCCTAATTGGCAAAGAGTAATAAAAAGAGCAATTGATGTTTGCACTTCATTTTTGGCCTTAATTATCCTATCACCTTTATTTATTATTCTTTCCATAATTGTAAAAAGATCATCTCCAGGTCCTGTGTTTTATAAACAAGAGAGAATTGGAAAATTTGGCGTGCCTTTTCAAATAATTAAATTCAGAACTATGAGGGTAGATGCAGAACAAGGGACTCCAAAACTCAGTTCAGGAGATGATCCCAGAATAACTAATTCTGGAAAGTGGATGAGGAAAATGAGATTGGATGAACTTCCTCAGTTTTGGAATGTATTAATTGGTGAAATGTCTTTAGTGGGTCCAAGACCTGAAAGACAATTTTTCATTGAAAAAATAAAAGAAAAAGCTCCTCATTATACGCATTTGCAAAAGGTTAGACCAGGAATTACCTCATGGGGGCAAGTAAAATATGGTTATGCTGAAAATGTACCTCAGATGCTTCAGAGACTAAGATTTGATATAATGTATATTGAGAATATGACCTTAGCTCTAGATTTCAAAATTCTTATTTATACAATACGAACAGTGATAAAAGGATCAGGGAAATGAAAATTATCTGTATTGGAAGAAATTATGTTTTACATGCAAAAGAACTCGGCAACGAACTGCCAGCAGAGCCCTTATTTTTCTTAAAACCAGATAGTGCTATTTTAACTAGGAAACACGCTTTTTACTTACCGGAATGGACTGATGACGTACAACATGAAGTTGAGTTAGTTATAAAAATCAGAAAACTAGGAAAGGGAATTCAAAAAAAGTTTGCACCACGGTATTATTCTATGATTGGTTTGGGGATAGACTTTACTGCACGGGATGTGCAGTCTAACCTTAAAGAAAAAGGTCATCCTTGGGAAAAGGCCAAATGTTTTGATGGTTCTGCTGTTGTGTCACATGAATTTATTTCTCTTAAGGAATTGGGAGGTGATATTCAAACATTGAATTTTGAATTGAAAAAAAATGGAGAAGTTATACAGAGTGGAAATTCTGCAGACATGATATTTTCTGTAGATGATTTAATAGTGTATCTATCTAAGTTCATGACACTTAAAACAGGTGATTTGATATTTACAGGAACACCTGCAGGAGTTGGTCAAGTTAAAAAAGGCGACTTGTTAACAGGCACCCTTGAAGGAAATCACATGTTTGATGTGAGAGTTAGATAATCATTAAGTAGAATTGTAATAGAACTACTGTACTATGCATTTGATTTTTGTTGGATTTATGGGGAGCGGTAAATCAACGCTCGGGAAGAGAATAGCAAATAAGATTGGGAAGCCATTTATAGACATGGATGATAGACTTGAAGAATCTTTTGGATGTAGCATTAGTGACTACATAGAAGAGTTTGGCATTGAATCATTCCGACAAGAAGAATCTGAATTATTGAGAATACTAATGTCTGAACCAAGTTCAGTAATAGCAACAGGAGGAGGGACACCTTGTTCAAAAGGATCTATGGAATGGATGCGAAAGCATGGAATTGTTGTTCATTTAAGTGTTTCACCAAAAGTTTTAGCCAAAAGGCTAGAAGGTAATTGTGAAAATAGGCCTCTTTTAGCAAATGTTAATTCGAATGAACTAGAGAGAACTATAGGTAGACAACTACTTGTAAGAGCGTCTTCGTACTCAGGAGCAAATACTAAATGGGATGAAGAAGAATACGATGATGATTTAATCGACGCAAAGCTTGAATCTATAGGTTGGAGAATGAGAGAGGTGCTCTAGAGTTCTAAGTAAACTGAATCCTTTTCGTGATTTTTACTGTCTAAAGAAACACTGATGTGCTGATCAACATGAGTTGATAGGGAAAGGCCACAATAGTCAGCTCTTACTGGAAATGACCTGTGAATTCTATCTACAAGTGTAGCTGTGTAAACTCCCTTAGGTTCTGCCTCAAGGATGTGTTTAACAGCATAAATCATTGTCTTTCCAGAGTTCAAAACATCATCAACAACTATTACTACCTTCCCTTTTAAATCACTTTCCTCATAACTGCAATGAATGTCCTTTTTTAGTGGTGAATCTTTTTGAAGCTCTATTTGCTCAAACTTGATTTTTAACTTACCTAGAGAGTTTAAAATCGTTTCTAATCTTGTAGCTACTTCTATCCCTTTCTTTTTTATGCCTAAAAGAACAATTTCTTTTTCGCTATAGTGATCTTCTAATATTTGGCGCGCCATACGCTCAAGTTTACGCTCGATTTGTTCGCTATTTAATATTTTATTTCTCTTCATTTATTGAGATCAATTTTAGGAATAAAATCTTCAATTCTTTCGAATAAAGCTACAGATTCTACATGTGAAGTATGAGGAAACTGGTCAACTAATTTAAACTTTACAAGCTTGTATCCGTTTTCAGCAAGTGTTGCAATATCTCGAGCTTGTGTTGAAGGATTGCATGAAACATATACCATTCTATCAGCCTGTAATCTGATACATTTTCGCAGTGACTTTGGTGAAATCCCAGCTCTTGGAGGGTCAAGAACAAGTGTCCTTATTTCCCCTCTGTACTGAGGGTATTCAAGCAAAAATTTCCCTACATCAGATGCATAGAATTTAATATTTTTTGATCCGTTTCTGTCTGCACTAATTCTAGCGTCCTTTATAGCGGATTCAACAATATCTACTCCAATTACTTGTCCTTGGTGTTCTTTAGCTAGAAGTTGGGAGATAGTACCTGTACCACAGAACAAATCAAGAACAACAGCATCTTTACCTCCTAAATCCTCATCAAGTGCATATGAAAGGACTTCTGAATATAATTTTTCAGCACTTTGAGGATTTGTTTGAAAGAAACTGCTTAGGCTTATGTCAAATTTCAATCCATGTAAAACCTCAGTTATTCTTTCTCTACCAAAAATCAATGTGCTATTTCCTGAATTAGCTTCAACTCTATCTCCTATATCATCGTTTATAGTGTGTAAAATTCCTGCTACTCTATTACCCCAAAGCTCTTTAATAAATTGAACAAAATCTTCTAGTTTGAACTTATCCTCGTTGCCTGATGTGGTTACAAGATTAATTAATAATGAATTTTCAGACAATGAACGTCTAATAACTAAAAATCTGAAAAACCCTTCTCTCTTTGGAGGGTGCCAAGCAGGTAGGCCTGTTTTTTCACACCACTTTCTAATTTTTATTAAGTCTGATTCTACTTGCTCATCAAAAAGCCCAGAATCAGAATCTAAATTTTCTACTGCCCACCAATTACCTCTATGCTTAAATCCTAAACCAAACCCATCTTCCTTCTCGCCACTTTCAATATTGTGTAGAATAGAAGAGAAACTATACTCCATCTTATTCCTGTAATGCCAACTACTGGGAGAACCTATAAACCCCTGATATAATTTTAAAGGATCTTCAATTCCTCCGATTCTCTTAAATAAATCAAGAGTTGTTTCCTCTTTGTACTTGTGTTGAATTTCTACTGGAAATGTCGCATATGGCGCTCCTGGAATTGGTTGAAAATCTATTTCCACCTCTTCAGGAGATCTTTTCAGTACTTCCATTAAACGGCATTCAGCATATCTTTTTTTACATATACTCACCTGTGCACGTACTGTTTGGCCAGGAAAAGTGTTTTGGACAAAAATGGTAAAATCACCCTTATCAGTATTGATTTTTGCAACACCCTTTCCGCCAAAAGCAAGCCCATTTATTTCTACTTCAAGGACATGTCCTTTTCGAAACATTCTTTGTTTACCCATTTCGACTGCAAATGTAAAGCCCGTTGTCCTGGTATCGGCTAAATTTGTGCATCATGTATAAAGTCATTTCACTTGTAATTCTGTCGTTTTTTATCTCAAAGCAAAACCCAGATGAGTGGACTGTTTCATCATTCAACATTAGATATGACAATCCTAATGATCCATTGCTTTGGGAGGATAGAAAGACAGAAGTGATAAATGCTGTTTGTTATTTTGATATAGTTGGGTTTCAAGAAGTTTTGCCAAATCAATTAGAAGATTTAAAGACTGGAATTCCTTGGATGAATTATTATTCTATGGGACGAGATGAGGATGGTGGAGGAGAGGCTTGCCCAATTTTTTGGCAAAAGGATAAGTACGATTTACTACATTCTGAGACAAGGTGGCTTTCAGATTCATGGAGTGAGGAAGGATCAATTGGTTGGGATGCTCATTTGCCTAGAATTGCAACAATTGTATTGCTTTACCAAAGGTCATCTGGCAAAACGATTAAAGTAATTAATTCGCATTGGTCTCATGTAAGTTCAGAAGCTAGAGAAGGATCTGCTGCATTAATTAGTGGGTGGGCTTTAACTGGTAAAGCAGATGCAGTTGTTGTACTTGGAGATTTTAATGCAGAGCCTGATACACCTGAAATCCAAACCTTGATTGAAAGTGGGCTGATAGATACATATTATCATTCAGAAATAAGATGCAGGCGTGGATATGGAACATATACTACGTTTGATCCTGACACAAAAGGAAGTTCTCGTATAGATTACATTTTAATAAAAGGAGCAAAAGGTGTTTGGACTTGTGCGGATGAATTCATAAAAAATGGCTTCTATATTTCTGACCATTTACCTGTTCATACTTCACTTATGTGGTAAGAATTTGAGAACGTATATTGTGCAGACATGATTAATGGTGAGCAACAAAAAACAATGGGAACTTGGCCGGTTTTCTTGACCGCAGTCTCAACCATTTTAGGAGCAATATTGTTTTTGAGGTTTGGTTATTCTATTGCTCATGTTGGATTAGTCCAAACCCTACTAATTATTTTAGTAGGTCACATGGTGACTATACCTGCAGCACTTGCTGTAGCTGAAATTGCGACAAACCAAAAAGTTGAAGGCGGAGGAGCTTATTTCATGATTTCAAGGTCATTTGGACTCAACATTGGGGGATCAATTGGAATTACATTATTTCTTTCACAAGCAATAAGTGTAGCGTTTTATATCATTGCTTTTACCGTTTCGATAAGAGGCCTTCTAGCTTGGTTAGAATTGCAATATGGAGTTGTTATTGATCCACTCTGGGTAAACCTTGGTATGATGGGGCTTTTAACTCTTTTAATGTTAACTAAAGGAGCAAATGTTGGAGTAAAAGCGCTCTACGTAGTTGTAGCTGCTTTAGTAGTAGCATTGATTTGTTTCTTTATTGGCTCAGGTCCTGGAAATCCTAATTTGGATCCAACTGCAACAATTCCAGAAACATTAAAAACTCCAGATGGTGTGATCAATAGATTTGGATTCTTTGAAGTATTCACATTTATATTTCCCGCATTCACAGGTATAGCTGCTGGTCTAGGTTTAAGCGGTGATTTAAAGGATCCTAGAATTAGCATTCCTAAAGGAACTATTTATGCCACAATAGTAGGAATAGTAGTTTATGTTGCTGTTTCATTTAAACTTTGGTGGTCAGCACCACTTGAACATCTGGCAATGGACGAGCTTTATATGGAGAAAATATCTATTTGGCCTCCAATGATTGCTATAGGCCTTGCTGCTGCGGCAATTAGTTCAGCTTTAGGTTCAGTAATGATTGCTCCAAGAACACTTCAGGCTCTTGCTGTTGATGGTGTTTTTCCTGAATCAATGTCAAAGTGGTTGGGCAAAGGAAAGGGCGCGACCAACGAACCAGTTAGGGCTTCGTTTATTACTTGTTTAATTGGTTTTGCCTTCGTTTCAATTGGTGATATCAATGCTGTAGCAGAAATTATTTCAATGTTTTTCATGGTCACCTATGGAGCTATTTGTCTAGTTTCATTTCTGGAGTATATGGCAGCTGATCCTAGTTATAGACCTACGTTTAAATCACATTGGGCTATTAGTTTACTAGGTGCTGTTTTATGCTTTGCATTGATGTTTGGTATGAATACACCATATGCAATTGCGAGTATTGTAATTATGATATTAATACATGCTTGGGTTGCAAGAAAGGGAAATCAAAGTGGAATGGTTAGGCTTTTTAAGGGAATTATATTCCAAATTACTCGTCTGCTTCAACTAGCCCTCCAAATGAACGATGATGATCAATTTGAAGATGACGCAGGCTGGCGACCATTTGTATTAGCGATTTCTCCTGATAGTTTCAAAAGGAGGGAAGGATACGATATGGTAAGGTGGATAGCTCATCGTTATGGGTTTGGAACATACATGCATTTCATTAAAGGTTTTCTCAATTCTGACACTAAACTTGAGGCCAAACAAGCTCAGAAGGAACTTGTAGATTGGGCTAGGGGGAGTTCAAGTAGGGTTAATCTTGATACAATTATTTCACCATCCTTCACTTCTGCAATAGCACAATGTGTTCAGCTTCCAGGATTAAGTGGAAAGGGAAATAATCTTTTCCTAATGGAGTACGACCCTAATAATATTGAAAATCGGGATCAGCTACTAGACAATCTTGCAATTCTTAAAGCTGCTGACCTTGATCATGTTCTTCTTAGAAGTAGTGGAAGGGCTTATGGAAACAAGCACGACATACACCTTTGGATTACTCCAGAAGATGGTGAAAATGCAAGCTTAATGATTTTGCTTGCTTACATAATTCAATCACATCCGGATTGGGAAGAAGCTAGTATTTCAGTTTATTTCATACACCAGGGGTCAGATGACGAGCATGCAACAAAGATTAGAGACCAAATTCTAGAAGGACGCATTCCAATTGCAGAACAAAACATTCAATTTATTCAAACTAGAAATGAGAAGGAGGTAACTAAGAAGATCGTAAATAAAAGTGGAGGTGCAGATCTTGTAATTCTAGGATTCCTCGATGGAGAAGCTTCAGATGATCACGGAAGTCTTTTTGAAAGATATCACGGTCTTGGAGAAACTATGTTTGTTCATTCAAATAATGCCAAAATCATTAAGTAATGAAGGTAGGAGTAATAAATGGCCCCAATCTCAACATGCTCGGCATTAGAGAACCAGATGTATATGGTCATCTGACTTTAGAATCCTTGATTTCTGATTTGAAAACTGAATTCAGTGAGGTGGAGATAAGTGACTTTCAGTCAAATGATGAAGGAGAACTTATTTCAGTAATTCAGGAATGGGGTATGAATCTAGATGCTATAATTATTAACCCAGGAGGATTTTCTCATACTTCAGTAGCAATTAGAGATGCAATATCTTCAGTAAAATCGCCTGTAATTGAAGTTCATATAAGTAATATTCACTCAAGGGAGGAATTTAGACATACCACAATTACAGGCGGAGCTTGTAAAGCTGTTATTTCTGGATTAGGAACAAAGGGTTATTCAGTTTCTCTTCGTTACTTAACTGAATATTAAAGTTCCCTATTTCTCCTTTGAATATCTAGAAACATTTTTGTTTAGATAATTACACAATTGAAGAGCATCAGACTCTTTAAGTTGTTTGCCTAGTATATGGGTTTTGCCTAAATAGTTAAAAAGAATATTGTCTCCACCGAAAATCCAAAAACTTTGGTCTAATGATCCTAAGAAAGAAGTTTTCTCCCTTTTTATAGCCTTGAATTCGCCTACATATTTTAACTCATAAAATCTGTCTTTACCTCTTTTTTTAAATGCATTTTTTACTAGAAGTTCTTTAGAACTGATGCGTATGATCTCATTACCAATTCTCCTCCATAGGATGACTTTTAATATTCGGACAAAAAAGAAAAGCCAAAACACAAAACATACAATTAGGACTGTTCTTTCATCTCCCAATGATGAATATGCTCCATAAGCAATCAATCCACCAAGTCCTAGCCAGCCTCCAAACCAAGCTTCTAAAGCTATTTGTTGAGATGATGGAATTTTAGAATCAATTACTATTGTAATTGCATCAGAATGTTCTGTAATTGAAATCCTTTTTCCTATTGACTTTGTACTCATTAATGGCTTGTTACGTTATTGTAAATCCTTAAGTATTGAGGTAGGATAGAATCTATTTTGAAGGTTTGGGCTCTCTCTAAAGAAGAAGATCTATAGTCACTAAAATCATCTTTGTGAGATAAAATTCTTATTGCTTTTTCAGCCATAGAATCTACATCTCCAACCTTACATAAAAATCCTGAAACACCATCCTCTACAAGCTCTGGAAGTCCCCCTGCATTAGTAGCAATTACTGGAACTCCAGCAGCTAATGCTTCTAAAGCAGCAAGTCCAAAACTTTCAGCCTCACTAGGTAGAATAAATAGATCACTAATCATTAGGGGTTCAATTGGATTTTTAACTTTTCCTAGAAATACAACTTTATCCTCTATTCCGAAATCACGACAGATTTTCTCTGCAGAAGTTCTATCAGGACCATCCCCAACAAGTAATAGACGGCTATCTATTTGGTCAAGTACTTTATTAAAGATTTTTACAACGTCTAACACTCTTTTAACAGGCCTGAAATTAGAAATATGAGTTAGTATAGGTTGGCCTTCAGGTGCGATTTTAACTCGAAATTCATTATCAGCTTCAATGCTGAAATGTTTGGGACAAAAGAAGTTTGGAACAACTTCAATGTATTTATTTACCCCAAAAAGCTTATCTGTTTCAATCCTTAGATCTTCTGATACAGCTGTTACAGCATCACTTTTGTTTATTGCATAAGAGATTACTGGTTCAAAACTACTGTCTCTTCCAAGAAGAGTTATATCTGTTCCGTGAAGTGTTGTTACAATTGGTAAACTAATCCCGTCTTCAGCTAGAATTTTCTTTGCAGTAATTGCTGCGCTAGCATGTGGAATTGCATAATGAACGTGAATAAGATCTATGCCGTGATCCTTTACTACTTCGACCATTTTGCTAGCTAGAACAAGTTCATAAGGGGGGTAATCAAAAAGTGGATAATCACTTACTCTTACTTCGTGATAGAAAATTCCAGGTTTAAAACTGCCAAGACGTACAGGAGTATTGTAAGTGATAAAATGTATTTCATGTCCTTTTGACGCAAGAGCTTTCCCCAACTCAGTTGCAACAACTCCAGACCCACCAAATGTGGGATAACATATCATAGCAATTCTCATTTCTCCTCTTCCATTAAGTGTTCCATGATTACATCGTGTATCACAGTTCTTACATTTTTTGTAATCAAAGCTCTATTTTCTTGGTCTGGAAACGTGCGATTACTTAGAAATACATAGACCAAATCGTATTCAGGATCAACCCAAAGTAGTGTTCCAGTAAATCCACTATGACCAAAGCTTGATTCAGATGATAAAAGAGAAGCTACCCCTTCATCTGGATTTAATCCCTTCTTATCAAAACCAATTCCTCTTCTTACTTCACTATCTGGATATGTTCTTTCAGTCCAAAGATCAATGGTTTCATCCTTACAAATTTTATAACCGTTATAGACACCTCCATTTAAAAGCATTTGGCCAAACCTTGCTAAATCATGTGCATCGCTAAATAATCCAGCATGACAACAAACTCCGCCAAGCATATGTGCACCAGGATCGTGAACAGTTCCTCTAACTACACATTCCCTATAAATTTTATCATCTTCCGAAGGAGCGATAATACTCTTGTCAAATCTTTCTAAAGGTTGAAACCCCATTGACTTAAAACCACAAGGGTTGTATATCCAATCTTCTGACAATGAATCAATTGCATTTTCAGTTTCCCATAATTGGTCAAACATTTTGTGAATTAGATAATACCCTAGGTCGCTGTATTTGTAATCTCCAGCAGGCTTGAGCTCACTCTCGTAAATCCTTTTGTACATAGTATCTACAGGCATATGATTTATGCTATCATTCAAAAGCTCTCTATAAAATGGAATCCAAGGATAAAGTCCACTTGTATGAGTCAAAACTTCTCTAAATGTCCTAGTGCCAATTTCAAGAGTATCCAATCCAGAAATGTGCTTGTTTAATGGGTCGTCAAGCTTAAAGTAACCCTGTTCATTTAACTTCATTAAAGAAATAGAAGTAGCAGCAATTTTTGTGATGGAAGCCAAATCATAAATTGTGTTTTTTTGAACGGGATTCTTACCGTCAATTGTCCCATAACATTTGTCATGCACAACTTCACCTTCGTGAGCTATAACAATTCTACAACCAGGCATAGCTTTTTCTTCAAATGCTTCAGCTACAACTGAGTCTATTTTCTCAGCACATCCCCAAGTATTTTCTTTAGAATCATGTCCCCAACCTAGTCTGCTCACAAACCCCTTTCTTAAGCTCAAACCATCACCGGCATAAAAGAATGATCCTGGAGGTGTAACAGGAAGCTTACCTTCAGCTTTTCCAGCACCCAATAATGCATTTACAACCGCCTCTTGTGTTCTGAAACAATCTTGGTAAGCTACAATTAAACAACCTGCTGTTTCGTGTATGGTTTTAAATTCCTCATTTAACCTATAAGGATTGCCAAACAAATTGAAAATCCAATCGTTGTCGTATTTCAGCATTTCCTCTGAAAGTCTTGAAACTGCCTCTGATCTTACTCCAAATTTGCTAGATGGCTTATTACTAGTTTCAAGGAAATTCACAAATACATAATCAGACTTTTCCAAGGCACTTTTTACATCTTTTGAATTAAGCCCAATTGCATCCTTACCAATTGTAAAAGTTGCTATGTCATAGTTGCCACCTCCAACAAGTTCCATGTGTTTTGTAAAAGGCGCACTTGAGTTTGGGTTGTTACCGATATTTAATACCGTGAATCTTGAACCATTCTCAAAGTAATCTGCACAGAAACCTCTGTTTGTCAAAACAGTTATTGATGATTCAATAATGTCTCTGTGAACTTTCTCAGATCTTTTAGGATCCCATGTTACGCATTTCATTGGGATATTTTCTCCTGCTTTAGACCAAAACTTTGCCTGCAAAACCCTTCGACACTTTTCTGCAACAACTGCAGAATCTAGAGTTCCCTCCTCTAAAGCTAGAGATACTTCTGCTATAACCTCTACTGGATCTCCTGGAAATAAAAGCACATCATTTCCAGCAAGCAAAGCATCCCTCGCTCGAGGTCTATCACCTACAAAATCCGCAAAACCCTTCATAGAAAGTGCATCAGTAAATGCGAGCCCCTTAAAACCCATTTCTTCTCTCAATAAAGTATCCACGATATAAGGAGAAAGGGTAGAGGGCGACCCAGCTGTGCTATCTAAAGCCGGCACATCTAAATGAGCCACCATTACTGCCCCAACACCATTGTCAAAAAGATGCCTAAACGGAGCCAGCTCCACAGTATCGAGCCTTTCTGCGGTTTGGTTTATAACAGGAAGAGTCTTGTGAGAATCCGAATCCGAATCACCATGACCCGGAAAGTGCTTTGCAGTTGCAATTACATTAACGTTTTGTAGGCCCTCTGCATAAGCCCAGCCAAGGTCAGCAACTAAATCTACATCTTCTCCAAAGCTTCTAGAACCAATGACTGGATTTTTTGGATTTGAATTAACATCAACAACAGGTGCAAAATTTACTTGCACTCCAGTTTGTCTTAAACTAAGACCTACGATCTCGCCAAATTCCCTAACTAGAGCAGTATCGCCAGTAGCCCCAAGAGTCATAGCTCGAGGAAAACTTCTTGTAGAATCCAACCTCATTCCTAATCCCCATTCAGCATCTGAAGCTACCAATAAAGGAACTTCAGCTAAGTACTGCATTCTACGTATTCTAACTCTTTGATTTTCAGGCCCACCTTGCATTACTATAATTCCCCCTAAACCCAAATCTCTAACCCAGTGTTCTGCTTCACTCCATCCTGTAGTATCAGATCTAGAATAAACAGGAACCATAAGTAATTGTGCTATTCTTTCTTCATTTGTTAGTGTTCGCAGAATTGAATCGGCATATTCAATAGCATCTGCATCTGTTAAAAAATCTGGCGATTTTACTCGAGGTATATCATCAACAGTTTGAGCGCAATTTAGTAGAACAGTAGATATTGTGAGAATAGAAAGAATGGTTCTTGTAATCATGCTTCCATTCTCTTTAATGCAATGTTTAGCATAAATTCAAATTGCTCTTCAACAGTTAAATTACTATTGTCAATAATCACTGCGTCATCAGCTTGTTTTAGAGGAGCAACAGCCCTTTCCGAATCAATTTTATCTCTGTATAGGACGTTTTCTAAGATATCATTATAAGTTGAATCCCTTCCTTTGTCTTTTAGCTCTTTTAGCCTTCTCCAAGCTCTTATTTCAGGGTCAGCAGTCATGAAAAATTTTAATTCTGCATTAGGCAAAACCACAGTTCCAATATCTCGACCATCCATTACTACTCCAGCTCCATCAGAAAGCCTTTTTTGAAGAGTTACAAGTTTTTTTCTTACTGCTGGAATCCTTGCAATCTTACTTACGTTTTTCGCAACTTCTAGCGTTCTTATCTCTTTTTCAACATTAACACCTCCTAAGTGAATTTCAGAATTTTCAGTTGATGGATTAAACTTGAATGAAAGGAACATCCTTTCTAAATTGTTTATTAAAGTCTCTTCGTCAACTTCACCATTAATAATTAATCTTTCCTTCATGGCAAAAAGCGTTGCAGCCCTATACATTGCTCCAGAGTCTATGTAAAAGTAATTTAACTCCTTTGCAAGCGATTTAGCCATAGTGCTTTTGCCAGCTGAAGAGTGGCCGTCAATTGCTATTGTTATTCTACGAGTTGCCATGTTCCTAAGATACTACCCAGGGAGGTTGATGCCAATACTTAAATGTGTTGATGAGCCAGCAAAATGATAGGTATTTCTAGCTAACCTAAAATTCAAATCCTTAAGCTTTAATCCCATTCCTAATGATAGACCGTTCGAACCTTGCATTCCATTGGCAACCATTTCAGCCCTCCTTCTGTGATCATATCCTATTTGTGCAATAAAGTTTGTGCCAAAACTGAGTTCTACACCAACATTTAAGTGACGCGCAAACTGATCTCCAAATTTCCATTTATCGTTTGGAACTATCTCTCCAGTCAATGGGTCTATACCATCATCATACGTTCCATCAGGTGCTAAATCCCAGTCTTGTAAATTTTGAAGATTTACATAAAATTGAAATGGAGCATGATTGAATCCCTTAGTAAATCCAATTTGAAAGTTATATGGTGTCCATCCATTTGGTTGAGAGCCAGTACTTGCAAACTGTCTTCCAACTCCTGAGATTAAAATTCCAGCCGCCATATACTTCTCTTCCCATCTTTTCATTATGCTTATATCTGCACCAATTGCTCCAGCGTTTTCTAGCGCAAGATTTCTGAATCCCCCCCAAACAGTTGCACCAACTGTTAATCCTGTATCAATTTTATATGCTACTCCACTTTGTATGTAATAATCTCCTCCTGAAAAATTATTTGTTGGCCATCCAGAAGCATCATATCCTTCAAACTCTCCATAGGAAACAAATCTTGCTCCAGTGTGAATAGTGTACTTCGAGTTTGATTTTACTACTGCATTTACTGCACCAAGATTTGTGCTAGCTAGGTAATTTAAGTAAGTCAGATATACAATACCAGTATTCGTGCTATCAATACAAGTTGGATTGTAAGAAGAAGCAAAACCATCGTGTTCCAAATCAGCAGCTAATTTGCAGCCTAAACCGGCAGATCTTGCATCTATTGCAATATCTAAAGCTGGAGAGCCCCAAGTGTTCTGGGAAGTTGCTGAAAAGCACCACGAGATTAAAAACCCAAATGATATTACTGACTTAAAATTCATGTATCAGTACTGAAATCAATTGGTGATTCTACGGTTTGGCTTAAAAGAGCACGCTTGACAACTTCATTCATCTTATTAGCATAAGTAAATTGCATGCCCCTCAAATAACGAGGATCGATTTCCTCAATATCTTGTCTATTTCGTTCGCAAAGAATTATTTCCTTTATTCCAGCTCTTTTTGCAGCAAGAATTTTCTCCTTAATTCCGCCTACAGGAAGCACTTGCCCTCTCAATGTAATCTCTCCACTCATCGCTAAATATTTCCTCACTTTCTTTTGAGTAAATGCTGAAGCCAAAGCTGTAAGCATTGTAATTCCTGCACTTGGGCCATCTTTTTTGATTGCTCCCTGTGGAACGTGAACATGAACATTCCATTTATCGAAAACATCAGGATTTATGCCTAACTCTTTAGAATGTGCCTTTAAATATTCAAGAGCAATTATTGCGCTTTCCTTCATCACATCACCAAGATTACCAGTAAGAGTTAATTTCCCCTTACCAGGAGTAAGAGATGTTTCAATAAATAGAATATCACCTCCAGTTGGAGTCCAAGCAAGCCCAGTTACAACTCCAGCAACGTCATTATTTTGGTACCTGTCTTTTTCTCTAGGTCTACCAAGGATATTTTTAAGATCATTTGGACTAACCTCAGTTTGATAAGGTTCGTCCATTGCCATCTCCTTTGCTCTATTTCTCACAATTTTTGCTACTTTTTTCTCTAGACCACGAACGCCAGATTCATTAGTGTATTGTTCAACTACTTTTTCAATTGTAGCTATCGGAAGTTGAATTTCACTTTTCTTCAATCCAGATTCTTTAACCTGCTTTGGTAGAAGATGCTTCTTTGCGATTTGTATTTTCTCTTGAATTGTATATCCACTCACTTCAATAACCTCCATTCTGTCCCTAAGGGCTGGTTGAATAGTGCTCAAATCGTTACAGGTAGCTATAAACATCACTCGGCTTAGGTCGTAGTCCAAATCCAAATAATTGTCGTGGAATGTGCTGTTTTGCTCAGGATCTAGTACCTCAAGTAGGGCAGAAGAAGGGTCACCTCTGTGATCAGAGCCCAACTTATCAATCTCATCAAGTACAAATAATGGATTAGATGTACCTGCTTTTTTCAAATTCTGCAAAATTCTTCCTGGCATAGCTCCTATATAAGTCTTTCTATGCCCTCTAATCTCAGCTTCATCTCTCAACCCTCCTAAACTCATCCTAACGTACTTCCTATCAAGAGCTTCAGCTATACTTTTTCCCAACGAAGTCTTCCCAACTCCAGGAGGTCCATACAAACAAATAATTGG
>MDSY01045249.1_pt1 | contig 21880 bp, 25 predicted proteins | sample 811131 | NCBI WGS metagenome assembly MDSY01 (sample SAMN05326643, study PRJNA326480) | marine metagenome | isolation source: seawater | place: Atlantic Ocean: South West | collected 2010 | reverse complement strand
ATTAATATTTTTTACAAACCCGGGTTATCTATATAATAACTACAGAGAACAAGTCTTTATTTTGTCAATCTTGGTTTTTATTCTTCATCACTACTATCATCACTATACTCTAAATCACCATAATGAAGTCCATATATTTTATCTGCTGATTTTACCTTTTTATCACGAGATACTTTGAAAACTTCATACATGATACCCATGTCATCAACTGTAGCATCTTCAAAACCCCTGACCTTTTCCCCCTTGACAGTGGTATCTATTGGTTTGAAAGGAGATGTCCCAAACAGAGTTTTATAAATCTTATTAATTAGTTGCTGAGTTCCTAGTTCAGTTGTTAGCAAATTAATATCTTCCTTACCACGGTAACTAAATGTCGCGCGATATTCACTCATGAAGGTTTTAGCCTGTTGCTCTTCTAGAACATTGAATTCATTAATTTTAAATTTATCTTGCTGACCTATAGCATCGCGTAGTTTATCTAAATACACCAGACGATTATTTGTTGTTTGTATCTTTTTAATATTAAACTCGTTACTGTCTTTAATCTTACTTTTATAATCTGATGTTTTTGCTATCTCAGCAAGTATATCATTTTCATAGATGTTTTCCCACTCCTTATTTTCAGGATTATATGATTCGCCTGATATTTCAAACAGATACTTTTTCGCTGTTACAAACCTCGCGATGAACTGAGTATCTACGAAAATCTCTTTGAAGTTTTCTATTTCTTCAGTCGGAAGTCCTATATATTCATTTTTACGTTTTACATATTCTAACTCCGCGGTTACTTCTTCTATTAAACGTTCTTTGTTTTCCTTGATTAACTTTTGACTCTTTTGACCGTTGCTCTTTTCAAATTGTATCTCATCAACTATGAATCCACGTTCCTTCATTAACCTTCTGGCGTGAGCGTAAGGGTTACTCATATAACAATCTCTTGTATATTTGTATTTATTAAATATATTTTGGAAGATAGGATGAACCTGAGTTATTTGCTGATGTAAATGGTCGTTTTTCTCGCACCACTTTAAAATATCCTTAGTATCATCCTCCGCATCCCTTAGACTATTGAACATAGTGTTCTGACATCTCTTTTTTTCAAACAGATAATATAACATTGTTATATTCCTATTACGATTTATCTGCTGGAGCATATCTCCCGCATCTATTGTATTTTCTTTATACGCACAGAACACAGGACGCTCCCTTACACTATCTAAACCGTAAATTACTTTAGGGGAGAAGATAATTCTTTTATGTTCGTCCCAATTATACCTCTCGGTAGTGGTGGCGTCAATGACGATAATATCTTCATCGCCTATAGCTTCTTTTAACATATTCGCATAGGACGCCCAGTCGCACGCACAAATCCACTCTGGAGTTTCTTTCATTAACGCAATCAGTTCCTCTACATCAAATACCTCCTGAGTTGGTTTCCCTTGATTATGATTGTAAGTATTCTTAATGTAACATATTGTATCTTTATTAACACTCTCTAAGAATTCTATAGCAGGGTCACTAATATCCGCATCGGTCATGAATACTTTACCAGCATCCGCTAGGATATTTCTAAATAATTCTATAACAGGAATTCGGGTTCCCTTCTGCGTTAATGTATCACTAGTCAGTAAATGTTTTACTAATGAATTAAATTCATCTAGGAAAATAGTTGCTCCCGCGAGATATCCCATCTCATACCAATAGTATAGTTTCATCAAACTATCTATCTGAATCACGTAACCAACGTCAGGTTCGTAAGCATTCATCTCATAGAAATTACAATCTACACCGTCTTTATTAAAGACATTATATTGTTCTAACCCTAAACTAATGCGAGATACTATACTCACGAAATTAAAGTCACCTGAGTTAAGTTGATAATGTTTGAACGAGGTTGTTTTACCTGTTCCTGTATCGCTTTTAATTACAAAGTATTTCTTTTTAGGATAGTTACATATTAGTTCTTCTAAGAATGTATATCCTAACTTTTGTTTATTAACCTCTAAATCAGCCTTCCTGAGATTTGGTAAAAGAGGTTTATATTTATAATAATCAAGAGCAGTCCTTGCTGATTTGAAACTTGTATTCATTAAGATATGGTTAATCGCTAGAATAGACCTATGACCAGTGATTCCTATATAATGGTTCTCTAACCATGTTTTATGCTCGTCACAATCAACTGAACCTCCTGCGGGGTTATTTAATTTAGGATACATATCATATATATCTTTTCTGTTTATTTGTTTCATTGCTGTCGCGAACAAGAAATATCCTTGATAAGTATGAAAATAAGACTTTGGAAGATTTTGAATGATATTATGTAATAACTCATCTGGGAAATCATATTTATATAATGATTGGTCGCATCCACTAATCTCTTCAATTGTAAAGGATGTTTTACCATCTTGAACTTTTTTACTAACGACCTGTTGTTCTTTTTTACCTACTTTATTATTGCCGACTAATCCAATCTCGCTTAGCCATTCATATAATTCTTCAGGAAATAAATTCCTATTATCTATATGACCGATAATCATTTTATATTCTCCCTTAGGAAGTTTAGACCCGGGAGCAACGATAAGTCCTCCATCTACACCCTTATGACTGTTACCTCTTGTATCAGTTTTAAGGTCATCTACTTCCCCCTTTTTAACACTTCCTGAAGATGCTTTAGTAGGGATACGCTCGTCATATTTGAAATATATATGGTAGCCTCCTGAAGCACTCTGAACAACTGGCGAACCCCACCTCTCAAACCAATCATCGGGTGACCCCCACTTCTTTAAGAAAACATGATTTTGTATATCTTCGGGAGTTTTAAAATCTAAATCTACAACTGATAAATCATTGGTTTTACCTGTCACTAAAGAATAATTAGGACAGTTCTTATTTGGATTCTGTTTATGTTTAATATAGATATCTATGCTTGGGAGTTTAGTTAGATTCTTTTTATCTGACCACGCTTTCACTGGCCGCTTATTATTCGGGAATAATTCTATCGCGAAATACTTCATCTTATTATTAGAAACATTTTTATTTTTACCTCCCATATTTTTTTTACTTCCTACCACTTCCGCCATTCTACTACTTATTTATAAAGTTTACTTTTTAAGTAACTTTTAATCTAAACTTTTTATGATTCACGCTGACCCCCTTTATCTTATGGTTAATCAATACTTATTATAGAAATCAAATTTTTTAAGAATTTATCGCGGGGAAAAAAGTGCAATTTAGCTACGTGAAGTTGAAACGACTTTTATACTTCTTTATATTTTCTCGAAGAGACGTTGAATCTCCCCACAGCAAATACCATGAAAGATACCCCGCTCGCATAGGATCTTTAGTATTTAAATCTTTCCTATGGCGACTCCTATAACGTGTCCTACGGTCTTTTTCCTTTGAAATTAAATAATCTGTCATCCCAGCAGAACCAAAGTATGTAGTCCGTTTCACTTTACGCTTACCATCTACTACATGACTAAAAACTGCTTTGTATTTCTTCCCTGCTTTATCGCTTTTAGTAATAGTCATTTTAACAGGCATTTTATAGATGAAGCATATATTTTCTTTTAACCCGGGTTTGTAAAAATATTTATTAAGAATTATTTACAAACCAGGGTTAAAATATATTACTAATATATAATATGACAGATAGTTTCACTGATGTTAAAATAATTGAGGCAAATAGACTTCATAGTGAAGAGTCTAAAGCGGGTAATCAGGAAAACACATCTTTATGGACTAATAATCTTCAGGATATTTTACATCTTGAACCAAATGACAAAGTTAGCATCTATGGTGCTTTTGTCAGTGAAAGAGGAGCAGGTCAAAATGAAACTGTAGAAATTAAAGGAGTTGAACTTGGTGAGTTCCATAAATTTAGTTATGTTAATTTATCAAAGACAATTGTTTCTCCTGATAGGATAGATAATAATTTACCGAGCGGAGCATCTAAAATCATTTTTCAACCAAAGATTAATATTCCCTACGCGATTAGAGATGATACCTTGAGATTTACAATGTCCTATTATATGGTCGCTAATACACAAAATAGTCTACATTTACCTAGGAGATGGATGTTTAATAAACCAGGAGGCATCGGCGGTGATTTTTCGCTTAATTTTAGTGAGGGTGATAATGCTACAGTCCAGGGAGCAACTTTAACTAAACCATTAGTCAGTAATGCTTCCTCAGGGACAAAAGTATTCGCACAGACAAATGCTTTTTATGATTGTATTCCAGTCGGGGCTGAAACATTACAAAAACCCAAAAATGATAATGGACGATATACGATTATGGTAAGAGATAAAACTTTTTTTACGATAGCAGGCATGGAAGAAACTAATGTTCTTCCTGGAATAGATTTCAGAGACCCCGAACAGGCAACATATTATCCATTCAAAGAATTAAAAGAAATTGTAATTCCCGCAGGTTTTAACTCTGCTGATTATATTGCTACTGAAATAACCCGACAGTTACAGAATATCACAAATGACGTTACATTATATCAACGTAATGATGCGGATGAATCTTTCCCAATTTATGTCAGTAAAGTGCTAGAATCAGAAACATATAAAGTCTTTAACACGGGTTCAGTGAGTGATAACACGGTAGCTAATTTTAAAGATTATTTTAACTTATCAGGAACAGCAAATACTGTAGCAGATAAAACACACAGAACTGGGTGGAAAAATGCCTCGGGATTTGAATGGTTAAGACAATATCAGTTTGTTGGTTGTAAATATCCTGAATTATATGAGACGGGAAGGTTGCTGAATCGGGCACACAATAGATCTTATCAGGGAATCTTAGGTGCTAAAACTTATAACAGATATGAGGGAGGGTTAGGGGCGATTGTATTTGATATTCCTTACGAAAAAGCAAGGTGCGATGAATTCAAAGCATTTTTTGATTCGCAAAAACTATATCCTGAAATTATTGAAAATTTAAACTCTGCTAATGCTTCAGGATATCAAAAGGGAAACAATTTACAGAATACACGGTATTGTCATATAAATCGTTGGAATTATCAAAAACAGAGTCTAAGTCTAATTCCTAGTGAAGACGATACACAACTCGGGTGGGGTGGTTACTACTATCCTAGGACTTATAATCCCGTAGCTACTGATGTTCAACTCCTTTCATTTTTATTATGTTTATTTTTTGATGAATCGCAAAGTGAAACATTTTATTCAAACCCTGACAGCGATATCAAAGAGGAATATACCTATGGATGTTTAGGAAAAGTAGATAATAGAATAGCAATTTATCCAAGTCGTCACATTAACAATGGATGGGTAGCAAACCAACCTTTATGGGAGGGAGAACTTTTCAAACCCTATTTTGGAACTCCATCAATTGAAGCAGGGAGAAAAATAGGTTTTGATTTACATTTTAATGCTCCAGGAATGTATTATATGCTCCCGCTATCTGGTTGGACTCCAGTGCCTGACCCGACATTTGACGTCGCTGGGGAAGGTGGAAGTTTCTTGCTTCCTAATGCTTCTCAAGACAATAAAGGAATATCAACAGTTCCTGCGAATCAATTACATGATTTGAATAATTGGAAAAAACACTTATATTTAGGGGCGGATAATCCAACTTTAAATTGGGACGGAACAAATTTCTCTTTTAGTAATTTTCACACATCATTAAATAGAGGAAACGACTATAGTGCGGGGAATCCAGTTCTAGACGCATTAGCGGTGGCTGCCCCTAATTCATGGACAGCAAGAGCACCCGACATAAATGCTGAAGATGTAGTATATAAAATAAATCCTAGAACAGAATATATGGACTGGTCACCTGACAGAACACCCTACGATATAAGTATAACCGGTGACGATTATTCATTAAATAATATAACTGAGGGGGTAGTCCAGATTAAACTACCAAGGACAAATCACAATTATGAGAAATGGACTATATATGATATGTTATCAGGGATATTTATCGAAGACTTTGGCGTTCCAGAGAATCTTTGGTCTAATAGTTTATGGGGGATATTAGGTTTCAGTTATAAACAATTTCACACAGAATCCAGTAATCGTCTTACAAGAATACAGAGTGGAAATGCTAATCAATTATCTTATTTAACAACCAACGCAGAGGTTTTTGAAGGAGATACTAAAATATATTCTACGAACTGGGCGGGAATTCCCATGTATAATAACATGATAACAACTCCCGTGAATCAAATTTCTTATGACATAGACGCGAGCCCCGCTGTAATAAATCATTGGACTCAAATATTTCCTGAGATAATACATAAAACTCAATCTATTAAAATCATTGCTGAAAATCTCCCAACAAGAATGATAAGAGGCTACTATACTATCAGGAGCAATATATTAGAAGGAACACCATTTATCGGGGGAAAAGTTAATAATACCAATATGCCGATAATCGGTATCGTAGATAAAATAAACGGCGACGGGGACTTTTATTTCGGTCAAGAAAGTTCTTTAAAATTTACAATAACTAAACCACTGAGACTAGCAAGTCTTTCAGTTAGTATTCATGACCCCGATGGTTCTTATGCTAGAACAAGCGAACAATCAACTATCCTGTTCAAAGTAGAGAAAACACTAACGACCACATTTAACATCGCTCAGCAAATGCTTGAAGAGAATAAAAATAATCCTATTTTACAAAGACTTTAATTTAACCCGGGTTTGTATTTATTTTTTATTAATAATTTTTACAATCTAGGGTTAAAAATATTTACTATATTATAATGATTAGAATTGCGAAAACTGACAGGATTGAATTTGGTAAATTACTAAAGGTCTGCGACAGAAGTGATTTATTGTATGCGTGTTTAGCATGGGCTTCGGAAGAAGAATTAACTAAAGAGCAAATTGTTGAAAAGCTTATTCAAGAATTTCCAGAAAAAATTGTTTGTCAATAAAAATATTTATTAGATATAAAATGTTGAGCGATAAAGTGTTAAATGAAATATGTAAAATTTTAAAAAAGGAAGGCAGGGACGATTTAGTTGCTGTCTTAGTTGATGATAATGATACTGATTATGTCCCACCTAATAATCCCCGTCCTGATTATTATAGCAACGATGAAGGGTCAGCTACCGATGAAAGTTTAGAATTTGAAACAGATGAAGAAGGTTTTTTATCTCTTACGCAGTAACCGTGAATCCTACACTTTCTAGCAGTTCAACTCTTTCAGGGAAATTATCAATAAACTTTTGTAGATTTTTTGTCTTTCTGTAGTAATAAAAAGAGTTCCGTGCTCGGAAAAAGTCTTTATTATTTTCGTAATGAACTTTCTTCTTTTCCTTATACTTTGAATAGTGGATACGGGCACGTTCTCTGTTTTCAATCTTATATTCTTCAGTGTCCTTGATACGCTCGTATCTTTCCTTCTCCTTTTCTTTTTTGTTCTTGTATGAATTAAGAATGTTTGTTAATTGTTCCTCATTGTAATCAAAGGACGCCATTAGTCTCTACTATTATTAGTAGAGTTAGTTTTAAGTATCTTCTCTAAAATATTTATTAAATCTTCATTTATTTCTATATCTACACGCGTCTCATCTTTACAAAATTGAAGTTTGTCTATTGTATTCCAGGGATGCTGAAGACAAATCATACAATTCATCACATCGCTAATGACTACCTTTTTTTCATTACCCTGGAATATTGTTTTACCTTCTCCCTGCGATGAATTTTCAAAACCACACGATGCTTTGAACCATTTTTTAGTCATCATTAAAGTCGCCTCATGTATGAGAGATTTTACTGAACCACAGTCTATCGCATAAACTTCCCAGTCTTTCTCTGACATTGTAAAAATCATTTTATTTGAACCAACACATCCTGCTTTATTATCTTTTAATAGTTTATACTGATATGTTATATATGTCGGTAAATAAACATCGTCGTCGTCCATGAACGTGATAACTTTAGTATCTGCTGATTTTATTAAATCATTTCTCTTTTTTCCAATTGACCTTTTGTTCTTACTATACTTGTATTCAAGTTTAATAGGATGTAAATGTTCCTTAATGTCATTCAATTCTTGATTAGATATTATTAGTTTATCTTCTTCAGGGGAATCGTCGTCAATGATAACTTTTAAAAGTTTATGCGGATACTCTTGGAGTTTAATATTTCTTATCAAAAGAGGGAGGAATCTTCTTCTTTTGTAAGTGGGGACAAGGATTGTAATAGGTTCCATTTATTATATGGAAAGAAATTAATTTTAATTAAAAATTTATTGAAATAAAAAGGGGTCGGTTTTTGCGACACAGTTAGAAGACCTAGGGTCACCGAAAGAACGTAACCATCTACTTTGTCTTTTTTGATATACTCTATTATATTCTTTTTTGGATATTTGACGAACAGCAGGTCTTTGGTTGATACGGTCAGGGTGTTTATTCATCCAGTATTGCTCTCTTTCTAATCTGGTATAATTGTCAGAGATTTCTAAGATGATAATATCGTAATTATTATTTTTGATTATATCTTTACAAGAGACCTTCTTTCCTTTTTTATGTTGATAGATTCTTTTCTCAAGATTGACACATGAGCCAATATAGTGAGCGTTGGTGTCTTTATCCTGAATTTTATAGTAATACATTTTAATATATATGGTTGGTATATATTTAAATCATTTACCAACCGAACCAGCCAGTGGATTCTTCTTCACGATTGTTGTCTAAAATAATGTATTTATCTTCTTTGAATTTATCTTTCACATCTTTCGCATATAATCTTTTCTTGATATATATTACATCTTCTTTTAGGGTTTCAATATCTGTTTTTAACTCTTTAATAAGTTCAGTTATTTCTTCAATGGGTTTTTTAGATGTCATATATTTTATAACAAATATTTTATTCATATAAAATAAAATATTATTAAAAGTAAAATGAGTGAAAGCGAGGGGCAACTCCAAGACTATTCCGTGGATCAGGCGGCGGGAGCAGTCGTATTAGTTCTGGGAGCAATTGCTGGACTCTTACAGGTTATTTGGATGTCTAAATGTCACTGTAAGGTCAATTTATGTTGGTTGTTCCGCTGCGAAAGAAGACCACCAACGGAAGAAGAAATGAAAACATTAAAAAATAAAATTGATTCAAAGAAGTTAGAACGCATAGAAAGCAAAGAGGCTAAGGCAAAGGAAAAACAAAAAGATGTTGTTGTTGATGTAGAACCTGAACCTGAACCTGAACCAGAGTCTTTACAACCCTAATTTGTATATAATATCTTAATAATAATTTTAACAAACTTGGGTTAAATTAAATGACCTCTGGTTAATCAAAATATAGTATCACAGGATTTTCAGGAGTTGAACGTCTTACTTTTAAAATTTCTAAATGCTGAACTTTACTAAAACTTTTATCTTCTAACTCCTTCTGAACTTGAGGAGATATTAATGGTTTGAATGATTCTTTCATATTTATATCGTCCTTTAATAATTTACAGCATCTCCTGACTGAGGGAATGTCTCCAAACTGTTTTATGTAGTCCATATCGTCTTTAATTTCTTGATAAGTTTTATATTTCATCGATGAGTCCAAATTAAATCCACTCTTACAATAGTTTATTATAAATTTTGCGATAGACATTACTTCCTGTTTTTCTTTGATTGTTAAATTCTTTTTAGGATTCTTATTTGATAAAAAGACTTTTAACCCGTCTTTGTTTTCTATATTGTAATAATTCTTTTTTATTTCAAATGAAGCCTTTAGTAAGGAATCTAATTTCTCGTGGATTGTTTTCTTATTATCGCTATGAGAGAATACTACAGGGAGATGTAATAAGTTTATTAAATCAATTAAATCATTTTTACTATGAGTTTTATGAATTATAAACATTTTACTATATCTTATATATTATATATTATTTTTAAACGCATCTACTTCTTTTTATAAATCTTTTTTCTACAGACAGCACATTCATCTAGTTTAGAAAGACATGTTTGACAATACTTATGTCCGCAAGAACTAAACTTAATATCTTTCGCATCTAGTTCGTCCATACAGATAGGACATTCAATTTGCTTCTTTAATGAAATCATTAAGTCCCTTAGTTCTTCTTGTAAGAATACAGGGAAGACAGCGTCTTCCTCTTCTAATTTTAATTTTAAATCGTGGATTGATTCCATATAGAGAGTATCCCTGCGGTGAGCATCTGCCTCTGCTTGATAGAATGACGCCCAGCCTGCTTTGGATTTCTTAATAAGATTATTATATTCTCTGTTAGTGATTGTTTTGCTTCCCATTTCTACTACTTATATATATAATACAATTAAACTTTAAATACCTTTTATACTACTTACTGATACAGATAACCCAAGTTTGTTAAAATAATATATATGAATTATATACAAAGTAGGGTTAATACTTTTTCTTCTTCTTCTTCTTTGATTTGTTACCCATGTCAAATATCTCTTTTGGTTTAATCTTATCGGGTTTAATTGCTTTCTCTACATCATACTGAGATTTCTGTCTATAATTGGGAGTTCCGGAGGACATTGGTTTCTGGACTTTAGTTTTTGTCTTTTTAGTCATTATAACATTTATTATATTTTTTTTTTAAGAATTATTTTAATATTTTATTATAGTATAAATATGAGTTTAGTAATCGCAAGCAATCAAGACAATGAATATGTAAGAGACGCTCAGTCGCTATTTACGCCGTGGTCTTTTAGGAATGCTCTATCTTCCACTTATAAAATTCCACCTAATTCTCAGGTCTGCTTACAGTCTGCGAAAGTTAATCTAGACGGCAGAACCACCGTAGAACAAAATAACTCAGTTTATTATGATTGGTTCGGTATGGAATTAGATGCTGATTCTGTTGTTGAATCACAGAATGCTATAGACTTTTCAACTTCATATCCTATTAAACAGCAATTCGTCCAGGTAGAAGGTGTAGCACAACTCACCACTGATGAACTTGCTAGAGCGGTAGCTGATAATCATAGAGAATTCCACCCGAATAGAATGGGACATCACGACTGCTCTGTTGCTAGGACAGCAGGAAAAGATTTTAATGGATATGATTTTAAATATGGATACAACGCATGTCAGACACAGAATGCTTCTCTACCTACCGTTAATCATGCGTGGAACAGTGGTATAGAAAATTTTAATGGTTCATTTAGTTGGACTCCTGCTTCGGGTGCTTTTCTTAGAATTGAAAATGCTTCAACGACTGGTTATCCCTCTGTAGCAATTTTAACAGATAAACCTTTATCAACTTCTAATGGTTCTTTCAATGTTGAATTTAAAAATGCGAATGCTTCAGGAGTTCCATGGGGGGTTGCTTTGAGCAGGGATTGTCCTAATTATTTCGTAAATGCGGATAGGACATTTGAATTTGGCCCCGAGTATTTCACTCATGATTTTGAAATAGCGGAATCAAGCATGGGTCTAGACGGTCAATCTTATTATGAAGACTTTGGAGTTCATAGAAACAAAGACGGTGAATTAGTAGTAAGGCAGTCCTCGTGGGATAGCGATACAGACCAAATGATGTTTAGTGAGGTTGAATATTGGAATAATGCTTCTTCTGATTTAAGTGGTTCTGGTAGATATGATATTGACAAAAATGATAATTCATACGAATTTGTAGAGTTCCGCGTTGTAGGTGAGAAAGTTAATTTATATATAGGTAAAGGTGCGGCGGTCGCTTTAGTGACTCAGGTAGACGAAACTTCAGACAAAGACTCAATGTTTAAACCTGTCTCGCAGACTTGCTGGTGTCTTCATCCAGTTTTATTTGTTGGTAAAGATGGCGTCAATACGACTAACTCATTAAAGGTTACTGGTTTCTCTGGATTAGATATAGTTGATTATAATAGTCGTTCTAGAGCATCCAAAAACATGGGCTGGTTTGAAAGATTAACTTTAGGAGTTCAACCTGGGGGAATTTTAACACCTGGAGGAGTCAAACATTGTCGCTCAGTTGATTCCCGTGTAATGAATCAACCTCTAGATAATACAATTCATGATTATATAGGACTCAACGCTTCTTCGGTCAATGATTTTAAACCAGCGATGATAACTACTCCAAACGATCTTTATGTCCCTACATTTAACTCAGCAACTGCGGGGATATTTGGTTTCAACGGTCGGTCACTTGTAAATAATGGTTCATATTCAACATCAGGAAGTATAGACCTTTTAACATTCACTAGCGATGAAGCACCAAACGCAACGAGCAAATCAATATTTGTAAGACTCAACGGATTCGGTCAGCAAGTAATGAATGCACGAACTGGGAATAAATCAACTATATTAAGTCATTTACCAACAGCAGAAGAAAAGACTGGGGGTTTATTCTTTTATGAACCAAATAGAGACGTATGGTTAGATTTAAATAATCCATATGAAATAAGCGTCTCAGATATATCAATTGATTTTGTTTATTCTAACGAACAATACGCGAAGAATTTACAGGGACAATCAATAGTCGTTCTTTACTTTAGAACCCCGAAGTAGATATAATTAAGTTATAGTAATCATTATATCATTCTTTTAGTAATTTTTAATAATTTTTTATTCTTTTTAAAGTTTTTTATTGTATTAAGTTATAAGATATGAGTAAAAAACCACCATCCCTAGTTGAATTTAATTTTAGTGAAGATATTCCAATGAATCCTACCCTAAGCGAATCTGTTGAAGTAGCTGACAGCAATGCTATGACAACCTCCGCAGGAGGTTTTGACCCCGTAACAGGTGAAGAAAACCCTAATTTTATTTATGAAGAAGCAGTAGCAGAGGCACCTATAGAAGATGAAGAACCACTTATACGCATTGAAGAGAAAGAACAAATCAATAGAACAGAATTATTTGATGTTCCAGCAGATGATAAACCCGTAAAGGTAAAGAAACCTAGGAAACCCATGTCAGAAGCACACAAAGCAAAGTTAGCAATCGCAAGAGAAAAGGCAATGGCTTCTCGTAAAATAAAAGCGGAAGAGCGGAAAAAGATGAAAGCATTAGATAATGAAGAGAAAGAATTAGTCAAACAACAAAAAGTTAAAAGAGTTAAGAAGTTAAAAGAAGAGGTAAATGATGAAAGACCTCTAGAAGTTACTACTCCTACTAAAACTACTGGAATAACTAAGAAAGATTTAGAAGACGCACAGTTGGACGCTATAATGAAATACGAGGCTATCAGAAAACAGCGTAAGGAAGAGAAGAAGCAAGCGAAAATCATTGAAGAAGGGAAGCAGAAAATGCTAAATCAAATCAATAGAGCAACTGGAGGAGCAACTAATTATAGATACAGGGACGGGTCTAATCGCTTTGATGGATGTTATTAGTTTCTATACTTACGTAGTAATTTAACCCAAGTTTGTTAAAATAAAGACTATAAATTTGATACAAACTTGGGTTATCTAAACAATTAAGTAGTAGAAAGTAACTAATAGTAATCTCTAGAAGAAGAGTCTTTATTTTGTCAATTTTGGGTTAAAAATAATTTCTTTATTATAATATAAATGATTGATATTGCTTTTTTAGTTCCTACAACTTCAAAGGATAGAGGTTGGAATAATTTTAGAGATTCATATTTAAATCAGGTGTTGTTGCCCTCTATTACTTCCCTGACTAATTCATTTAATATAATAGTATATATAGGATACGATGATGATGATAGATTATTCAGCAACGTAAGTCTTCCAAACGAATATGATAATATCATCTTAAAATGGTATCCATTTGATAATAGCTACAAGGGAAAACCTACACATATTTGGAATGAATTATCTAAATATGCTATCCAAGATAATATTGAATATTTTCAAGTTTGCGGAGATGATATATCATTTGATAGAAGGACTGAGTGGTTAGGTCGCTTTATAAAATTATTAAGGAAGCAGAGCAATAATGGTTTTGTAAGCGGGTTCTCTAACAATAATAATATCCCTACTCAGTTCCTACTTCATAAAAAACATATTGATTTATTTGGATGGATATTTCCACCTCCTATAGAGAACTGGTATTGCGATGACTTCCTTGCTGGATTGTATGGTTCATTAGGTATATGGTTAAAAGAATACCAACATCTAAATATTGGCGGTGACCCCAGATATGTTCCTAAAAATGATAAAAATTTATGTTATTTATTAATTAAAAGATATAAAAAACAATTATCTTTATTAAAGTAAAATGAATGAAATTATTTCCAATAATTCCCCCGCGTTGAAATTTATAACTCTCACAAACAAAGGATATCTTGATTATACCAGGAATATGATTATATCATTGAGTAAATTAGATATTAATCATAAACTAAAAGTTTATTGTATAGGACAAGAATGTTTTGACGAACTTGATTATGATGATAAGGAACTTCTCTTAACAGATGCTCCAGATGATTTACAAGTATTCAGGGAAGGTGACTGGAACAAAGTAGTCGTTCAAAAATTTAATATTATTTATAAAGAGTTAATGTTAGGTAATAATGTTTTATTTAGCGACGGTGATATTGTATGGTTAGATAGTAGGTTTCAAAGAGATATTAAAAATAGATTAGATGATAATGATATTTTATTTCAAAACGATCACCAAGACGACAAAGACGACGGACAATTATGTTCTGGTATCATGTATATCAAATGTAACGATAAAAATAAAAAGACTTTTAATCCAGCAAATATAGATATTGATAAATTTAAATGCGACCAAATTTATTTAAATGAAATAAAATCATCGCTAGCCTATGATAAACTTCCTCTAAAGAAATATCCTAACGGACAGTATTTTTACAACAGACCAAACTTAAAATCTTACTGTATTCATTTTAATTATTTAATAGGAAATGATAAGCGTGAAACTATGAAAAAATTAAATTATTGGTTTTTATAAAAAAATATTATTATATATATAATGGATACCAAAGGTAGAGTCCCTAAAGTCTTAAAAGTAAAAGATGAAGAACCCAATGAAAAGTTTGACGACATCCACGAACACTTGCCTCAGATGCCTGCTCTCATATTGATTATAGGTTCAGTTCGCTCAGGGAAAAGTAATCTCCTCACAAACTTTTTCTGTAATGAAGATTTTTACAAAGACAAATTTGATGTCGTAAAATTTATATCATCAACTTTACACACAGATAATAAAGGAAAAATACTCTCTAAATTTTTTGACTGCGAAGACCACTATACAGACAAAATGATTGAAGATATAAAAGTAGGTCAATCAAAATATGAGAAAGAAGACAGACCAACGTTTGCTCTAGTTATGGACGATATTTTAACTAAAGATTTTAAGAAAAGTAATCAAGTAAGTTTCTTCTCAACAAGGTTCAGACATTACATTGATATGTATGTAATAGCAGTTCAGTCTTTCAGGGCGGTATCAGGTATGATTAGAAACAACGCAACGGACGTCATCATCCACAAACAACAGAACTCTAAGGAGTTGATGAAAATAGCAGAAGAATATGGGGACATGGTGGGCGGAGAAAAGAAGTTCTTAGAACTGTATAATGAAGCACACAAAGACCGTTACTCCTTTTTATATTTGAAACTTTCTGAGAACCCCGCAGAAGCCTATGTCAGATTTGAGAGAAAAATATATCCTCTTAGTTCTACTGCCCCTACAGAAGAGTTGGTTTTAGACTCTGAGTAATTATTATTTTTTTTATCTTTTTATTTTTAATATAATTCATATTATAAAATGGATTTATACTCTGCGGATTTTGCTGGTATTCAGGAAGGAAATATGAGGACTAAGTCTGTAATGGATAGAAATCAAGCAGTTCAAGCACACAACAACGATGTCGCCACTCAAATATCAAGTTTAAAATCATCTCAAAAGACAGGAGACGCGGTAAGTGGTGGAGTATCAGCAGTTCAGCAATTCTGGCAGGGAGGAAAGATGCCTGACGAAATATCGGCACTTCAAGACCATTTAGCAAAAGGTGGAACTCTATTCAGCAATCCAGTATCTCAGGCACAGAGTAACGCTACAAAGGGATTAAGTGATACCGCAACAAAAGTCGGGGAACAGGAAACTAACCCGCCAGAATTAACTGACGAAGGAGATGGGATATTTAGTTCCGTTGAAGGTGAGGCGTCTGTTGGTTCTTCAGCATTAAAGGGATTAAGTGGAATCACTGCTCTAGCAACAGGTGGTATGGATATTTATAAAGACATTGAAGCGGGAGGAATTGCTGGAGATAACTGGGCGTCTAAGACTTCTAATATTCTCCAAATTGGAGGTGCTATTGCTGATATGGGTGGGACAGTATTTCCACCTCTTGCTATTCTGGGAGGTGTCACAGATATTGTCGCGGGGGCATTCGGTGAAGCGGGTGCTGTAAAAGATGAACAAACACAAAGTGACGCAGATGACGATTTACAAGCAAAGGACACTGAGCAAGCACCAACACAAACAATCCAACAGACAGCAAGCACGGGCAGAGTTAGCTAATCTTAAAATTATGAATTTTACTTGGTGGACTCGCATATTCTTTTAGTCGTAAATCATAACGACCGTTCTTCCTCTGGAATAATCTACAAAGCATAGGGAACTCTTCTGCTAATAATTCTTCATCTGTTCTCTCAGTTTCAAAACCACGCCCGTCCCCATTACATCCGCCTTCAGCATAATTTTTAGTCTTCCCAGCGACCCAATTATTTTTTAATATCTTACCATCTCTAACAAAATATCTCAAACAGTGCTCGAAGTCTTCTGCGTAATTTGTAACAACTTTTATATCTTTTTTAATTCTTCTTAATCTCATTAGTCCCAACATGTATCTTAAATCAGTTGTATATTGTTTATTTCCAGACATAAATTTAGGGTTATCACATTGATAAAATCCCCCGTAGTTAATATTCTCTTTTAACATAATTTGCATCATATCATTCAGAACAGCTAAAAAGTCTCGTACTGAATTTCTATCCTTATCAATGATATCAAAAACATCGTCATCTAATTCACATATGAATTCATCTTCTTTGAAGAATTCCGTAATGTAATTATGCGTCGCACCAATCCCCTTGATATCAATAGGATGAACATTAATTCCAAGATGTTCAAGCGACAAATATTCACCAACATCCTTATCATCTTCCCTAACGAATACATATATAGTGTTTGGTTCTATACCTTGTCCTAATAAATAATTAATAGTCTTTTCTTTTAAAATACTTGCTCTTTGAAAGGAAGGGATAGCAAATTTCATTTATTATATATAAGATAATAATTTTAAAAAATATTTATTCAAAATCTTCATACCAAACTGAAGAAGATAAATCTGTAAATAAAGGCTGACCAGATATTTCATTTATCTTTTTTTTATCATTAAATACAGATACCACGGGAGAATAGGTTATCTTATTTTTTAAAACTCTATGAAGAGCATAATGTCCTGTAGTTTGAAAAATGAATCTTGCTTTCCTAACATTATATATTTCCATTTTACTCTTTTCATAATATGATCTTATCACTTCTTGAATACATTCATACATCAATTGACTCTTTTTATGACAAGCGATAATTGCGTTATAGGGGAGATGATTATTCCACCACCTCGCAATAAAAAAGTCATTTTCAAAACAACTACTTATCGTAGCGTTAGGGACTGGTTTAACATCTAAATCTAAATACAGTCCCCCTCTATCATATAAAATTAATAATCTCGCAAAATCAATTCGTTGTATATCATATCTAAAATTAGAATAAATTTCTTTGTATTCAGGATAATCATTTAATAATTCAATAATATCATTTGAAGACCATAACTTATGCTCTATATTGTTCTTTACACAGTAGTCTAAAGTCTCATTATAACTTTCATAGTAATCAGGAATATCACGAAGTTCGCCCTTGCCTAAGTTAATAAATATTTGATGTATCATTTATTAAGAAACAGATAAAAAAAATAAAATATTTATTATAAATATAAAATGATATCTTATTTAATTCAATTGATGGTTAAGTCGGCATACGACCCTTATGGTTGTTGTTCCTCCTGCGGATACACCTGGTGCGAAACTCTTAATGAATGCGTGAGAGTATGGGAGACATATTGCGAATCACTAGAGTCGGGACATTAAAAAATTAATATCAAGAACAATTAATCATTTTTTCCCTGAGATAACATACAAAACTCATTCTTGTAAAATCATATTCTAATCCTGCGACGCCAGTTTCCTTATTTATTTTTTTAAAAGAAGGGCAATTAAATTTATTATATTCATCTTGTTCAGGAGTTGTCCAGAGTTCAGTATTACAATGAAACTGGTGGACGTCAGCAATTAGGAGGTCACCATGTCGCATATTGACACCAATACCAAATCTAGGAATCATAAAAATACCACCATTAAATTTACCTTGTTCAAGCACAGACAAACAAGCAACTCCACCAAAATCCCCAGCGTCTTTATGAAGAGCAGTTCTAAAGTTCCTATTAAGAGTTACAGTTGAGAAAGGTGTATCAGGAATTTTAAAATCTGTTTTTAAATCTGCTCTTTGATTTTGTATATTATATTCTTCAGGTCTAATAGATTTATAATTTTCAGCAATCTCTTTTAAGAAGGGGAAACCATTTTCAAATTCTTCAAGATTTGTTTTAGTAAATGATGTTAGCCTACACGGAAGATCTTTTCCTAAACCACCGGTGCTCTTATCAAAATAACCAACAGGAGTAGAATAAACTGGATTATTTACTTTCATTTTAGAGACTTTACCCTTCACCATGTAACCCGTTGATATTCCTTTTGTATTAACTAAATTTCTTTTCTTCCAATATAAAAGGTCAGGATTTATCAAACCAGCTGATGCTCCCCTACCTCTACTAGGATTCAACATCTTTTTATAATTATCAAAACCGACTTTCGTTTCTTTTAGTTTATTCTTTCTAAATGATAAAATAAATTTACCTTCTTCATTAAATATATCTACATCCTCATCGAACATATGTAGTATCCAAGCATCATCTAAATGATGACCTTTTAATTGCTTTAGTTCTTCTTCACTACATAATTCAGGTAGATAAATAGTTTTAGTCATTTACACTAAGAGAGAATTTATTTTTTTAACTTTTTTAATTTTTTTTATCTTTGGTTTATTATATAATTAATATTATAAAATGAGTTCATATTGGAAAGTTGAAGACACTATGCGTATCGGGCAGAAGTTTGTTTCTATTCCATCGGAGAATGGATTAGAATATGAGGAAAACCAAAAAATTCAGTTATTCGTGGATCCTTCTACTAAATACATGGACGGTCATAATTCGTATCTAGAATTTTTTGTAAAGATTAATCTTCCCTCGGGCAGTCCAATCCCTACCCGCCTCCAGTTAGATGAGATGGGAGGTGCTGCTCTCATCAAGAATATTAGAATCTACGACGGTTCGCGAGGACAACTTTTAGAAGAACTTGATTCATATTCGTCTCTTTGTTCTGTCCGCTATGATTATGATGCTGATGATAGTATTAGAAATGTCCGTGCTCTGCGTGAAGGTTCATCGGTTCATACACCAGCCAATCGTGGAACTGAAGGAACTTCTAAAACAGCGATGGCGAACACTGTAACTAATCCTTATTTTAAAATTAAAAAGGGAGACCAAAGCACGACGTGGGTAGATACTGATTTCATTAAAGCGAAATGCTGTATCCCCTTACACACAGGAATTTTCGGTCAAAACGAACACATCTTCCCAGTTATGATGACAAACGGTCTCTATATAGAAATAGATACAGCACCAGCAAGAGAAGTCATTAAGCAGTTAGATTCTGTCCTACGATTCAGACGCTCTAAGCTGAATCCATTTTTCCACTCAATAGATGGGAATATCAGCACTATGGCTCAGAATGCTTCTGAACACCAGACTTTTTACGTTCAACAGAAAAACAATTTATCGGGGGCAGATGCTGTAAGTCGGTTTCCGTTCGTTGTAGGTGAGAAGTTTGGTTTCTGTTCTGCTAACGACCCAGCGACAACTGCTACAAATCTATCAGGGACTGCTCTAATTAGTGAAATTAATTTATCAACAAATGGTTTAATTGAAGTGAAAACAAATGCTTCTTTTCAAAATAACGGTGCGGGTTCAACCTCTGTAACTCAGTCATTTGTTATGTTTTCTAATGCTGTCAGTGATTCTTCCAGTTACGACGCAACATATAAAATTTCAGATGTCAATCTCGTTGTAAGTCAGGTAGAACTTGACCCGAGTTACGAAGCAGGAATGCTTCAAAAAGTGCGAGAAGGGAAAGCGATTGAATTAGATATTTTAACTGCTACGAATTACAAAAATTCTATTCTCGCATCAGACAGACAAACAACTTATCAGGTGTATGCTACTAATTCTCGGGCAAAAAGTTTATTGGTTATTCCTCAGGATTCTACGGTTTATTCTGCCAAAGATGCTATCTCAGGGACAGGAACATATCAAATCCTTAAAACTTCAGACGACGATGAGGGAATGCTTACTTCCAATCGTTCAGGCTACACTGGAATTGTTGATGAACTCCATGAAATTCAGTATCAACTTGAAGGGAGGTTGGTTCCTTCTCGTCCTATTAATGTTTCTAAGATTTCTTCCAGGCAGAGTATTGATGCTTTCCATTTATATGAATTAGAAAAATGTTTAGACAATGCGGGTATAGTCCCCCGCTCTTTCCGTGCTTTCCAAACCAACTTTGTCTTTGGTCGGGGTTTCGGGGTTAATGATGGTGCTATTGACCTAAGAGGAAAAGACTTAGCAGTTATCCTAAAATACACTGGTTCTGTTGCTCCAGATAAACCGAAGATGTTTAATAGCTTCATAATCCATGTCAGACGCTTAATGATTCGTGATGGGGGAGTGGAGGTAATACCGTAGAGAGATAATTAGTTTTATATTCTACCGCTTCTTCTAATGTTTTAAATGTTCTTGAATGTTCTTCGCCTTTTATCATCTTTGAAAAAGTATAATTCCCAGTGGTTTTTCTAATCTTGATATTTGAATGACCTGTAGTATTTCTTTTACCAATAGTCCAATTTTGACAATTCTCTTGTTGAGTCACCCATCTTAAATTATCCAGGGAGTTATTAGTTTTATCTCTGTCTATATGGTCTATACAATGTTTATTATCAGGATTAGAGATATAATGTAATGCTATTAATCTGTGAAGTAGATATAATTTTCTGTTTTTATTTTCAGTTAAATTTACAACATAATAACCACGATTATTTAATGTCGCTTTTAATTCCCTATTAAGTTTTTTATTATAAACCCTCCCATCAGGATAAATCAAGTAATTATCATATCCCTGTATATTCATTTCTATATATAAGTAGCAGATATTATTTAAGTAATTTAACCCAAGTTTGACAAAATAAAGACTTGATATCTATTATTTTTATAGAGATAACCCAACTTTGTATTTATTATTATTATTTATTTTTACAAACTTGGGTTAAATTAATAATAAGTAGTAGATTTTAACTTAAAGGTAAAACTAACTATATATATAAGTAGTAGAAATGGATTCTATTATGTCATTACTTCCTAATGATATCATTATTAATATCCTAAAAGAGCGTCGTATTATGAAACAATGCGACAAATATAAAAAGAATTATAACTTCGTATTAAAAGAAATTATAAAACATGATAAAAAATGTTGGGGAAATCTCATTAAATACTATTACGAAAAACGCAGGAACAATGGTTCTAAAATCATTCGTGAGATAAAATATTCAAAATTCATGATTAAACAAAATAAACAAATTGTCTTGGAAGAATTAAATGACATTTTTGCTAATCCTTTCAGTTCTATAAGAGATATGTTGAATTATATTGATATAGCTACGCACGATATATTCGTTGAAACTAGTAGCGACGATGAATAATTTTTTATTTATTTTTATTTTTACTCTTTTATATTGTTAAAAGTATAAAATGACTT
>MDSY01039471.1_pt1 | contig 21892 bp, 29 predicted proteins | sample 811131 | NCBI WGS metagenome assembly MDSY01 (sample SAMN05326643, study PRJNA326480) | marine metagenome | isolation source: seawater | place: Atlantic Ocean: South West | collected 2010 | reverse complement strand
TTTTAAGCACCTTTTGAGCAAAGGGTTCATTGTCACAGAAACCGACAGTTTCAAAACCACCAGTGCTTTCAAGACCAAGTGCAAAGCCACCGATGCCACTAAATAAATCCAAATGGCGCAATTTTTTTTTTTACTCATTGTCAACACCTATAGACTTGTCAAAAAGTTTCCTGGCATCATCGTTACTTGCAAAACCATATTCACTAGCAAAGTCCATTGACGATCCATAAACGAAGTTATCTAAGATCCCATTAGCGACAATTAGCATGCGAATATAATTAGGATTTTGTTCTGGTTTCAGCCATGTGTTGTCTTCTAAAACAAATTGAAGACCACCATCTGTTGCGTGTACTGTTTTTATTTTGTTGCTCATACTATCCCCCTGGGCAGCTTACGCTGCTGCCCCTTCACATGTTAAATTATGTCTAAGTGCCTGGTTTTTAATGTTGTGTAAATAATAATAAAGTTCTGTTTGTTTTGCTGGATAATATTTTCTACTTTTTCTGTCATCCTTGCTTGTAATCCCAAAAAAATCTGTAAGATAAATATCTCTAACCCTACCCTTAGATGAAAGACATATAAAACCACCGATGTTTTTATGTACAGCGTTTTCACAATAACCATCAATTTCTACAAAAATACATGAAGAATTTTTTAAAAATTTTATTGTGATTTTACATTTTAAATCTTTTGTAAGTTCAGCAATATCTACTAACTTATTGAATTGACCAAAACTAAGTTTTTCTCTTAGTACTTCTTCTGCATCAAAGTTTTGAAGTGTATTCGCAATATTGTTAAAAGATGCAGCACTCCAGAATTTATAATTATCTATAACAAAAATTCTGTCTTCATTGCCTTTTATTAAAGTATGATAAATATTTTGTTTGATTGTTTTTCTGTTCATTATTTTTCCCCTAAAGGCAGCTTACGCTGCCCCTTTCATTTTAAGTATCTTTGATTTTAACTTTAAAAGAGTATTGATTTTGTCATCATACTTTTTAAGATTTTGCTCAATATGTTGTGAGTTTGTTCCAACACCTTCTAGGTCATCTCTTGTGTCAGACCAAATTGTTAAAAATGATCTTTTATCCTTTGAAATTTCATTAATTTCATGTTGGATAATTTCTAATATGTCTAAATAATATGTGGTCATTTTTTTCCCTTTTGTATTAATTATCTTATAATATATATATGGGTATAAAAGTATAACTTTTCAAGGGTTTTACTAATAAAAATATAACTTTTATTTAACTTTTTTTATTAATTAATATTGGTGGGGCAGCAATCTGCTCATAGATAAAAGTTAACATTTAATATCCAACTACAAAATGTAACTACTGCCCCATAACTCTTTATACCATTCTTTAATCCTGGGATCACCATTTTTACCATGATGTTGTTTTAAACTAGGATTATAAGGACTACTAAACCATATTTTTTTTACCAGGTCATAGTGAAACATTTGATCGCCAGTAATACTTTCAAAAAATTTACTTTCATTACCAGTTCTATGCAGCTGTGAATGATGTTTATAACATAATGGTATTACATTACTGTCATCACTTCTCATGCTCATGCCCCTAGTGCCAAACATTGGTTTTAGTAAATGATGCGCTTGTACACCATATTCACAACCACCATACTGGCGTAAACAACATGGCATTTCAGCAACATACTTTACATGTTTTATATTTTTTTGGCGTTTAGGCATTTTTTTAAACGATCAATCTCTTCACTTAATTGCTGTTGTTTTTTTTCTTTTTGTTCTAACAAGTTTAGTAATGTTCGTGTTAGCTGGTCTACTCTGCTTGTCAAAAGATCCTGGCGTTCTTGTAGTATCTTTATTTTCTTGTTTTGAAACATCTAGTAACTCTCTTAATGGTTTAATAACATCTTCAAGCATAGCATCTTCCATACGCCTTATGTGATTTTGCAACATTTCTTTTATTCTCATAATTTCATTGCTCTCCAATTAGCGTTTAAAGATTGCCATGTAGATATTTTAACTGAAGCTGCTTCACGTTGTGCAGCCAGTACTTCATATGTTTGTGTAGCTTTACCTATTTTAAATATTTGATCTCTATATTGTTTTGATGCATATGCTTCACGTTCTTGCGCACCTATAGGTAAATCTGCGTGTTGTTTCATAACTACAGCTTTTATATGTTTAAGCATAAATTCTTCTTTTAATTTTTCTGCTTTAGCTGCTGCTATTTCTTTTGCCTTATCACGTAAAAATGTAAGCGCTCTTTCAACATCTTCATCACTGATCCAGGCTGCATTTGTTTCATGTAGTTGTTTCATTAGAATGGTATCTCGTCATCTAAATCACCAGCGCCACCTTCTGGTGCTTTTGGCAACTCATTACTCATGTAACCAACAACTTGATCAGCTATTTCGTCAGAAGACTTATTGGTATCTAATACATCTTTAATACTAGGTTGTATGCCTGTTGATGCTTTAAGTGATGGGAGTTTTGTTTGTGAACCCTCTGTTTTGCTTTCATACAATTCACTATCATGTGAAGCCATTAATTCAAATTCTTTAGTTTCAACTTCTGTCCATATAAGTTTCTCACCATTTTTGCCATCATAGTCACGTTGTTTTATTTTACCAGAAACAAACAATTTACTACCTACTTTTATTTTTTCTAAAATAGCAGCTGATACTGGACTATTACCTGGAAGTATTTTGATGTTAATAAAATCTGTTTTTTTATTAGTTTGACCAGTTTTATAATCTTTCCAGGTATTATGTATAGCTAATCTACAGTGATATTCAGATGTATTCCAGGGTGTCTTCCTATGTTTTAATTCATTAGCTACATTACCTAATAATCTTACTTCATTAAAATCTCTCATTATTTGTTATCCTCTGCTATTGTTCTGGCAATTTCTTTTGCTTTATCAGAATTAAATTTTTCTTTATATTTATGCATAATTTTTAATTTACTTTGGTAGTCTTTAGCGTCAATTAATTCTTGAGTAAATTTGTAAATATCAGATAACTCTGTTGGTAATATTGTCATAGATTGACCAAAATTATTTGTTGCTATTTCTGTCCATTTAAATAAATCATTTTCGTTTTTAATTAATCCTGTGTCAAATGCACCTTTAACAACTACGTTAATATGTATTTGCATCTGCATCATTTCGCTGCCATTAGGCGCAAACGGTAGTGAATATGTCATTATTTTTCCCCTTTTCCATATATCTCTTTAAGTTCATTATATAAGTTTTTTAAAATGCCATTACTGTGTTTTATTGTTTCTTGTTCAATATTTATTGGGTCTGGTTTTACAAATATTGTTTCTAATTTATTTTGTATTTTATTACTTGGTAATTTAAAACCGTTCTCAATTTTAGATAAATACACAGTAGATATTTCAGCCATTTCACATAAGTCTTTTTGACTAATACGTTTTTCTTTACGTTTTTGTTTTACCCATTGACCATATTGGTTTGCATGAGCAGCTATTTTTGTTTTTTTTGAATTGGCTGCAATTTTTTTCATTTCTTCTGTTGTTAAATTTTTAGACATTATTGCCCCCCTGTGATTGCCCAGAAAATTAATATAGACCATTGAAACACTGTAAGAGCAAATGGCGCTAACATAATTCCTAATAAACAAATTAATAAAAATTCTACAAATCTAGGCATTATATTTTATTCATATTTATTTTTATGTAATCCATAAAATTATTTATATGCCCTTCTGCTTTGTCTAAATCATTTATAGTTAAATTTATATCGTGTGTATTTATATCCAGTTCTATTTTATCTAAACCAGATTTAGCAAATTGTTCATAAATATAATTAACTGCATCTTGCATTGATGACTTAGCAGATAATATATTTTGAATGTTTTGTTCTAAAGTTAAGTGATAAAGATTTATTATTTTTAAAACTTCATCACGAGATAGATTTTTATCAAGTCTTTTATTTAAAAAATCATCCTGTCTTTTTTTATCTAAATTAATTATAGTACTCATATTTTAATCCCTTTTTTTTTGTAATAATATTATATGTAATGTGTAAAAGTATAAATTACAAGTGTATTATTATATAAATTATTAAAATAATATATGAAATAAATAATTTTTTATTGATTTAATTTTTAATAAAATATAAAAAAAACAGTACAGGAAAATATTTGCAAAATGTCAAAATATAAAAATAAATATGCCTTTTATAAGGGTAAAAGATTTGACAGTAAAAAAGAAGCAAATCGTTTTTTGGAACTAAGTTTGTTAGAGCAAGCAAAACAAATAAGTAATTTAAAATGCCAGGTTGCTTACCAACTTAAAGTAGATCAAGTTATTATTGGTAAGTATATATGTGATTTTGAATATGAAGAAAAAGGAAAAACAGTTACTGAAGATGTTAAGTCAGCTTTTACAAAAAAATTACCATTGTATAGATGGAAAAAAAAGCACTTCCAGGCGCAATTTGGTCGTGAGGTAAGAGAAACATGAATAGAATTAAATACTTCAGTTCTGGTGACAAAAATATAATGTATAAAACTATGGGAAAAAGAAATGAGTGTAAAACATCTAAACTGGGCGTGGGATCAGCAAGTGAAAAATCCGACAACCAAACTAATATTAATGAAACTTGCAGACGGAGCAGACGAAAGCAATCGAAGTTGGTACAGCCATAAAACATTAGCTATTAAATGCGAAACATCTATTTCCAGTGTAAGAAGGCATTTAAGTTATTTAAAAAAATTAAACTTAATAAGAATAGAACATAGGATTAGAACAGAAGGTATAATGAAGGGATCACAAACTTCTAATTACTATTACATTAATATCGATACGCCTGTTCAAAATGAACACCCCCCCTGTTCACCAGTGAACACCCCCCCTGTTCATAGCTATGAACAACGAACCATTAATAAAGAACCATTAAAAGAACATATATATATAAATGAGGAAAAAATGAATAAGGTTATAAGTGAAACTAAAGTAATAAATGTAAGACCAGAAGATATTATGTTTGACGAATGGTGGGAAAATGTTCCTTTCGAAACGAATAAAAATGCTTGTAAATATTTATACAGAAAAGCATTACAAAGAGCAGAACATAAAGATCTATGTAAATCTGTAAGGGATTATTATGACTATTGTATTAACAGTGATAAAAAACGTACATACTGGATAAGACCACATAATTGGTTAAAAGGCGAATATTGGCTACAAAATATAAACGATGAAGAAAAAAAACCTTCTGAAATTGGTTTAATAAAAGCAAAAAAAGAAGAGTATGGTCATTATTATGCCTGGAGAAAAAGAGTTGAAGATTGGTTAGCAGATGGTTTTTGGTTAGAAAGAATTTGGGGAGAAAGACCAGATAATATAAAAACAAGTGTACCAGCAGAATTATTAAAGGAGTTTAAAATTGGCAAATACAAACAGTGTAGTAGTACAAAAGTTAGCTGAAAAAATGAGGGAGCAAGTTAGATGCCCTCATTTATGTGGATCAGAATGTTGCGCACCAGAATGGGAAAGTAGAGGTGATCAAGCTGTTCACATGAGAAATGCTTATTATAAAGCAGCAGAAGAAGTAATCGAATTTTTAAATAATGAAACTACAGAGCAAAATAAACAAATACAAATGTTAGTTAATGAAGAACAAAAAACAAAAAAAAGTACTACAAAAAAATCTGGGGATTGATTGGTCTACTGGTCAATTAAAAACTAGAGGTGGAGAATGGGTTGATGTTGGCGCTAGAACTAGACAAATTGTTTTCAAAGTTTTTCAAAAACATGCATTAGATACTTATGAAGCAAAAAATTATTTAAACAAATATGAAATAGCTGCTGGAATTGCATTTAGAAATGATTGGGAAAAAGGTATTGGCACTGGTGTTAAAAGTTCAGAAATTAGACAATTATCTGGTAGAGGATTACCACAACAAGAAGGTTTATCTATAGCGAGAGAAAATATACATAACTGTTTAAAAAAATTAAATAATAACCAACGATTAGTTGCTGTAAATGTTTTAGGTTTTGGTAACTTTGCAAACAATACAGAACTATCACCAGGCAAAACAGCTGGTAGGAATGGAATGAAATTATTAAAAGAGGGATTACAACATATAGCTAATTTTTATAAAATTTAACACAAGGTATTGCGTTTTACGCAGCTATGGTGTAGGTATTTATTAACTTAAAATTATTGACTGTAAATATTTCAGACAACATTTAATAGAAATCATATTATTTTTCCCACTCTCAATAATTTTTGTTACTTATATTAAACTTTATTCCTAGCGTGTGTAAAATGCGTTAGGAATTTTTTTTAGGGTATTATGGGATTATTTAATTTAGACAGCAGTGATCAATACAGAGGTGCAATACTGCCTTTTAGAATTACGTCAGAAGGCGAAAGAAAGTTTGCAGCACCGTCAATGATTGTTGGTCTGTTAGATGAAATAATGGACGCTGGTGAAACAATAAATCTAGGAATGACAGGGCAGTTAGATCCAGGTGACCCAGACACAATAGACCGTGTTGTAAGATTAGGTATGCTGCAAGGTGGTGGTGGATATTTAGGTGGACGCTTTTACAATCCTGGTGGTGCGACATTGGGAATATTTGCTGGCGCTGATGCAAAAACAGCAAATAAAGAATTAATGAAAGAACCACTTGAAGAAAGTGTTAAAAACTTATACGAAAATCCTTTAGATCTGGCAAGACGTATGGAATTACGTCCAGATAATAAAATGTTATTGAAAAAAGCTGAAATACGTCCAGATCAAGTTTTCAAAGAAACTGGTGTATTTACGTTAGGTGACGGCAGACTTAGATTTGAAATAGATGACCGTAACATGAAAAATGCACTAGACGATGAAACTTTAAAAAAAATATTTAAAAGTAATTACGGTACTGAAGTTATTAAAAGTCATCCATTGGATGCAGTTCCAACAGTAAAACCAAATTTGAATACACCCATATACAACATTGAAGAAGTTATAAGTCACCCAGAATTATTTAAAGCATATCCACAACTTAAAAACATAGAACTGCAATTTGTAAATGACCCTACAAGGGGATCTAGTTTTGATCCAAACAAAAATTTAATGAAAATAAATGTGTCTAATTTACCGTCACATGGTCTTTTATCAAATAATGGAATATTTATACAAAGGGAGTTTGACGATTTTAAAGATGAAATTTTAGATGTAGCTGTACACGAATTGCAACATGCCGTGGATGTTATAGAGCAAATGCCTAGTCCTGGTGGCAACACTCGTAAAGACATTGTTGAGCCATTACTAAGAAAAGTTGAACAACCAGCTGCTGGCTACAGGGATGAAAAAATTGCTGCCTACAATTCATTTAAACAAAACTTTGAAGAATTAGAAAATCTTTCTACTGCAAAATTAATAAAACAATATATAGAGAAATCAAAAAAATCTAATATAAAACCAAGTGAACTAAGAAAACAAGGTGAGTTTTACAGATACTCAGATGATATAAGAAGTGAATTAGGAGCGCCACCCAAAAACCCTGGCGCAGAGCGTGACGCTTATTATCAAGAAGCATTTTTTAGACTAGCAAATATGATAGCAAGAGATAATCCAGGCGCACGTAGTTTACTTAACATGGAAACCAAAAATATAGACGCTAACATTAGACGTTTACAAAAAGCAGTAAATGCTGACCGTCCTGGCTATGAAGAATTTCTTGATGCAGACGCATATTATAATGCGATTAGAAAAAACTTTATAAAGCCAGACATAGACAATTCGTTAAAAAACTTTGACATTTACCAAAACATATTAGGTGAACAAGTAGCACGAGCAGTACAAGCCAGGAGAGGTGCAACAAGAGTTCCAGGTTTATTTGGTTTAGATAAAAAATTATTTGAAAGACCAGAAAATCCATTAGATACATTTACGAAGTATTATGAGCCTGGTAGTCGCATGGAAAATATGCTTAAAAGAAATCCACTTAATAGAGTAGGATTAGAGAATATGGAAAATCCACCAGTATTAGGATTAACTGGAGCATTTAAATAGGAGATACTTATGGCAAAAAGAGGAAGACCTAAAAAAGTTAAAGAAGATCCAAATGAACAATTAGGTAAAGCTATTTATTCTGGAGCATTTTTAAATAAAAATATTGAACACCCAAAAGTAAAAAAACATAGACTTAAATTTTTTGATTGGTTACAAAATAAAATTAACACTTGGACATAACAAAATTAATACCAACAATCCTAAAAGGACTTGGCATGGCAGCAAGAAAAAACTATTTAAAACTTACTGATGAACATAGAGCAAAAATAAAGACAAGTATGCTCTTAAAACGATTAGAAAACAATGCTTTAGGTTTATTAAAAAAACCATTAAGCAGTGATGAAATAAGATCTATTGATATATTATTAAAAAAATCTATGCCAGATATGCAACGTATAACGCATGAAGGAAGTAATGAACAACCAATGAAGATTGACTTTTCATGGCAGCCACCGAAAAAATAATTATAGATTACGCACCAAGAAAATTACAATTAGAAATACATAATTCTGATAAGCGTTTTGTTGTAGTTTGCGCTCATAGACGTTTTGGCAAAACAGTGATGGCTATAAATGAATTAGTCAAAAGAGCATTAAGTACTAACAAAGAAAGATTTAGAGGACATTACATAGCACCATTTTATAGAATGGCTAAACTAATTAGCTGGGATTATTGTATGGAGTTTTGTAAAAATATACCTGGCGTACAATTTAATCAAAGTGAATTGCGTGTAGATTTTCTTAATGGCGCTAGAATACAATTAGCTGGATCTGAAGCTGGTGGTGGTGATGGTGGTAAACTAAGAGGTCAATACAGTGACTTTGCAGTACTAGATGAAGTAGCAATGATGCCACCAAACTTTTGGACTATGGTAGTTAGACCAATGTTAGCAGATAGAAAAGGTGGTGCATGGTTTATATCTACACCACAAGGGCATAACGCTTTTTATGATTTATTTAGATATGCTACAGAACAAGATGACCCAGAATGGTTAGGCGTTAGATTTAAGGCAAGTCAAACAAACATAATAGACAAAGAAGAATTAAAAGCTGCACAAAGATTAATGTCAAGAGATGCGTTCTTACAGGAATTTGAAACAAGTTTTAGTGCTGCCATTGTAGGTGCATATTATGCTGATGAATTACAACAAATGGCAGATGATGAAAGAATATGTTCTGTACCATATGAAGCAGCTGTACCAGTTCATACTGCCTGGGATTTAGGCGTATCAGATGCAACAGCTATTGTATGTTTTCAATTAGTTGGAAGAGAAATAAGAATAATAGATTACTACGAAAGTTCTGGTGTTGGTCTACAACATTATTTTAAATGGATAAAAGAACAACCATATGTGTGGGGAGAACATATATTACCACATGATATTAAAGTAAGAGAATTAGGTAGTGGTAGAACTAGATTAGAAACATTGCAATCATTTGGAATTAATCCAACAATATTACCTAATGAAAGTGTAGAAGATGGTATAAATGCTGTAAGAGGTATTTTATCCAGGGTTTACATAGATCAAAAAAAATGTGATAGACTTATACAAGCATTAAGACAATACAGAGCAGAATACGATCAAAGATTAGGAACATTGAAATCAAAACCATTCCACGGTTGGGAAAGTCACGCAGCAGATGCTGTTAGATATATGGCAATGGGTTTACCAGCTGGTGGATCTTTTGGAACTGATTGGGGAAATAAACCAAACATAGACAATTCATGGATAGTATAATGGATGACTTAAAAATAATAGGATCATTAAAAGCTGAAATGCGTGACACTATTGGTTACGATGCAGATGAACTTATTGAAAGAAGAACTGAAAATTTAAAACGCTACGAAGGTGAGTTAATTGGTGATGAAAGATTTGGTAGATCACAAGTTATTACCAGGGATGTATTAGAAACTGTAGAAGGTGTAATGCCATTCTTTATGCGTGTATTTTACTCAAGTGATGATGTAGTAAAATTTGAACCAGTTGCTGATGATGACATTGAACTAGCAGATCAAATGACACAATTTGCAAACCATGTATTAAAAAAACAAAATGAAGGTTTTAATATTATACATACATGGGTAAAAGATGCGCTTATAAGTGATATGGGTGCTGTAAAATATTACTATGATACACAAGAAGAAACACAAGTCGTATACTACGAAAATTTAACTGATGAAGAATTAACTGCATTAGAATTAGATTTTGTAAAAGACGTTGTAGAGCATACAGAAAGAGAAAATCCAGAAGCTGTTCCAGAACCAATATTTGATGAAGCTGGTAATATCACAGATTATACACAGCCAAAATTACATGACATTAAATGCAGAAAAACTAAAAAAAGAAATAAAATAAAAATAGAAAATGTACCACCAGAAGAAATAATGGTATCTCGCAAAGCCAGGAATATGAACCTGGATGATTGTCCATATTTAGGACATAGAGTTAGAAAAACTGTATCAGATTTAATAGCTATGGGTTTTGATAGTGAAAAAGTTTTAAGTATTCCATATGGTGCAGATGAATATGATACTGACGAAAGACTTGAAAGATTTGATGATACAAATACTGCTAACGACAAAAAAGATACAGTAGATCCATATTCAAGAACAGTTTATGTAATTGAGCATTACATAAGATTAGACACTGACGGTGATGAATATGCAGAACTATTAAAAATAGTCACTGCTGGTGGCTATGACGCAATGGAGATCCTGGACATACAAGAAGTAAATGAAATACCATTTGCATTGTTTTCTCCCATTATGCTCCCACACAGAGTATATGGTCTAGGTGTTGCGACATTAGCCACTGAAATAGAAAAGCTGCACACAGCATTATTAAGACAGATGATGGATAGTCTTTACTTATCTACATCACCAAGAATGTTAGCAGTTGATAACCAGGTAAATATAGACGATTTATTAACAGCAGAAGTTGGGGGCATCGTAAGGGCAAAAAGATTAGATGCTGTAAGAGAATTACCAGTAAGTGATGTTTCAAGGCAAGCAATGCCAATGATGCAAATGCTTGAAAAGATGAGAGCGCAAAGAACTGGTGTTAATCAAATGGCTATGACATTAGATCCTACAATAGCACAAAACGAAACAGCAACTGCTGCACGTATTAATAATGATGCTGCCAGTGCAAGATTAGAACTTATGGCACAAACATATGCCGAAACAGGATTAAAGAGATTAGTCAAAGGTATATGTAAACTAGGATCAATGCACTATGACGAAGAAATGATGATACGTTTAAAAGGTAGTGCAGTAAAAATGAACCCTAGACAATTTAATTTAGAATTAGACTTATCAGTAAATGTTGGACTTGCTGGAAACAGGGAAAGACAAATACAAATGATGAATATGCTTATAGCTGATATGGGTAATATTTTTCAGTTAGGTGGTGCTGATAATATGATTGTAAATCCTGTTAATGTTTACCAGGCAGCTTTAGCAAAAGCTGATGCAATGGGTATTAAAGGCGCTGAAAGATTTTTTACAGATCCAGAACCTATGATGCAACAAGCAGCTGAAATGGCACAAAATCAACCACCACAAGAAAGCCCAGAAGAAAAATTAGCTAATGCACAAACAGAAGCAGCACGTATTGAAGGAATTACAGCATTACAAAGAATAAAGTTAGACGCAGAAAAAGCTATGGAAGATATAAGACTTAAGGAAAGAGAACTAGAAAGAAAAGAAAAAGAATTAGAAGTTAAAGCTGCTGCAATAGATGAAGACCAGGATATTAAACGTGAAGGTTACATGAAGGACATTAAGATAGCAGAGTTAAAAAATGGGTAGTCCAGACGTAAGAAATTTATTAACTGAAATACTGACAGAGCAAGCTGGTACGTATACGCCATACAATCCTACAATGGATAGGTTAGTTCCAACAGATCAAACAACCAAAGAAAAGATTACTGGTTTCTTAGGAGAAAATATTTTTGGAGGTGGTAGATCTGGTCAACGGCAAGCGCAAAACATAATGGATTTTGCTGACTTCACACCATTGTCACCATTGTATAATGCACCACAGGCATTTATGGATATTCAAGAAGCTGGTGGTTTGTTTAATCCAAAAGCAGCAACAATGCCAGCAATATTATTAGCAGCTGAATTATCTGGTACTGGTGGTCTGGCAAAAGGCGCTGCAAAAAAAGCAAAAAATATATATGATGCTGCACCATTTAGTAAACCAGAATATAAAGGTGCTGCACCAGACAGAAGTACATTTACATATTTAAGATATAAACCTAAAAACTTATCACCCAGGATGGTATCAGCATTAGACGCAATAAACGCACCTAACAGTAAATTTAAAGCAGAAATGATTGAAGACATAAAAAGAGGTCAAGAGTTAGGTGGTGACAGTTGGTATAATACTGAAGAGTTAAGAGATTGGTTTGTAAATGAATTGGGTGAAAAAGCTGGTGATGCACACTGGCGTCATTTTATGAGTTTAATGGGTACAACGTCACCTGGATCTAAAGTTGATGCAAACATAGGTAATGCTGCATATGTCAGAAAAAGATTACTTGATAATGAAATAGTACCAGGAACTAATAAAACTTATTTTCAAGCATTAAAGGATGTTACAAAATTAGAGGATGCACAAATATTAGCTAAAACTAGAGCAGAAGGTTTTGGTCATAAAACTGGTGGAGCGCAAGAAATGGCTACAGCACGATATGTGCAAGGTGAATATTCACCACGAACAGAACCTGGAGTAGCGCCAACAAAATCAAGTTTAGTAACAAATCCAAAGCCAAAAGGTTTTACACAAAGTCTTATAGGCAATCAAACAAATATAGCAGCAGATTTACACTTTACCAGGTACATGGCAATGGCATCTGGCAGTCCAGATTGGTTAGGTAATAGTGCAGACGTAGGTAAAGAATTTAAAGAAAATTTATTAAAACAGTTTCCAGAAGCAAAAAAATATTTTACAACACGTAAAGTAGGTGAAAAAATACAAGATGTTTTTGCCCCAAAACGTGCTGTTAAAGATGGTGTAGTTCCAATGGATGCAATAAAAGATCAACCAAACGTATGGACAGATAGACCAAATGACAATGAATATGCAGCTTTTGAAGAATACATTAGAGAACTTGCAGAAGAACTAGATATGACACCATCACAAGTACAAGCAAACTTATGGATGGGTGCAGCAGACAGAACAGGCGTAGATCCATCTAGCCAGGGTACATTTATGGAATTACTTAGAACAAGAGCAGCTAAAAGAGCAGACATTGAAGGAATAACACCAGCACAAGTATTGCGTAATTTTATACGTAATGAAGGAAGTGGTTTATTAGCATTGCCAATAGCAGCTGGTGGAGCATACAATTTTTATAGAGGAATGGATGAAGAAAATCAGTAAAGGTGAAGCGCAACAAAACGCAGCACATGCAAGATCAATATTAGAAGATAGAGTATTCCAGGAAGCAATAAACGAATTAAAACAAACATACACTGACGCATTGTTAAGAGCGCCAGCTACAACAGATACAGATCGCATAGGTCTGGTAAGATTACGTGATAGCGTAAATATAGTGGATACATTTGTAAACCACCTGGAGCAAAGGCTAGTTACTGGCAACCTCCACGGCAAAGAAGCCGATAACATTAGAAACTTAAAAATAATTTAAGGAGAATATAAAATATGGCAGAGCAAACAAACGGCAATCCTATTACAGCGAACCGTGACGCATTAGATGCCACAGCACAGGCGTTTTTATCAGAAATGGAAAACAGTAATACTGTTCAAGCCAATGATAAAGAACCCAAGCAACCAGCAACTGAAGTAGAGCCAGAAACATCAGAACAACAAGCCAATCAAGAAATTGATGACGGTTTAGAGTTTTTGAATGAAGAAAGTGATACAGAAGAAGCGCCCCTCGAAGACACAACAGAAGCCGAGGTGACAGAAGAAATTGATAACGCACCACGAGTAATTGACGAGAATGATCTGGAAAATTACAGTATTCTTACAAAAGTTAATGGTGAGGAAAAATATTTACCATTAAATGAAATACGTAAGGGTTATCAAATAGATGCTGTCAACACCCAAAAGTCCCAATCTTTAGCTGAAGAAAAAAAATTACTTCAACAGCGTGAAGACGAACTGAGTAAGGTGATCCCATATCTTAATGATGCTGCTAATCGATATACCCAGAAACTTCAATCTGAAATAATTGAACCAGACAAGACACTGGAGCAGACAGATCCAATTAAGTACAACCAACAAGTAGCTGATTATGTAATGAAAAATCAACAGCTACAGCAAGCTGAAAAAGAAGCACAGCAAGCGCAAGAATTAGCGCAACAACAAGCTATAAAGCAACACCAGGAAAGAGTACAATCTGAATATATAAAATTGCAAGATCGTATTCCTCATTTAAAAGATCCTGTAAAACGTCAAAAAATATCTAAAGAAATGGCAAAATATGCACAAGAGATTGGATATAGTGAAGCAGAATTTTCGCAGCTATATGACCATCGTGATGCCACAACTTTATTTAAAGCAATGCAATTTGACAGACTTATGGCTAGAAAAAAGACTACTCTAAAAGAAGTCGCACAAAAACCAAAGGTTGGAACAATTAAATCATCAGCTAGACGCAGCAATAACGAAATAGGTCAACAAAGATATAAGGATGCAAAAGCACGATTAAAGAAAACTGGTGACATTAAAGATGCAGCAGCAGTATTCCTTAGTCACGTTTAACTTAACCTCAATTTTATGGAGAATAAAATATGGCATTAGCTACTAACGCCCTTACTTCATATTCAGCTGTTGGTAATCGAGAAGATTTACAAGATACCATTTATTCTATCTCGCCAACTGACACGCCTATTATGAGTTCTATAGGGCAAACTTCAGCAGCAGCAACTACGCACGAATGGCAAACAGATGCCCTAGCGTCAGCTGCTACTAATAACGCACAACTTGAAGGTGATGAAATTTCTGTCGCTGCAAGTTCTGCAACAACCAGGGTAACAAATATTTGTCAAATTATGAATAAAACCGTTACCGTTACTGGATCACAAGAAGCTGTTAACAGTGCTGGCAGAGCGTCAGAACTGGCATATCAACTTGCCAAACGCAGTAAAGAGTTGAAGAGAGATATTGAAGCAACAATAACTGCAAACCAAGGGCAAACAGCTGGTAATGCAACTACAGCTAGAAAAATGAGAGGTCTTCCATCCTGGTTAGCTACAAACGTAAGTTTAAGTAGTGGATCTACTAATGGTGTAAATGCTTCTGGCGTTACAGCTGGTAGAACTGATGGAACTCAAAGAGCGCTTACTGAAGCAATATTAAAAGATGTTATTAAACAAGCATGGGATGAAGGTGGTGAACCTACTGTCGTAACTGTTGGATCTTTTAATAAAGGTGTTATCAGTGGTTTTACTGGGCGTTCACAAGCTAGACAAAATATTGCAGCAGACAGCATACAAGCAGCAGCTGCTTTATACATTGGTGATTTTGGAACTTACACAATAACTCCAAATCGTTTTCAACGATCAAGAGATGCGTTTGTTTTAGATCCATCAATGGCATCACTAGCATATCTCAGACCAGTGCAAACTATCGAGTTAGCAAAAACAGCAGATGCTGAAAAAAGAGCAATCATTACTGAATTAACATTAGTCATCAATAATGAAAAGGCTCATGGTGGAGCATTTGACTTAACAACATCGTAATTTCTGTCCTCCAGAAATATTAGGAGCGTCCTTTTGCTATTACATTTTAGGATTTTATCCCAACTTGAGGGCGCTCCTTTTAATAGGTAAGAATATGAAAAAATTATTAGACAAAACTGCAAACGGTCGTATCAACGAATATTTTGATTACGATCCTATTACTCAAAAAGTAACAATATATAGAGAAGAATTTGTAGATCCATTAGTCAATTTTTCGCAAGCATTACATAATGAAGCACCATTAGAAAAAGATAATAAATTAGCTGCGCTAGTTCCAGATCATGTATTAACACATGCATTACAAAATAAATGGGGCGAAGACGATTGGAAACGATGGGCGAATAATTCTGACAATGATAGATTACGTATTTATAAAGGAAATTTATAATGGCGTTAAATACTTACGCATTATTGCAAACATCAATAGCTGATCAATTAAATAGAACAGATTTGACAGCTGAAATAAAAGATGCAATATTACTAACAGAAAAAAGATTAAATCGTGTATTAAAATATCCTAAATTAGAAAAACGTGCTACAGCTACACTTAATGCAGAATTTGAAGCTGTGCCTTCTGATATGTTAGAAATGGTAAGTATAAAATTAAAAACCAATCCAGAAAGTACAGTAGAACAAGTATCATATGATCAATTACATGAATTAGTTCCATCAACTTCTACAGGCAAACCAAGATATTTTGCAAGGCAAGGTAAAGAATTAACTTTTAGACCAATACCAGATGCAACAGGATATACAGCAGAATTAATTTACCAGGCAGAAATAGCAGCATTGTCAGACAGTAATACAACGAATGATGTATTAACTGATTTTCCAGATTTGTATCTTTATGGATCATTAATACACATGGAAGCACATGTAAAAAATGATGAAAGAATTGCACTTTGGACAACACTTTTTAACGAAGCGTTGTTAGAAGCGCAAAAAAACTCCCAGGCAAGTAAATATGGTGGGGGATTACTTAGAATGAAACCAGGATTTGCAGTAACATAAGGAGAAAAAAATAATGTCTGCTTTAACAAATGACGCTGAGAATATTATGTTAGATATATTACTTGGCAAAAGAACTTCCCAGGACAGTAGTACTACCAGCACTGCTAATATGTACACTGCATTGGGATTATCAACATCAATATATGTTGGTCTTCATACAGCATCACCAGGAGAAGCTGGATCTACATCTAATGAATTAAGTGGTAATAACTATGCTAGAACTCTAGCAGCATTTGATGCAGCATCGAGTGGCGCTAGTGATAATAGTGGATCTGTCGAGTTTCCAATAGCTAGTGGAACTTGGGGAACAATATCACATTTTAGTCTACATACAGCGCAAACTGGTGGCACTATGTTAGTGCATGGTGCTGTTACAACATCAAAGTCAGTAGCAAGTGGAGATACAATACGTTTTTCAGCTGGTGACTTAGATATAAGTATAGACTAATGGCATTAGTAATAGCTGACAGAGTTAAAGAAACAACAACTTTAACTGGTACGTCAAACGCAATAAATCTAGGTGGCGCATTTACTAGTTTTGCAACTTTTGCAAGTAAATTATCAAATGCTGACACTACCTACTATTGTATAGAAGACACACAAGGGAATTTTGAAATAGGTTTAGGCACTTACAATAGTTCATCTAATAATATTGCCAGGACAACAGTTTTAAAAAGTAGTAACAGTAATACAGCTGTTAATTGGTCTTCTGGCAGTAAAACAGTTTTTATGACAGTACCAGCAGAAAAATTTATATTTAAAGATGCTACAGGAAATTCACCAGATGTAGTAGCAACAGCAATAACTTTTAGTATAGCATTAGGATAAAAAATGGCAGACGTTTTAAAATCTACAAATAAGCGCATAACGACAGCAGCTGGATCTTTATTTACTGATACAGTATTTCAAAGTCCAAGTGGTAAAACATGCACAATTATAGGAATTAATTTTGCAGCAATAACACAGAATACTGTACAGATAAGATGCACATTAGTTAAAAATGCAACATCGTCAGAAAAACATTTGATAGGTTTAGACACAGATCTACCAAACAAATCTGCAATATATTTTGAAAACAAGCACGTTTTAGAAAGCCAGGACAGTATAAAAGTCACTTGTAATACTGATGACGCAGTAGATGTAACATTGAGTTACCTGGAGCAATCGTAATGCCTTTTATTGGAAAAAAAATAGTACAAAACCAGGTCACTGGAACTGATATTGTAGATGGCACATTAGTCGCAGCTGATATAGCAGATGGTGCAGTATCAACAGCTAAACTTGCAGCAGACGCTGTTGATGGTACTAAACTTGCTGATAATGCTGTAAACAGTGAGCATTATACAGATGGAAGTATAGACACAGCACATGTAGCTGATGGAAACATTACAACTGCAAAAGTTGCCGATGATGCTGTTACACAAGCCAAAATAGCAGCAGATGCAGTAGGTACAAATGAATTAGCCAACGATGTAACTATTAGTACAAGTGGTGCAATAAGCACTAGCAACAATTTAACTGTCAGAAATTCAAGTACAACTGGAGCAACAATTAATGTTGGAACGACCAGTACAAGTGTTGCTAATGGTGGTTATATTGGTGGTATACTGTTTGATGCTAGTACAGCAAATTCTGCTGTTGCAAGAATACAAGTACTATCAAATGGGCAGACAGATGCTGGTAATACTGGAACTGGAGCAGATTTTTCTTTTGAATGTAGAGATAATAATCAATCATTTACTGAAAAAATGAGAATTACTGGTGATGGTAAAGTAGGAATAGGAATAAACGACCCTTCTCATCAACTGCACATAGAAAGCAGTGGTTCTAATAGCTATGCAACAATGAAGCTCGAAGGTCAAAATAGAGGTGGTCAAATTGATATGTTTCAAAACACCCTTATTACCAACCAAATACTAGGTGACCAATCTGGAAATCTTTATTTTGGTTCAAGTGGTGGATTTGGACAAGTAGCTATAGACAGCCAAGCATTTATGTCAGCTACAAATAAAGCCTTTGGTTTTAGAACATCAACATTCATTACAACAATGGCTGATGATACAATTAAAACTATAGTAACAAATGGTAGTGGTTTAATTATTGTTAGTAGTTACACTTATGGTCGTGTAGCCATTTACAAACATGATTATATAGGTGGTACAACACTTATAACTGGCGATACATTATATTATGCAACAACAAATACAGATGGAAAATACAGTGTTGAAAGTGGTTCTAATTCATATACAGCACAGTTAAGAAATAGGTTTGGTGGCAACGCAGATTTCAAAGTTATGTTTATAGGAACTTATCAATAAGGGAAAAGTTATGGCAATAAATAAAATACAAGTTTCAATGATTGAAAATGAAGAATACGAAGGTGCATTAAAGAAAAATGTTACATTAGATATTTTTGATGATGCTATCGAAGGTGGTTATTGTATCACTAAATATTTAGAAATCGTCAAAGATAAAACAGATGATGAATATGTCAAAGATGCTTATGCTTTAATGACAGACCAAATTACAGAATGGCAAAATTCTAAAAAATCTGTAGGTAAAACATTTAATCCAAATACTGGAAAGATTGAATAATGCCATATTTAGGAAGAGGATCTGATAACGGTTTTTCTATAAGAAACAGATATATTTTTACAGCTACGGCAAATCAACAAAATTTTTCTGGTGCAGACGCTAACTCAAACACACTTGCCCTGGAAGATGGGTTTTTAACAGACGTATTTGTGAATGGCATAATGCTAAAACCAACTACAGATTATACTTTAAATAATTCTACAAATACATTGTCACTTGTATCAGCAGCAGATGCTAACGAAGAAGTAACTATCCTGGTATATCAAATTTTTGCATTATCGGACGCAATGCCAACAAGTGGTGGAACATTTTCTGGTGCATTAACAAATAATTCCACTACTACATTTAATGATGATGTTACATTTACTGGTGCTAATTACAATGTCGTATGGGATAAATCAGATAATGCATTAGAATTTGCTGATGATGCTAAACTTACATTTGGAGATGGTGCTGATTTAACAATTAGGCATGATAGTTCAAACAATAGTACTTACATTGAAGAAAGTGGTACTGGTCATTTAATTATAAAAGCTGATGATTTATTCTTTCAAAATGCAGCTGGTACTCAAAATATGGCATTTTTTCAAGATGGAGGTGTAGTTCAATTAAGACATAATAATCAGACAAAATTTCAAACATCAAGCACTGGTGCAACTGTAACTGGAACATTAACAGCTACTACACTTGCTGGAACATTATCTACAGCTGCTCAACCAAACATAACAAGTGTTGGTACGTTAACTTCAGCTACAGTAAGTGGTGATTTAACTGTAGATACTTCCACATTAAAAGTTGATAGCAGTAATAATAGAGTGGGTATAGGTACTGCAACTCCAGCTTTTTTCACTGAAATATCAAATTCTAGTACATCAACAACTTTAACTGGATTAACTGATGCACAACTTGTTTTGGTAAATACTGGCACTGCTACTGCCAATCAATTTACTAAGATTGGTTTTAGATTTGCTGATGGTACTTATAATGGTCAAGCTATGATTGCTGGTGTTAGAGAAAGTGCAACATCAAGAGCAGTAGCTTTAGCATTGTATTCTGCTCCAAGTGCAGATGGTGACCCAGATGAAGTAATAAGAATTAGTAGTACAGGTAAAGTAGGGATAGGAACTACAAATCCACAAGACCCACTTCATACATATTTAGCAAGTGGTCAAAGAGTTGCAAGATTTGAAGCAAACAATTCTACTTCTGCACATATAGCCTTTAAAGCAAGTAATACATCTTTAATGCCTACAGTAGGTGTTAAAGACGAATCTTTTTATATTAGCACTGGTGATGCTGTAGAAAGAATAAATATTGATGGTAATGGTAGAGTTGCAATAATAGATTCTTCTAATACTGTTTTAAAACAAAATGATGCTTCTAACTTAACAGTTAATTGTGATAACTCTGGTGGTCTTCTCATTAATAATATTGGTCAAACAAATGGCGAATTTTCAAAATTACTTTTTGCTTCTCATGCTACTAATACTGCTTATCCAAAACAAGGGATAGGTGTTAAAAGAAATGGTGATTTTGGTGTTGGCGATATGGTATTTGCTGTAGACAGTAATGCAGATGCAAATGATGTTGATTTTACTGCTGATGCTAAAATGACAATACTTCAAGATGGTAGAATTGGTATAGGAGATAGTGGACAAACAAATGTAGGAATGACTTTTACTAAAGAAGTTAGTGGTGCAACTTTAAAAATTACAAATGCCACAAACGATTATGGAAGTAATAATATATGGTCTGTATTAGGTAATAACACTAATGATGACGGCTGTAATTTATACGCTGGATATTCAGCTGGTGGTCATAGATTTTTTGTAAATGGTAATGGAACTGTTCATAATGCTACTGGTGGTTATCATCAAATAGCTTCAGATGAAAGATTAAAATACGATATTAAAGATGCAAACTCACAATGGGATGACATAAAACAATTAAAGTTTAGAAATTTTAAAAAACACGATACAGATGATTTAGTGCTTTTAGGTGTTATTGCTCAAGAAGCAGAAAAGATATGTCCAAAACTTGTAATGGAAAGAAACCCATTAGAAACTGAAGTAGCATACAATTCAGAGTTTGGAACACTTTACACAAAAGATGATGCTGAAACTCAAGATGTTCTATTTACCAAAGATGACCAAGATGTAAAAGATGGAAAAGCAAAAGTAGGCGACCTTAAAACTGAAGCATCAAAAAATATAGGTGATGTTAAAGAGGTAAAATCAAAAGTAAAAGTGTTTAAAGACAGTATTTTATTTTGGAAAACAGCAAAAGCATTACAAGAAGCTATAGCAAAAATAGAAACATTAGAAGCTAAAGTAAAAGCATTGGAGGAAGCATGAGCCTAGCTAGAAACTTAAGTAAATTTAAACCATCATCAAGTGGTTTAATTGAAACAGATGACATTGCTGATGATGCAGTTACAAATGCAAAGGTTGGAGATGATATAGCTGTTGGTAAATTTATTACTAAAATTACAGCAAGTAATGATGCAACTGTTTCGTTTGGTAGTAGTTCAATAACTGATGATTTT
>MDSY01021550.1_pt1 | contig 21903 bp, 22 predicted proteins | sample 811131 | NCBI WGS metagenome assembly MDSY01 (sample SAMN05326643, study PRJNA326480) | marine metagenome | isolation source: seawater | place: Atlantic Ocean: South West | collected 2010 | reverse complement strand
TCATATTGAAGATCTTGTAAAAGTAGTATTTGAACTGACAAAAAATAAATATATTAACAATCATTATAACATCATAGGAAATAAAAAATTTTTAGTTAAAGATTTATTTGAAATTATAAAAAAAAAAATAAATGGTTTAAAAATTATTTACTCAAAAAGTGATAAAAGAAAATATAATTATAAAATTGATCCTTTTACGTATAGATTGAGAAAAGGCAAATCTGTTAAACTTAAAAAATATATAAGCTTAGAACAAGGTATTAAAGAATTAATAAATAATTAATTAAATTTTAAAACCTTTAAAGTAAAAAAATATCAATTTGATCAAATTTAGATCCATAATGCCTAATATTGATGTATATACTTTCATTTAAAAAAAAGATAAATAATCCATCCAATGAAAAAATTTTTATTAAATTATAAAATTCTATTAACACTAATTCTTTTAATTTTTATAATGATAATAAATTTTAATAAAATACGTGGCTATGTTAGATCTAATATGCCACATGACTATAAAGTATTTATTAAAGAAATCTTTTTTGGAAAAGAATATCTCGAGGAAATAAGTTTTTATAGAAAATTAGGTTATAATAAATTTCAAATACCAAAAACCCAATTTGTAAATTTGGAATTTAAAAAAATCTCCTTAAAGGGATTAAAAAGTTTTAAAAGTCACTATAATATGGCTTTAAATAAAAAAGGAAAAACAAAAAAATTTTTTTTAGAGGATCTTGGAAATGGAATATTGATAGCTTCTGCTTCAGGAGAATTTAAATTTTCAACAGATTATTCATTAAGTAAATTTGAAGATATAAATACAAATTTAAGTGAATTAGATGTATTTCAGGTAGTTGATATTACAAAATTAGAAAATGATATTTTTATATCTTTTGTAATTAAAAGCGAAAACGATGAATGTGTTTTTTTTGGAATTGCTAATGCTAATTTAAATAAAGAAAATCTTTTATTTAATCTATTTTATAAGGAAAATCAGTGTACAAAAGAAACAAATGGATTAGGTGGCAGAATATACCCTTATATTTTTCAGGGAAAAAAAGGTTTTTTACTTACAACTGCTGCCACTGATAAAATGAAAAATAAATCCCAAGATTTAGAATCTTTCTTTGGTAAAATTTGGTTTTTTGAGTTAGCAACAAAAAATAAAATTTTGTTTTCTGTTGGTCATAGGAATCCACAAGGATTAACTGTTTCTGACAACATTATTATTTCTACAGAACATGGACCATACGGTGGAGATGAAATAAATAATATAAAATTTGGCAAAAATTATGGATACCCAATATCATCATATGGTGAATTGTATAAATTTAAAAAAGATAAAAAAAAGTTTAAAGCACCAAAATATCAATTATCAAAATCACATTTAGAAAATAATTTTGAAGAGCCAATTTTTGCATTTGTGCCCTCAATCGGAATTTCAGAGATAGAGAAGATTTCAAATGATTTTTCTGAATATTGGATTGATAATTTTTTGATTACATCATTAAATGGAAGAACAATCTTTAGGGTAAAATTTGATGATAAGTTTGAAAAAGTCATTTATATGGAACCAATGTTTCTTGGAGAAAGAATTAGAGACATTAAATATATAAAAAATGAAAAAATAATTATACTAGCACTTGAGGAGACAGGTTCTATTGGTGTTTTAAGTGTGAATAAGTTCAAATAGTTTACTTTTTTTATTACATTTTAAAAAATAAAAATTTTTATTTACAGTTCAATTAATGAACAGTATACATGTTCAATATATGAACAAAAAGAGAGAAGATCAGGATCAATTTGAGCTAATGAGAAAGATACAACAGCATCCAAATACCTCACAAAGAGATTTAGCTCAACAGCTAGGATTTAGCTTAGGTAAACTTAATTATTGCTTAAAAGCTCTTCAGTACAAAGGGCTGGTGAAAATTAAAAATTTTAAAAAAAACCCAAATAAAATTAATTATATTTATGTTCTCACTCCACGTGGAATTTCAAAAAAAACAAGTTTGACTGTAAATTTTATGAAACGAAAAATGAAAGAGTACGACGAGTTAAAAAAAGAATTACAAGGAAAAAAATAAATGTGGACTTTATTTAAATTCAATCTCACAAATTTTTTTTTATTAAAGAAAAATCTATTTTTAAAGATTGGAGATAAACTAAAATTTATAATTAATTTAAAATTTAATGTTTGATATTGTATCTTTTTATATATGATTAATATGGATTTAAGATCAGTTTTACAATATAGAAGTAAAGGTAAAAACGTTTATGAAATAGTAAAAAATTTAACTATTTTTGTTAAGAAATTTGTTTCTGAAAACTTTTTATTTCAAAAATCATTAAGTGACCTAAGTATTATTCTGGATATTCCTAAAACAGTTCTAGAAAACAGATCAAAACAAATTTTGTTTGGATTCTATCAATTTGATAAAAAAAAAATTTATTTTAAAGAATAATATTTTATTTATATTTTGTGATTTGGTTATTTCTTTAGGTTTATCTATATTTATGATGTTACATATATTTAAACCTAATAAAAATAAAATTAGAAAATTTGATTTAATATGCGAAAATATTGCTTCAGATGTTGATGTAAAAAGACATAAATTTTTATCTGAAAATTTTAATTCTACATTATTACTAAGTTATAAAAATTTGGAATGTAACTATGAAAATACAAAATCAATAAATATAAAAAAAGAATTATTTAATTTAGTCTCAATTAATTTTAGTTTTAAAAAAATAGCAAGTTTAGTTCTATTTTTAATTAAAATTTTTTATTATTCGATTTTAAATAGATATAATTTTTTATCAGTTTTTAAATATTTAATTTATGATTTTATTAAGTATAAAAAAATTTATTCCAAATATTCGGCAAAATATCATTTCAACTGTAGGTTTTATGATACTAACCCATTACATAATTATATTTTCAAAAAATCTGGTGGATTAAAAACATCATGTTATCAGAAAAATTTATGCATGTTATCATTAAGCTGTTTTGTCTATTCGGATATCTTTTTTTCTTTAGGGCAAAATCAAGGAAAAATATGTAATGATTTAGGTGGTGAAATAGATTTTTTCAAACCTGTAGGATCTTTTTTTATGGAAAATGCATGGTTCAAACAAAAAAAGGATCTAGAAAAGATACCGGACATAGATGTTTTAATAATTGGTATTAATGCACCTTACCCAAGAGGGTGTATTAATAATGATTTTCATAATAGTTATTATAAAGAATTTATTCCCTGGATTGTGAAAATTTCTAAAGAATTCCCAAATAAAAAAATCTTTTATAAACATCATAGTTATTTTAAAGGGGATGTCAGAGCATCTGAGTTATTAAACAATGCTAATTTAAAAGTAATAGTTAATGATAAAAGTTTAAATTCAACTTATGGATGGGCTTTTAAAAGCAAGATCATAATATCTTTTGGATCCACCATGATAGTAGAATTAATTGGAAATGGAAAACAAGCTTATTTTATAGACCCAGGTGGAATAAATCATCAGTGGTTTTATGGAATTAATGATCTTGAAAAATATAAAATCAAAAATTATGACACCCTAAAAAAAGTTGTTGCTAATAGTAGCAATATAAAAACTGACCACAATGTACAAAATGAAAATTTTTTTTGTATAAGTGGGGGGAATACAAGCAAGATCATCTCAAATTTTTTAAAAAATGAAATTAATAAAAATTAAAAATAAAGAAGTTAGTCAATTATTAATTGATAAAATTTGTAAATTTAAAATGAAATTTTGGAAATATAATTTAAATTCTCAACTTAATTTTTTTTATGAAAATCATAATAATGATGATCTGCATTTTATTCTAATAGATAAAAATAAAATCTTGGCTTATAATGTTTTAAAAAAAAGAATTTTTACAAAACTAGACAAATCAAAAAATATTGTAAAAAAATATTTTTTTTTATTTGACTCTTTTTTAGTTGATAAAAATTTTAGAAATCAAAATATTGGATCAAAACATTTAAAAGAAAATAAAATTTATCTTACAAAAGTAGGTAAACCAGGATTTTTATTATGTAAAAAAAAATTAATAAATTTTTATACAAAAAATGATTGGGAGCTGATAATAAATAAAAACTTTAAGGTGAAAAACTATAAAAAAAAAAAATATTTAATGAGTTTTAATTTTAATTTAAGTAAAAAAAATAAATCAACTAAATTTACACTTAACTTGACATGAAAAAAAATATAAAAATGATGGAGTGGGCTAAAGATCTTTTTCCAATATGTAGAAGCCTGACTGGAAAAGGTAATATTAAAACACTAAATTATTTTAAAAAAATTAACCAGGATTTTAAAATAAAAAGTTATAGGTCTGGAAGTAAATATTTTGATTGGAAAATACCACTAGAATGGAATATCAATGATGCTTATATTCAAGATAATAATGGTAAGAAGTTTTGTGAATTTAAAAAAAATAATTTACATTTAGTAGGTTACTCTCAAAAAATTAACAAAGAACTTAGCTTTAAAGAATTAAAGAAAAAAATTTATTTTGACAAATTGTATCCAAACTCAATTCCGTATGTAACTTCTTATTATAAAAAAGATTGGGGTTTCTGTATGCGATATAATGATTTTATTAAATTAGACAAAAGAAAGAAATATAGAGTTTATATTGATAGTAAATTTTCAAAGGGTAGAATGCATTATTCTGAATTGTTAATTAAAGGTAAAAGTAAAAAAGAAATATTAATCGTATCCTATATATGCCATCCTTCAATGGCAAATAATGAACTATCTGGAATTTTAATTGTTGGTGCCTTATCAAAAATACTTAAAGCTTCTAAATATAGTATAAGATTATTATTAATTCCCGAAACTATAGGTGCAATAGCTTATATTAAAGATAACTACTTAAATTTAAAGTCAAATTTGATTGCAGGAATTAATTTAAGTTGCGTGGGAGATGATGGACCGTTTACTTTAATTAAATCATTAAATGAAAATACCTATATAGATAATATAATTATGCGAATACTTGAAAAAGAAAAAAATAAAAAAATTTTAAGTTTTTTATATAGAGGAAGTAATGAAAGACAATTTGGTTGTCAAAATTTGAGTCTACCATTTGTTACTGTCTGTAGAACAAGATTTGGAGATTATCCAGAATACCATACTTCTCATGACGATTTGAAATTGATAAGTGAAAAAAACTTAAAAAAATCCCTTAAATTTGTTGTTAAGATCATTGATGAAATTCAAAATAATAAAATCTTCATAAAAAAAAAAAATTGTGAACCCTTTTTAAATAAATATGATTTAACTTCTCCGATTAGTAGTAAATTTTTTGTAAATAAAAATAAAAAGATTATTTTAAATATTTTAGCATATACCTCAAAGAATTTAGATACAGTTGAAATTTCAAAAAAAATTAATCAAAATCATAATTTGGTAAAAAAAATTATTGAAAATCTAAAAAGAAAAAAAATTATTAAAGAGTTTATTTAATGAAAATTTTGAAAAACTTTAAAAGCATAACAGTTAAAAGTAATTTAACAATTTCCTCTGCTATGAAAAAAATTACTCAACATGAATGTGGAGTTTTATTAGTGATAAATAAAAAAAAAATTTATGGTTATTTACAAGAAGGAGATATTAAAAAAGCTCTATTAAAAAAAAATTTTAATTTAAACAGTAGTATTGAAAAGATTATTAATAAGAAACCATTTACAATAAAAAGTAATTTATCCTTAGAACAAAAAATTCAAAAATTGAAAAATAGTGCAAGATTAAGAGCTCCAATCATTAACGAATATGATCATGTAGTTGGATTATTATACTTTCCAAATTTTGAAAAATTATTTGGGGGGCAAAATTTAACTTTTAATAAGTCTTTAAATAAAAAAAGAATCTTGTTGGTAGGAGGAGGAGGTTATATAGGCAGTTTATTAGTAAGACTTTTACTAAAATCTAACTATTACGTGATTGTATATGATTTGTTCAAATTCGGATTAACACCTTTAAATGGTGTTAGAAAAAATAAAAATTTAAAAATAATTAAAGGAGATGCAAGTGAAATTAAAAAACTACTAAGTATTTCATTTGGTATTGATGCAATCATTGACTTGTCTGGCATAGTTGGTGATCCTGCAAGTGAAATAAATCCAACAAAAACAATAGTAGAAAATTATTTCAATTCAAAAAATTTAGCTGAAGTTGCTAAAATGTTTAAAATTGAGAGATATGTCTACTTAAGTTCCTGCAGTGTATATGGATTTGCCAAGGGTCAAAAAAAAATTAATGAAAAATCTAAAACTATCCCATTATCACTTTATGCTGAGTGTAAGTTAAATTCTGAAAAAGCAATATTTGAATTGGCTGATAAAAATTTTAATCCAACAATACTTAGACTAGCAACTGTTTTTGGATATTCTCCAAGACAAAGGTTTGATTTAGTAATAAATATATTTACTTATTTGGCTGCAAAAGGTGACAAGATAAAAGTTTTTGGAGGTAACCAATATAGACCTAATGTGCATGTCTATGATGTAGCTAATGCAATAAAACTGTGTCTAGAAAGTCCAATTAAAAAAGTAAGAAATCAAATTTTTAATGTTGGGGATAATAAATTAAACCTTAAGATTATAGATTTAGCTAAAATAGTTTCTAAATTGAATAAAAAATCTAAAGTTGTTATCGATTCTTCTTTAGTTGATAAAAGAGATTATCACGTTGATTTTAGTAAAATTAAAAAAGTATTAAAATTTAAAACCAAATACAATATAAGCAAAGGATCCAAAGAACTTTATCAAAAAATAAAAAATAACAAGTTTAAGAACTTAAAAAAAATAAATTTTAGTAATTTTAATGTCGAAATTAAAAACCTATATGACTAATTATGAAATATTATTTAAGTAAACCAAATTTAGATAACAAGGAACTACTTGGTATAAGTAAAATATTAAGAAAACCATGGTTAATAAATGGCCCAACCGTAAAAAGATTTGAGTTAAATTTTAAAAAAAAATTCAATTATTTTCACTGTACAACGGTCTCATCTTGCACTGCTGGTTTACAACTTGTGCTTCAAAGTTTGAACCTAAAAAAAAATGATGAAGTAATTTTAACATCGTTTAATTTTATTTCAGCTGGATTGGCAATTTTACAACAAGGTTTAAAGCCAATTTTCGTAGACTTGGAAGATCAAAAATTTAACATTTCGTTAAAATCATTAAAAAAAAAAATAAATAAAAGAACTAGAGTTATAATATTGACACACTTTAATGGTTATTTACAACCAGTTGAAAAGATTAAAAATATAACAAAAAAATTTAAGAATATAAAAATTATTGAAGATTGTGCACATGTTTTAGGCTCAAAGGATAATAAAAAAAATTTTGTCGGAAGCTTTTCTTATGCATCTGTATTTAGTTTTGGACCAACTAAAATGATTACAGCAGCAGGAATGGGTGGAATGATTTCAACTAAGGACAAATCTTTAATAGAAAATATTAATAAGTTAAAAAGTTATGGGATGGATAAAAGCTCATATGATAGAAAAAAGAAAAATAAACCTTGGATGTATGGAATTAATCAATTAGGTAATAACTATAGAATGACAGAAATACAAGCAGTGGTAGGAATTGAACAGCTAAAAAAAATTAATACTTTTATAAGCAAAAGACTATTTTTAGTAAATCTTTATAAAAAAAAATTAGAAGGATTAAGTCAAATTTCGTTTCAAAATTCAGATTATACTTCTAGACCAGCAATTATTTATTTTGTTGTAGCATTAAAAACTCAGAAAATGAGAGATAATTTAGCCGATTTTTTAAGAAAAAAAAATATTTACACAAGTGTACATTGGGACCCTCCTTTAAGTGAACACCATATATTTAAAAGATATTTTAAAAGAATAGCTGCAGTTAATTCAAAAAAACTTTCCTCTAAAATTATAAGCTTACCATTGCACACAATGATGTCAGGAAAAGATGTAATTAAAATAACAGAGTCAATAAAGAATTACTTTAATGCAAAAAACTAAAATAATTGCAGAAATTGGAAACAATCATAATGGAAATTTTAAAAAAGCTTTAGAAGGTGTATTAAACTCAAAAAAGGCAGGAGCAGATTTTGTCAAATTTCAATTTATAAAGCCAGAAAAATTTGTAACAAAAAAATTAAAATCACTTATTAAAGGTAAAGAGAAATATCAAATTCAAAGATTAAAAAAGATTTGTCTTTCACTTAGTCAAATTAAAAAACTATTTTTGTTTTCTAGAAAAATTAATATTGGGTTCGGGGTTTCAGTTTTTGACACAGATTCCATTAAAGAATTGGAAAAATATACTGATTTTTTTAAAGTTGCATCTAGTGATATCAATTTTTACCCAATGTTGAAAGAATTAAGAAAATCAAAAAAAAAGATAATAATTTCAACAGGTATGTCAAATATGAATGAAATATTATTTTTAAAAAAAATTTTTAAAAAGAAAAAAATAACAGTTTTACATTGTATTTCTTCATACCCTACAAACGATATTGATCTTAATTTATTGTCCATAAAATTTCTAAAAGACAAAACAAATTTTGAAATTGGTTTCTCAGATCATTCAAAAGGAACTCTTGGTTGTGAGATGGCAGTTACTTTAGGTGCTTCAGTAATTGAAAAACATTTTTTGATAAGAAAAAGTGATAAAAAAGTTGGTGATTTCCCTGTTTCTATTTCACCAGATAAATTTAAAGTAATGGTAGATAACATAAAAAAAGTTGAGAAGATTTTAGGAAAATACGAAAAAAAATGCTTTAAAGTTGAAAAAAAAAATAGAGAAAAAATAAGAAGATCAATTTATTCAACTCAAAAAATTTTCAAAAATCAAAAAATTGATACAACAAATACAATTTGTTTAAGACCATTTAATAAAAAGGGATTAACTATAAAAGATTTTTATATTTTTAATAATTATTCAAAAAAAGATATTCCAAAAGATACTTTAGTTACAAGCATAGATGTTAAAAAGAAATAATTTTTTAAATAAGTCGGCTATAATTCTTGAGGCTAGAACTCAATCTAAAAGATTCCCTAATAAGATTTTTAAAAAAATTGGAAACTATACATTATTACATTTTTTATTAAAAAGATTATCAAGACTAAAAAATATTAAAACAATAGTTGCTACAACTAAAAACCCTAAAGATAAAAAAATTATTAATTTCTGTAAAAAAAATCACTACCCTTTTTTTGCTGGTAAAGAAAATGATTTAATTGATAGAGTTTTAAATTGTTCAAAAAAATATAAAATCGAAAATATAATTAGTTTAACCAGCGATAATCCTCTTGTTGATATAAAATATATATCAAAGTATTTAAATATTTTTTATAAGAGAAAACTTGATTATTTAGATAACATCCAATCAAACACATTTCCAAAAGGTATGGCAATTAGAATTGTAAAAAGAACCAAATTAAAAAAGTTCTCAAAATTTGTAAAAAAAACAAAAGATTATAATTATAGACAACATACCTGCTTTTTTTTTATGCAAAAAAAAAATTTCAAATACTTTAGAGGATATTTTGCAAAATCATTGAGATATTCAGAATACAAAAATTTGAGATTAACTGTTGATTATAAAGAAGACTTAGAATTAATTAATCAATTATCAAAAAAAAATAATTTTGATATTTATGTTTCACTTAAAGAGGTTATTAATATGTGGAGAAAGTCTTTAAAATCAAATAAAAGTTTAACGAAAGTGATATTATGAAAATACTAGTTACAGGATGTGATGGATATATTGGATGGCCTACTTTTTTAAAATTATGTTTTTCAAATAAAAGATTAAATATTTTAGGAATTGATAATTTTTCAAGAAGAAAGTGGGTTAAAGAAGTTAAATCAAAATCCAAAATACGTATTTTTTCAATGAAAGAAAGAGTAAAAGAATTGAACAAATATAAGTTAAAAAATAAATTTAAATTTAAAAAGATTGATTTAACAAATCAAAAAACAATAAAAAACCTCATAAAGAATTTTAAGCCTGATGTGATACTTCATCTTGCAGCACAGCCCTCAGCACCATATGCCAATACCTCTTTAAAGAAATGTATTTTTACAACACAAAATAACAATATTGGAACACTCAATTTACTTTGGTCTTTAAAGGAATTAAATCTTGAAAAAAAAGTAAAATTTATATCAACTACTACAACAGGTGTTTATGGAACACCTAATTTTCCTATACCTGAGGGTTATCTAAAAATTAAAAAAACAGATTTACCAGTTTCTTCAATGGGTGGTTCTTGGTACCATATTACTAAATCTAATGATTGTAATTATTTTTGGTTAGCAAATCGACTTTGGGGTATGTCGATATATGATTTTAGAACAGCAATTACTTTAGGAACATCTACATTTGAAACAAGAAAAAATAAGTATTTTACTAATAGATTTGATGATGATTTTTATTTTGGAGTAGTAGTAAATAGGTTTGTAGCAAATTCAATTAAAGGAAAGCCTATATTAATTTATGGCAAAGGTGAACAAAAAAAACCCTTTATACACTTAAAGGATGCAGTAGACTCTTTATATAATTCTATTAATCTAAAATTAAATAATAAGTATAACGTCTACAATCAGTTCTCTGAAACGGTCTCCATTAAACATATTGCAAAAATGATTAAAGATTTAAGAACTATTGTTGACAAAAAAATTATTATTAAACATATAAAAAATCCAAGAGTCGAAAATGAAACTCATAAAATGATTATGAAAAATAAAAATTTTTTAAAGGTGTTAAAAAGGAAACCATTTAAAATTTCAAAAGCAATAGCAGATACCAAAGCAGATTTACAGAATCTTAATGGTTAATGAAAAAATTATCTATCGTCTCGATGGTGGAAAAAAACTGGGCTATGGACATATCCATAGAGCAATCGAATTAAGAAAATTTTTAATAAAAAAATTTGATGTTAAATTTGTTATTACTAGAGAAAGCAGTGGATTTTCTTATTTAAAAAAAAAAACTAAAAATGTTATCTTTTTAAATAAAAATTTTTTTTTTAGATAAATTAATTGATAGTCAAACTAAAGCTATAATTTATGATACTGTTTTTTTATCACAAAGAGAATTAATCAGAATAAAAAAAATAAAAATAAAAATTATTGCGTTGGAAGACTTTCAAAAAATATCTAATAATTATGCAAATCTTATTATTAATGCCATAGTATCAGGGAATAAGTCAAAGTTTTATAAAATTAAAAATGGTGAAAAATATACTGGTTCTAAATATAAAGTTTTCAAAACTAATATTGAAAATTATAAAAAAAAATTATCTAAAAAAAAAGAGATGGTTACAATCTCACTAGGTGGTGGCGAGGTTTATGATGGAGAAATTTTAAAAGTTATTAAATCTTTATACCCAATATTAATTAAATATAATCTTAAAATAAATTTGATTATAGGAAATGGAGTTAGTGATAAAACATATTTAAAAATAAAAGAATTATCTTTGAAAATAAAAATTTATCGAAATTTAGATAATATATTTTCAATTTTATCCAAATCCTTATTTGTTATCTGTGGCGGGGGTGGAACCGCATATGAGTCAGCATATTTTAATTGTGTAACATTTTTTATAACAAGGGTTAGTCATCAAAAAAGAAACATTAATTTTTTTTTAAAAAATAGCTTTGGAAAAAAATTACCTCATTTAAGTAAAAAAAAAGAATTAAATATTTTTTTTGAAAGATATTTACTAAACAAAAAATTTATATTGGAACAACAAAAAATATCAAAAAAAATTATTAGTTCAAATGGGATTCATAAAGTTGTAAAATTGATTAAAGATAAGATTAATGAAAGATAAATTATTTAACAAAAAAGACATAATTAATAATTATAATAAATTTGATTATAAAAAAAATATTCAATTAGATAAATTGTGTAATAAAAATTTTGAAAAAATATTAAATGAGTTATATCCAATTCTAAATAAAATTCACAAGATTAATTGGGGAAAAAGATCCTGGAGAGTTTTGATTGGTCCCTGGTTACATAGATATATTTGCATTATAACTAACAGGTACTTCATTTTAAAAAAGATAAAAAAAAATAATAATTCATTTTTTAATAAGTTGATTTTAAGAAACAGTACAATTCCTCTATCAAAAAATCTTAATCACTTTACTGATTTGTCTATGCAAGATAATTATAATTATAAATTACTTTCATTATTGTCAAAAAAAATAAAAAATAAAAAAATTGATATTAAAATTGAAGATAAGCTAAAATCAAAAAATAAAATATGTGAAATTAGAAATAAAATTTTTGGTTTTTTACTTAAGATTTTAAATATTTTACTTTGTGGAAAAAAAAATATTTTTTTGTATAAAACTTATTTTGGACATTTTAAGGTTATTTTACACTTAATTTTAAAACTTAAACAATTTCCAATTTTGTATCCGTCATTTCTTGAAAAAGGTTTTTCTAATGAAAAAATTTCTATGGAAAAAAGAAATAAACTCAAAAATTTAAAATCCAAAAATGAAATAGAAAAAATTTTAAATGAATTAATATATATTTTTATTCCAAAATTTTATTTAGAAGATTTTAATAATAATCTTTTAAGTGCAAAAAAAATTTATCCTAATAAAGCTAATGTAGTTCTAACTGCAGTGGGCATCTGGAAGGATACATTATTCAAAATATGGCTTAGCGAAAAACTAAACAATAAAACAAAATTGATATGCAGGCAGCATGGAGGAAATTATGGTCAAAATGAATTAATTTTTGAGGAAAAACATGAAATAAAAGTAAGTGATTATTTTTTTAGTTGGGGATGGGTAAATAAAAATAAAAAAGTTTTACCATGCTTTGGCATAATTGAGCCCAAACTTAGAAAATTTGAAAAAAAATTTAAAAAAATCTTATTAGTAACTCAGACTCCACATAAATTCTTGTATTTTGATAATGGAACGATGGATAATTATAAAAGTAAAAATTATATTAATTTTTTAGATGTTTTTTTTGAAAAAATTCAGCATAAAATTAAAAACAAAATTTATCTTAGGTTTAAAAACCTTAATTCTAATAGCCCAAAAAAAGAAATTGACGTACATTTTAAAAATTTACTTACAAAAAAATATAAAAATTTACATATTTCAAATATAAAAAATTTTTATCAGGATATTGAAAATACAAAGTTAGTAATTTTTACATATAATGGTACGGCGTTCCTTAATTCCCTAAAAACAAATGTACCATCAATCATCCTGTTTAATAAAAATTATATATATCTAAAAAAATCATCAAAAAAGATTTATTTTGAAATGAAAAAAAATCATATATTCTTTGACGACCCTATTAGAGCTTCAAATTTTATTAATCAAAATTTAAATAATATTGATGAGTGGTGGGAGAGTAAAAAAGTCAGGAATACAATTTCTAATTATCTTGATTTATATAATAAAAAATATAATGGTTTGAATGATAACTTTTTTTATTATTTAAAAAAAATAATTTAAATAAATATTTAATATAGAAAATACATAAAATATTTTAATAACTTGGAGACAGTAAAAAGATGAACTTACAAAATACAAATCTTTATTTAAAAAAAAATTAAATGTTAAATAATAAGCTTTATCAAGCATCTACTTATTGTCTTTTTTTAATTCCTATTGTATTCGTAATAGGCATAGCAGTTACAGAAACCTTGGTTTTATTGATAACTTTTTATTTTTTTTATGAGAATAAGCATTTAGAATTTTATAAAAATAAAATAATAATTTTTTTAATATTTTTTTCAATTTATGCTGCTTTAAATGGATATTTGCAAATCGGTGACAATCTAAAATATTCATCTATATTTCATATAAGATATGTTTTTTTATCGATTGCTGTTTTTTTTATCTTAGAACGGAATAAAAAAGTTTCATTATTGATAAATAATAAATTTTTAAATTTTTTTATAGTGTTTTTATTCTTCATTTTCTTTGACTCATTTTTTCAATTTTTTAATGGAAAAAATATTTTTGGTTTTGAAATGTATCAAGGAAGGGTAACAGGAATATTTAATGATGAAGCTATACTTGGTAGTTTTCTAATTAAATTATTACCATTAGTGATGTTAATACTAATTTTAAATAATTTTGATTTTAAAAGGAAAAGTATTTTTCTATATTTTTTTTTAGGATTATACTTTTTAACTATTTATCTTGCAGCAGGTAGAGTTTCTTTTTTTTTACTTTTATTTTTTTATATTTTTATAATTTTAATGATTAAAAATTTAAGAAAAATTTATTTAATTTCTTTAGGTGTAATGATATTTTTTATTATTACTTTTTCTTTTTTAAATATTGGTAAATCGAATCCATTTGATAGAATATTTGTATTAAGTTTTAATCAAATTACCAATCATCTATTTTATGATTCAGATGCAAATTATTACAAAAATAAAGAAAACCTAGACTTAAAAAAAGAAATAATAGATAATATTAAGATATATTCAAATCATCACCAGGGACATTATATTGTTGCAAATGAGTTATTTAAAAAAAATCCATTTTTTGGGGCCGGTCCAAAAGGATTTAGGTTTTATTGTAGAAAAGTAGATTATGCTCCACCATATCCAAATGCTGTTTGTTCAACACATCCGCATAATATTGTAGTACAAATTTTATCAGAAACAGGTTTAGTTGGTTTCTTTTTCTACTTTTTCAGTATTTTATTTATTATTCTGAATATTTTAAAATTATCTAAAAAAAGAATAAGCTCAGTAGACAAAAATTGTTTTTTATTAATTTCAGTAGCTTTGTTAATGAATTTTTTTCCTTTTTTACCATCTGGTAATTTTTTTAACAATTGGATCTCTATAACTAATTATTATTATATAGGTTTTTATCTTTATTATTATAAAAAAATATATAAAAATTAACAATCTTAATTCTAATATTAATTTGTTTTAAATTTTTTTTGTTAAATCTTTAAATTTAATTCTGATAAATTTCCTTCATCCAATTTATATATATGATCACAAATCTTCAAATTATCTAAATTATGTGAGATTATAATTATGCTGCTATTTTTAGAATATGATTTTAAGTTTTCTATAATTTTTTTCTCATTTTGATTATCAAGTGAATTTGTTGCTTCATCAAAAATCATTAATTGTCTTTTGTTATAAAATGATCTAGCAATTGTAATTCTTTGTTTTTGACCTGAAGATAAAGTTTTAATTTCTGAACCAATATTTTCATTTACGCCTGATGGTAGTTTTTCTATGACATCTTCCAATTGTGCCATCTCAATAGATTTATAAAAATCTTGATTTGAAAATTTTTTATCAGATCCAAATATTATATTATCTTTTATAGTACCATCAAATAAAAAAGAATCCTGAGATGTAATTGAAATAAGATTTTGAAATTTTCTTTTGTCATTTGTGCTTTCAATTATTTTTCCATCAATTGTAATTTTACCACTTTGAAGGTCTAATAATTGTGCTAATAAATTTATTAATGTAGTTTTACCAGAGCCACTATTTCCTAAAATACCAACAATCTTATTTTTTTCTATTTTAAAGTTTATATTATTTAATACTTTTTTGTTTTTGACATATTCAAAGTTTAAATTTTTAATTTCAATTTTATCTTTAAAATCAAAAAAATTATTTTGACTATTTTCAAAGAATTTTATTTTGTAATCTAAATCAAAGTATTCTTTTATATTGCCATATGAAGGCTTTCCAAATTTAAGATGTTGAATTGAATTAAATATTTTATTTATTGATGGTAATACCCTATATGCTGCTGCTAGATAAAACCCCAATGTAATTATTATTTCATCATTAATCTTTCCAGCAAAACTCATAGAAAGCATAATTATTATAAGTATTAAAATTAAAGATTGCTCAAGTAATATCTTGGGATAAATGTTTATTATGCTGTTTTTAATCTCAATGTCAGATAATAATTTTACTGGTTGTTTAAATTTTTTAATTAAATCAGCAATTTTTCCATAAAGAATAATTTCTTTAATACTGTTAATTAAATTGAAACTTGAATTAATTAATTTTTGATTTTCATTTATACGAATTATGGACCATGATTTTATTGACCTGTTAATTCTTTTTAAAATTAATATTGAGAATAAAAGAATTGGGATCATAAAAAGTAAACTGTCAAAAAAGCCTCCCAAAATTATAAGTAAAAAAATTCCTAAAAATATGATTAATTCACTTACAAAAAATATTATTGGTCTCAAAACGTACAGTGTGTAAGTATCAATTTGAGTATTCAAAATATTTGAAATTTTTGAAGTATTATTTTCCATATAAAAATTATAGTTTTGATGTAGAATATTTTTTAAAAGTTTCAAATAAAGATTATTCCGAAAATTATAAATAAATTTAAAAACTAATTTAGTAGAAAAAACTATAAAAAAATTTTTTATCAAAAATATAAGAAAAAAAACTATACAAAATATTAAAAGAAAATCTGATTGGAAATTTATTGAGTCTAAATTAATATAATTATTTAAAAAATCATATTTCATTAATTCTTCTGGCTTTAATAAGAAAGTAATGAAAGGAATTATTATAACTATGCCAATCATCTCTAAAAGAGCTTGAATTATTGACATTAAAATAATTATAAAAAAAAATATTTTATCTTGCTTGTTGAAAAATGACCAAAGATTTTTAAAAGCGTTCATTAAATTTAATAATTTATATTTACTTTTTTTTCCATTTTTTTAATTCGATAATTACTTTTTTTCTTGTATTGGATTGAGTTCTTTTCTTCCAATCACCCCATGGATAACAAAGTTTGGTTTAATTTTTCTTAAATTATAAGTATAATCAAGAGTATCTTGTTTGATTACTTTATTTACATTTTTAATTGACGAAATTACTAAAAAACGGTCTTTATATTTTATCACTGGATCTCTTTTGTAACTCTTTATAGCTTTATCTGTCAAAAGACCGATTGTTACATTTCCAAATTTTGAAGCTCTGTTTATAATGTTTAAATGTCCTGGATGAATTAAATCAGCTGGCATTGCCACATATACTATCTTTTGATTTCTCATTATTAGTTATATAATATATATTTAATAAATTAATATCGAAATCTTTATTTTAATATTGTACATCATAAAATAATTAGAATGAACTATATTGACTATTCTTTAAAAGCTGATTTTAACAAAATTATAGAAAAAAAAAAATTTAAAAAAATTTTTATAATTACTGGTAAGAATTCCTTCTATAAATCAAAAGCTGACAAATTTATTAAATTACCCAAAAATAAGAATGTAAAATTTTATTTCAAAAAATCTAAATTACCAGAATTTAGTGAACTTATGGTTATTATCAAAGAATTATATAATTTTAATCCAGATATAGTTTTAGCAATTGGGGGTGGTACGGTTATAGATCTAGCAAAGATTGCCTGTATCACTGATTTAAGTTTAATTAAAAATTTTAAAAAAAAAATAATAGCTTATAAAAATGTTTCAAAAAAAAAAGTATATCCTTTGATAGCTGTCCCAACAACCGCAGGTTCAGGAGCAGAGGTTACATCAAATGCAGTCATATATGTTAACAAAATAAAGTATTCAGTTGAAAATTTATTATTAATTCCGGATTATTTTTTTTTATTTTCAAATTTAATAATTAGCAATCCATTTGCTCTTAAATCAGCAGCAGGGTTTGATGCTATAGCACAAGGAGTAGAGTCTTTGATTTCAATGAAATCAAACCGTACAAGCGTTACTTATGCAAAAAAATCTTTAAAGCTATCTTTAAAAAGCTATTTATCTTTTCTAAACAGTCCAAACACAGAAAATTCAAAAAAAATGATTTTGGCATCAAATTTAGCTGGTAAGGCGATAAATATATCTAAGACAACAGCCCCTCATGCAATATCTTATCCATTTACCTCATTATTTGGTATAGATCATGGTCATGCAGTTTCTCTAACTTTAGAAAAGTTTTTATTATTTAATTTTAAAAATATCAATCGATCGGAAACTAGTTTTAATTTGTCTGGAAGATATAAAATAATTTTTGATGTTTTTCAAACGAAAGATATTAATGAACTATATAATAAAATTAAATTTCTAAAAAAAGAAGCTAACTTAATTGATTCATTTCCTAATCTAGGTATAAAAATTGATTCAAGTATGGATAAAATTTTAAGTCAAATTAATTTTTTAAGATTAAAAAATAATCCTATTAAAGTAAATAAAGACGATATAATAAAAATTTTAAATGATTAGATACTCTGATTTAAGACAAAAAAGTTATCTTGATAGAAGAGGGGAACATCAAACTTCTTTATTTGACATAGATACTTGGAAAAAAAATCCTTACAGCTGTTTAAAATCAAGAGTATATCTTGAGCTATCAATAATTTTTGCATATTTACTACAATTTACAGCTGTTACACCAAACCATATTTCATTAATTTATTGTTTAAGTGGAATAATAGCAGGAGCTTTTTTAGTTACTGATAATAACTCACTGATGATTGTTGGATTGTTAATTTTTTTTCTTAAAGGTTCAATTGATTGGACAGATGGTCTTATTGCCAGAATAAAGAATCAAACATCATCAGTTGGTCATATATTGGATACTTGGGGGTCTCATATAGGCACTATAAGTTTAATTACTTCAATAGGGATATATTGTTTTAATCTTACAAGTAATAATATTTATTTATTTTTAACAATCTTAATTTTATTTCTAAAAATTATTGATTTTAAATTTTTTGCATATCACCAATTATTTATTGAAGTTTTAAACAAAAAAATTAATTTAAAACTAAATATTGACAAGGAGACAAATACTTTTAAAAAAAAAGATAGTTTTTTAGTCTTATTAATTAAAAATTTTATGGATGATAGATCTAGGTCTGTTGATCCAATTTGTTTTATGATTTTTTTAGAAATTGTATATAATGTTAATTATTTTTCACAAATAATATTTGGTTTATTTTTTTTAAAAAGTATTATCATTTTTTTTGGAATTTTTTATACTTATTACTTGAAAGAAAGACTTAAAAATCAAATTTAATGGTAATATATTAGCTAAATTTTATAAAATGATGAATGTTTATGAACGATAATTTTTTCAAAAATAAAAAGATATTAGTAACCGGACATACAGGTTTCAAGGGAGCTTGGCTCAGTTATTATTTACATCTTCTGGGTTCTAAAGTAATGGGTATTTCACTTAAACCTTCAACAAAACCATCATTATTTGAGATACTAGAATTAAAAAATAAAATTGATAGTAATTTTATTAATATATTAAAGAAAGATAAAATTGATGAAAAAATTTCGAAATTTAAACCAGATATAATATTTCATCTTGCTGCACAGGCAATTATTAAAAAATCATATGATTTTCCATTAGAAACTTGGAAAACTAATTTGATTGGTACAATTAATTTACTTGAAACAATTAGAAAACAAAAAAAAAGTTGTCTTTGTATTATAATTACAAGTGATAAATGTTATCAAAATCTCGAAAAGATAAAAGGATACAAAGAAGACGATGTTTTAGGGGGTATAGATCCTTACAGTGCATCTAAGGCAGCTACTGAAATAGCTTTTAAATCTTATTTTCATTCTTTTTTTAAAGATACAAAACACAAGATGGTTACAGCGAGAGCTGGTAATGTGATAGGTGGTGGAGATTGGAGTTTAAATAGAATTATTCCTGATTGTGCAAGATCTAAAGCAAATAATAAAAAAGTTAAGATAAGAAACCCAAAAGCATCAAGACCATGGCAACATGTAATAGAAATACTTAATGGATATTTAAAACTTGCAAAAAAATTGAGTTTAAATAAGAAAATAAATGGTCATTCTTTTAACTTTGGACCTAAAAATAGCGAGATTGTTTCAGTTAAAAATATTTTAAACATAATAAAAGATAATTGGCCGGGTTTTGATTGGGTTAAAATAGGCAATACTGTGAAGAATGAGACAGATTTATTAGTTTTAAATACTAATAAAGCTAACAAGGTTTTAAAATGGAAAACTAGACTAAGTGTTAATGATGCTGTTAAATTAACTATCCATTGGTATAAAGAATTTTATTCAAATAAATCTAATAAGGCTTTAATGATAAATCTGACAAAAAACCAAATTTTAGATTATCATAAAAAATTTAAAATTTAAATGTTTGATCTTTGAGATATTTTGTAAATCGCAAGTTTTGGTTTTAATAACCAGCACTTCATTTAATTGTTTTCCCTTGTATCAAAATTATTCTTGGCCAGCTTTTCTTTTTTTTACAACCTCTTTAGCTCGATGGTCACATGCTAATTCTAAAAAAAAACGTGATCCTAAATTTATTGCTTTTGGAATCCATTGACTTTCTTTTTTAGAAATTTTGTAATTTTTGACTGCTTTTCTTATATTTTTATTTTGCAAAACGTTATCTATAATTTTCCCACGAAATTTTTTCCCTTCCTCCTTCGAAACTTTACCTAAAACCATAGATCTGCTATATGAAACAAGAAGTGTTATAATATAAAAAATTAATCCTTGATCAACTAATTGCTCAATTTTATTATTGGCTAAACCAAAATTTTTAAAACTATTTTTAATTCTTTTTATTATTAATTCAAAATATCCAACATCAAAACCATAGTTTATGCTTTTTGTAATTGCAGTCTGTACATCAGGATAAACATAATAGGAATATAATTGTTTATGTATGTATATTGCACTATTTATTTTGCCAAATAGATCCCAGCAAAAAGTTTTATCCTCTAAAAACCTTAATTCTTCAACAAACCGAATTTTACCATTTTCTATTACTGATCTTCTGATAAGTCTTCCATTACAACCAAAAAGCCCAAGATGACCTAAGGACGGGTCATTTATTTCTTTCTGCATGTGTTCTAAAAGTTCAGATCTATCAAATATTTTATCATTATCGTAATTAAAAGTTTTATCTCTTTGATTTTTTAAGTCCAATATCCTTTTAAAATCTGAAAAAACAAAATCACAGTCATTTTTTTTTGCTATTGAGTATAAATTCTTTAATGCATCTTTATCAATTGAGTCATCCACATCCATAAAGTAAACATATTCTCCACTAGATTCATCTAAACCTTTATTTCTAGCAGCAGATGCTCCACTATTTTTAATTAATCTAAATAACTTTAAATTAGTTATTTTGAAATTTTGGATTATATTAAAACTGTTATCAGATGATCCATCATCTACCATAATAATTTCAATTGTTTCATCAAAATCTTGATTTAATAGATTTTTAATACAATTATCGATGTGATCCTTCGCATTATAGATCGGCACAATAATACTTAAAGTGATATTATTTGACATTAAAAATTTTTTTAATTGTAACTTTTAAATGGGATTCTTGATGACATCGAAGGCATTTGTTTACCAGCCTTTATAAGGCCTTTGCCAGAGTACTCTAATGCTTTGGATGGATCATGAGGTCTTCCACTACAAAAATCACACCCAGGAAAAAAATTTTCCATTTTAACTAATCTTTTAATCTTATTTTTTAAGTTTTTATCATCTGAAAATAGATCAACGTAATCAGCCTTATTATCAGGAATTGATTTAATGTTTGCTGCGTTAGCAAGAAAAGGACAAGTGTAAAGCTTTCCATTTAGTAAACTGTACAATTTTTTTGCACAACATTCTTTAAAGACTTGTTTTAAACGGGCTACACTTCTGTTTTGTTTTTTAACTTGGCTGCAGTCTACCCAGTTCCCAGCAGATTTTCTATAAAACGCTAATTTATGTTTTTTTAAACTCTCTATCAATTTTTCAATGTTTCTAGAGAGCTCATCATAGTCAGTAATATAAAAATGAATATTTTTTCCTTTTAAGGTTTCTAAAACTTCATCTTTAGGACAGATCGTTCCG
>MDSY01140150.1_pt1 | contig 21924 bp, 14 predicted proteins | sample 811131 | NCBI WGS metagenome assembly MDSY01 (sample SAMN05326643, study PRJNA326480) | marine metagenome | isolation source: seawater | place: Atlantic Ocean: South West | collected 2010 | reverse complement strand
TAATTTACCCTCATAAGTCAATGGTTTTGAATCCATCTATGGTAGGATTAAAGTATTACATATGATAACTTCAATCATGGATTTCTCAACCATTGGGGCAGAGGATTCACTTGATGAAGCCAAATTGAGATTGGAATCAGTAGATGCTCTTGTAGTATGGGGCGGTGAGAAAATACTAGGCGTTTTAACGAAAGAACACCTTGACTCAGGTGAAAACTGCGGCAAAGCCTGCGAATTAGATATCCTTGTTGATCCAACTCCAGAGGAAAATCTAGCTTGGAAGCCAAAATTTGTCATCGTAACGGATGATGGCGAGCCAGTAATTCTCAATCATGAGTCATGAGTAATCCTTCTTTTTCGATTATCGCGTAGCCAATTCTTTCAAGTTGAACGATTGTTCCAACCGGATAGTCATTATGTTCAAACTTACCATGAACAATCTCAATCTGTTCACTAGTTGCAATTCTTAATGCGGTGTTTGTTCCGTTTGCAACCCAATGAACTACTTGTCGTTTATCAGTGCGTTCAATGCTCTCTACATTTCCGTGCTCATCGATATCACAAAGATCCTTCAATCTAATCGGCTTACCGTAATCTGCTTTTTCGATCCAAATTTCATTATCAATCGAATACTTTCTTTTATTCATCTCTGTTTCTGAGTGCGAGTCAATCTCACCACTTCTTGGGAATTCACCAATTAAATTCACAGAAATAGGATCTCTGATGAAAGCCAGCCTTGGTGCAATAGGATCGATACATTTGGTGTTATGAGAATAAAGTGTCGCTAGTGGAACAGCAATGTCTTTTTGTGTCAGCCCAAGTTCAATCCAAAATGACCTCAACGCTTCAGATTTTATTCCACGCCTGGACAAAGCAGACAATGTTGGCAACCTAGGGTCATCCCAGTCTTCATACATTCCTGATTCAATGTCTCGCTTCATTTGAGAAGTTGAGAATGAACCGAATTCATGCACTTTCACCCTCCCCCAGTAAATTGTTTCAGGGTATTCCCATCCAAAATGATCGTAGAGTAGAGTTTGCTTTCTTGTTGAATCCATGAGATCCTTACCGCGTATGATATGGGTTACGCCTTGTAGATAATCTTCAATAGCTGATTGAAAATCTAGCAAAGGCCAAACTCGCCATCTTGTTCCGACTCTGGGGTGAGGATTTGTTTGAATTCTTGCAGCAGGCCAGTCCCTTAGTGCCGGATTTTTTAATGTCATGTCGGTCTTAACACGCAACACGGCCTCTCCGGGCAAAAACCCGTTCACATCATTCATTTTCTCCCACAAATTAATGTTGGCCTCAACACTATTGCCCCTGCATGGACATTCCGTCTTTGAGATTCTAAATTCTTTAAATTCCTCGCCAGAGCAAGTGCAAACATATCCAAACCCTTTCTCCAAAATTTGTTTGGCATATGAGTGATAATGTTCCATCCTTTCACTTGCAATAACAATCCTGTTGGCTGGAAATCCACACAGCCATTCTTGTTGCACGGGTATTGATTCGTAAGCCTCAATCATTGGTGGTTTTACAGTGGTATCTGTGTCGTCGAACCTTAGAATTAACTCGCCACCTAAATTCTTCGCATACTCCCCATTGATGACCAATCCTCTGGAGTGACCAAAGGATAGAGGTCCGTTTGGATTAGGTGCAAATCTTAGAACTGGTTTGATACCTTGTGAGTTAGGTAGTTCAGGTAGACCCTCCCTTCTCTCTCTAACCTTCTTCTCAAGTAGTTCTGGAGCTTCTTTCTGAAGTATCTCTTCTATTGCTTCAAGACCGGCGCTATCAGCTAGAGAATTAGCATCTGCGACAGATTTAGCGACTAAGGGGGCAATCATCTTTCCAAATTTTCGAAGATCTTCTCTACTACCCATAATACGACTAATTACCGAGCCTGCCTGACCTTTACCTGAATATTGCAAGCTGTTTTGAAGTGCCAGGTGTCTGATCAGGTCCAATGTTGCCTGGTCTGGTTGCCACCCCATGACTGACCCGTGGGGCTTTTACTAATTCAAAACAAGGTTTGCTGGCTTGAGTTTGGCCTTGGTGGAGTATTACCACCCCATGCATCCTTCACAGTCTTCCAAGACCATCTTAAACACTCATGTGGCAATTCTTCTGTTACTAATAATTTGATGGCCGCTCTAGTTTTCGGGTCGGATGGATAGCCACTTCCTAAATCGATTCCTATCTTTTTTGAAAGGTCTTGAATAATTCTATCTCTGGTAACTTTAGCAATTATGCTGGCTGCTCCAACTTCGAGGTATTTCTCATCTGCCTTATGCTCTGCTTCACACTTTCTATTCGATAAATTCTCAACATTTTTTGCAAATCTCCTTTCATCAACATCACATGCATCAAGCATCACATCTCCATCTGGCATCGATTGTAATGCTTCGGCAAATAATTCGACTTCTAAGTTGTTTAAATTTTCAGAGTTATCAATACGATCTGGTTGACAAATAACTAAGCTATGCGGCATTTTTGTAAGTTTTTCAAACAGTTCTTCTCTTTTTTTGATAGTCAAATCTTTTGAATCTTTGACACCCATTTCCTCAAGGTTTGTGATTGAGATAGCACCAAATGCACAGACAACTAGTGGACCTATTGCTGGCCCTCTCCCTGCTTCATCAACTCCAATTTTCATGCTATCACTTACAGGTCTAAATCATCAAATGGGCTTCCCTTCTCATTAATTGGATTACTTACTTCTCTGATAATAGGCTTCTCAAGATTGTGTTCATTTGTTTGTGCAGAGGTGTTTGAGTTTTTTGCTAAAACCGAATTCGCTACACCCACAATGGAAGAATCTACTGGTTCTGTAACAGGTTTGTTCAAATTTCCTTTTGATTCGAATATCTTAGTAAAATTATCAGTTGAAATCGTTGGGGATTCGACGATAATTGGTTTAGAACCTTCTGATTTGTCAAAGTCCTTCATCCAATCTCTGGGTTCTGAATTTCCAACAGTCTTAATGTGTATTTGGTCCAAATTTTTTCTGCGATTAATTCTGTCTCTCAATGATTTATTTATCATGATACAACTGATTAACACAGATATCAAAATCCATTTCCAAGCCCAAATTGTGGTGATGGCTGATGTGATTAAGTCTAGAATTATGTTTGAATTTTCTTCGTTGTCAGATTTGCTAATTTCTAAGATACCAATTGAGTTATTGACAGAATAGAAAAATGATTCAGCGCTGTTGAATCTACTATCTGCTGTTATGTTAATGAAGAAATCATCCTTAGCTAATTGATCATCAGGTATTTCGGCCCAAGCACTGAAACTGAAGTTCTTCCCTTTGTCAATTTCAATAACCTCGAACGTTCTGATTTTTTCAGCTTCGTCGTCATAGATAGAACCAGGAGGAGGTGTTAGACTAAGATCTGTGAAATATGATGAACTCATACTCACAACCAAACCATCGTCAATATTTCCATCATTTCTCAGTGTTATTGTTATATCTAAGCGTCCTTCATTTGTAGTTGTGTCAGATTCTTCGAATATCCAGTTGACGTATGGCTCTGTATATGAGTTTATTATAATCGAGTCCATTAGTTTACCATCTAGCCTCCTTAAATCAATATGAGCGCTTCCTTCTTGGTAGCCATTGGCCCCATTTTGAGGTTCTATGGTTAAAGGAACTCCCGCACTGACATCTCCTCTGGAAAGGGAGATTATTTCTGATGAAATATTGAAATTCATCCCAGTTTGAGTATCGATATCGAGGTAAAATTCATCAAAAAAGTTTCCAGTATTCGTGATTTGAAGCATCTGTACGCAACTGTCATTCCAAGCAACTGAGGGGCATTTGTTTTCTGTTAGGGACAAGGATGCTGATGAGTTCAGAATAATTGAGGCGTTTAGGTTTACAACTCTCTCGACAGTTGGGTATGATTCAGGTCTTACAACAAAATCAATCGAAACATTACTTTCATTCACATTTGGTGAATCGAAACCAATCTCAATTATCTTGCTCTCATTTGGCGATAAGATTTTGGAACTAAAAGCATCGAATATCGCAATAGTCCAACCATTGGAAACTATGCGATCGCTCTCATTCTGTGTTGTGCGAATAAAAGCATCAATAATAGCATCGACATTACCATTGTTTCGGATTGTCACGTTTAGGTTTCCACTTTCACCTGGCTCAACATTCAAATATCCTTCATTTCTATCTATCGTAACGTTGTAGAAAGTTTGCATTTCAAGGTCAAAATACCAACTGGTTATTTTTGAATCTAAACCAGATTCAGCACTCAGAGTAAATCTCGGTCCACTGCCCGCTAGAGGTAGACCGTTTTGTATAGAGGGGGTCTCAATCCAAAATGTGATGAAAACACTTTCGTTTGATGACAAATTATGTTCATAAAAACCATCTTGATTTATATCGCCAGCAAACCCATATTTCCAATCTTGAGTGGAATTCATCCGAAACTTCACATTATCGTCATAGTTTGCATTATTGGATATATTTATTGACAAAGTTGTGTTAGTATTCTGTTGCACGTAAAATGAAGATCCGTCTTGGGCTCCGAATGCTAGGTTGGACACTCGAGAGATTCGGACATCGAGGTCCTTTTCCAAAATCCAGTTTGGATCTTCAAGACAGGTAATCCTGAGAGAAAGTAGAACGGTGTCAAAGACACTAGTTTCAGAAGCTGTGAGATTGAATGTGGTAGTACCGATTTGGAGCGCTTGAACAGTTGTCCAATTACCTGATAATCCACTAATAGATAATTTATCATCAATGTTACTAACCTCTATTAGGAAATTTCTCTCAAAATTGACTAGGTTTTCGTATTGCAAGACAACCGGTAAAGTTTCGTTTGGGTGGATAATTATCTCATTGGGAATTGTGAAATTAAAGGCAGACTGGTCCGCATCAACTCTAATGCAGGGCACCAGGGTAATTACGACGAGCAATACAATCAGCCGCCGCATACATCGTGGAGGAGTTGTCACCTTTCAATAAAACCCAACTTTTGTTCATTTTTATGCTCTGTTTAGAAACAAAATGGTATATACTAATCTACGAGCCATAATGACATGCAATCTAAAATTGTTACAACTTTCGTAGCCTTATTGTTATTAGCCTCAATTCCGCTGAACGTCAGCGCTGAAGAGACCGATGACATACCAACAAATGCCGCCGCAACCGGTGTTCATAATTCACTTGTTGCGGCCCTGCAGCATGCTGATTTAGTCACTACCTTGCAAGGTGATGGACCATTTACCGTATTCGCTCCAACAGACGACGCATTTACAGCTGCTGGAATAGATCTAGCCAGTTTTGACACAGATGAAGAGAATTCTACCCTTCTTGACATACTAACCTACCACGTAGTTTCTGGGGATGTCAGAAGCAGCGATTTGACCGATGGTATGACTGCTGACGCATTAAACGCTGACAAATTACTCTTTGAGGTCAACAGTGATGGTGTGAAAGTAAGCGGCGCTTCAGTAACAACTGCTGACGTTGTGTCCTCAAACGGTGTTATTCACGTTATTGACAAGGTATTGATGCCACCCCAAGACATCTATGTCAGTGGCGGAATGATGTCTCAACCATACTACGACTTCTACACTGATTCAGGAGGCCAAGACAGAACGACTTCTCTGAACCTATCATATAGTTACAAATTCCAACGATTGAACAATGCAAACAGTCATCCGTTCTACATTAGCGACAACGGATATGAGGGTGTTTCAAGCAGCGATGTAACAATCGTTGGGGATGGCAGTGCAAACAGTGGTATCAGCGGACCAGAGTCTTTTACAGTATTCTTCGGAGAATCTTTCGATGAAAGCGACACTCTCAGTTACTACTGCACTGTTCACAGCAACATGGTATCCCAGTTTAATCTGCTACCAAGAGCTACACCTGCTCTAGATGATATCCCAACAATAGCAAGCTCTACTGGAATCCATACATCTCTAGTCGCCGCACTTGCTAAAGCTAATTTAGTCGCAACACTAGAAGGAGCAGGACCGTTCACAGTCTTTGCACCAACTGACGATGCATTCAGTGCAGCAGGCGTCGATCTCTCAAACTTCAACTCTGAAGAAGAGATAGCAGCACTAGCTGACATTCTAACATACCACGTAGTTTCTGGCTCAGTTCTATCTACCGACCTGACAGACGGTATGGTGGCACCAGCTTTAAACGGAGATGATTTATCATTCACTGTAAATGCTGACGGTGTTATGGTAAACGATGCAAACGTGGTCAGTGCTGATGTAATAGCGTCAAATGGTGTAATACACGTCATCGATACGGTTTTGATGCCACCCGCCGACTTAGTGGATATTCCAAGCGTTGCATCCAGTACTGGAATCCATACAGCACTTGTTGCTGCATTAAGCACTGCTGACTTGGTAACCACTCTAGAAGGCACAGGTCCTTTCACAGTATTTGCTCCAACTGACGATGCATTCACTGCTGCGGGAGTCGATCTCTCCACATATGATACGCCTGAGGAAATTGCTTCTCTAGCAGACATACTAACTTACCACGTCGTTGCAGGGGCAGTCAAATCAACCGACTTGACAGATGGAATGATGGCTCAGGCTGTTAACGGTGACAATTTGTCATTCACTGTCAATTCAGATGGAGTTATGGTGAACAATGCCAATGTTATCAGCGCAGATGTAATGGCTTCCAATGGAGTAGTCCATGTCATAGACGCAGTGCTGATTCCACCACAAGACCCGGTTGAACCTGAAGAATTTGATATTACAGATGTTGCAGCTGGAACCGGTGTTCACACAGCACTTGTTGCAGCACTCGCTAAGGCCGATTTAGTGACAAACCTGCAAACAGATGGGCCATTCACTGTATTTGCACCAACGGACGAAGCGTTTACTGCTGCTGGAATCGACCTGGATGCTTATGTCACAGAAGAAGAAATTGGAGTTCTTACCGACATTCTCCTTTACCATGTTGTATCTGGCGCGGTTGAATCAAGTGACTTGACCGATGGAATGATTGTCTCGGCATTGAACGAGGACGAACTCTCATTTACCGTCAATTCAGACGGAGTTATGGTAAATAGAGCAAATGTAACTACTGCCGATGTAATTGCTTCCAATGGAGTTATTCACGTAATCGATAAGGTATTAATCCCTCCACAGGACTTGGTAGACATTACTGCGATAGCTGCTTCAACAGGCATTCACACAGCTCTTGTCGGAGCACTAGGTAAGGCTAATCTAGTAACAACCTTGCAAGGAGATGGGCCATTTACTGTATTTGCACCAACGGATGATGCATTTGCAGCAGCAGGAATCGATCTATCTACATTCGATACAGATGAGGAGATAGCAACTTTGGTTGACATTCTAACCTATCACGTCGTCTCAGGAAGCGTCATGTCTTCTGACTTAAGTGATGGAATGACCACTCAAGCGTTGAATAGCGATTCCTTAACATTTACAGTTGGAGACGGAGTAATGGTAAATGGTGCTAATGTTACTCTAGCGGATGTAATAGCATCTAACGGAGTAGTCCACGTAATAGACAAGGTCCTCATGCCGCCAACAGAAGAACCAACAGTTGTGTGCGATCATACTGTCGGAATCTCTGCGGGCGGTCTTGAATTCTCACCTGCTGCGATAACAATCGGTGTTGGAGATACAGTATGTTGGAAGTGGTCAGATGAAAGTATGGCTCACAATGTCGTAGAGGTTGATGGGTTGAAATCTACCACTAAGGTAGCAGGAGGAATAAGCTCAGGCACACCTGCAACAACAGTAGACTTCCACTACACCTTTACAGAGGATACGACTTTCTACTACGCTTGTGAACCACACATTTCAGTGGACATGTTTGGTAAGGTTACTGTCGGTGACGGCGGAGTGGAGCCCGTAGTAAAGAAGGACAAGGATAAGAAAGAGGACAACACACCAGGTTTCCTAGGAATAACACTAATCCTAGCCGCATTGGGTGCTGTTCTTTACGCACGAAAGAGAGACGAGTGATTCGGAAAGTTTCGGAGAAAGTGGCTGCTGTGAATATCAAAAATTTGCAGCAGCCACATCACCGAATATGATATTCTGACGACGATTCATCACCGATTACACAGGGTCTTTAGTCACGCTGAGTAATGAGTTTACATCAAATTGAGCTCCACTCATCGGAACATTTAGGTTGAAACTAGCTGATACGGAAGGATCTATTTCTCCACATTGTCCCACCTCGATACCATCAATCATTATCATGGCACTACGACCTTTAAGCCAAGGGCCATCGTCTGTGGGAACCAATTCCCAACCATTGCAGCCAAGATCTCGCATAACTGCTTGAATCCTACCACGTAAAGTAGCAAACCCTCCAGAGTTTTCGGCAACCAAGAATGAGAATTTTTCACAATTCTCATGATCGATGACTACCGTGCCAAGCTCATATACCGCTTGAGGTAATTCGTGATGGCGATTGGCAGAGAGTAACCTCAGCAACCCTGGAAGGATATTTTGTCTGAGTATGGTATGTTCAGTTGTAATCGGGTTCGTCATCTGTGTAACCGAACCGTTTGGTTTCCATCCTACAAGTTTGAATTGATCATCATAATTTGATAGGGTGAGAGATTGAATCTGTATCATTCCCAATCCCTGTAGTGATTCCCGAATTCTTCTAAGCAAATTTGCATCATCCCTAGGGATAGCAGTCAATGGTGCTTTTGGCACATCAAATGTAAGATGATCATAACCATGCCCAATCGCAATTTCCTCAACCAAGTCGATTGGATGGATTATGTCAAATCTCCACCTAGGCATCGATATAGATAGAATTCCATTGTCGTCTCCCTTGTATACACCACCCATTCTTCGAATAGATTCCTTAATCTCTTGGTCTTTGAAGCTGTAACCAAGAATATTCTCAACCAAAGAACGCTTTACCTTGTGTGTTTTTGGAGTCCCATCTAAAATCCAATCTTTACCTTCACAGGTTTTCACCCTAACAGATTCGATTTTACCTCCCATGATATGTAACTGCAAACAAATCAACATTAATGCCGATTCACATGCTCTCTGATCAATACCTGTGACATCTATGAACAAATCCTTTGTTTCTGTTGTGACAGTAGTATGGTCTCCGTTTATCACAGGAGGGAATGAAAGCACGTCGTCATTAGAATCTAGAATAATTGGAACCCTGTCAAATCCTTCCAACAGATGAGCATAGTCTATGCCTTTGGGATGCTTTAGCAGAATCTCGTCTATTGTCATACTTTTATCCATGGCTAGTGGCTGAAATGAGTGATTTCTTGTTACCGCTTCAACTCGAAAAGGAGGAGATAATTTACTAAGGTCGTGCACTCCAATCGAGGCTCTTTTTCTACCCCTTCCAAGTGCAAAATGCAATTTCTCTTGATGTTCCATCAGCCTTTTTATTATGTCATCATCAATTTCCAATCCTCTAACTATTGCACCCAAAATTACTGGCCTGATCTCTCTTAAATCAGGTGATACAGTCATTCTAGTTATTCCACTCTTGATTAACAGCCGTGGATTAGCAGGAGCATCATGCAAAAAAGGCATCATTCCATGGAATAGGGTTTCAGCCGAAAGTAAATCAGGTCTATCAGGGAAAATCTCGATATCTAGGATTTCATCATTACAATTATCAATATCAGTACCCATCAATGGTAGTCTGTATGCCAAATCATGGACGTCGTGTATTCGACCTTTTCCTTCTACTAACTTTTTTAGTAAAGATTGCTCAACTGATATAGTTGGCATTTTATCACCTAGCAAACCAGTGTGGCATTGGTCGGTCATAACCTGCCAGCCTTAATCCACTAACAGCAGCTGTATCTTGATCGAATGCACGTAGGTTCGCTTTCTCTAAAGAATCAATTGATGCAATTCCTAATCGATTCAAGTGTGCAGAAAGTCCCGCGCTAACTTGTTCCAACCATGCCCCAATGTTTTCATCGGGAGCAGGGCAAACAGCAAATGATATTCCTGATGCACAAAGTATCGCCAAATCCTCGCTGCTTGCTGACCATGGTAGCCACATAGAATTCAAGCAATGGGTTAGATTAATCGATGCCGAGCGACCAATCATCGGTAAAGATGCTGCCGCACTAATACCGCTTCCATCATCCAAAACACTCACAGCAGCGCTCGCGTTGTGGTGATTAGACTGCAAGTGAAGTTGATTTGTATGTCCTATTCCCTTTATCATCAACATTTTGGAATTTGGTCCAGCGATACAACCAAGCGCAACTGAAATTCCATCGATTGATTCGCTTTTTAGGTATGGCATCGAATCTAAGTCGATTGCATAACCCGCTGCTTTCTGTAACATTGCGGCAGCAGCATGCATATTGTTAGAGTCAATTAGAACTATATCACAATCTCTGGGATTTTCCTTTACCAAGCAAGGATAGAATAGATCATCCTCTACACCCATTGGAACGTAGGGGAGTAGTGGTATAGGTAGGGCAAGTGAATCAGTCTCTCCAATTAACCTTACAGTGTCACATGTCGAATATGATGGATTATGTGTTTCTGAGGCCGGGATCAATGAAATGCCAGACAAATCTTCTTGACAACTGGCCATTATACCTTGGCTAGGATTCTTATCTGCGACTAAGCAAACTGCATCAGCGGGTATTTCTAGGTCATTTTCACCAAGTTTTTTGTTTATTTTAGTTAGCTCGGATTTCTCTAGCGCTCTCATTTGGACTCCGGGTGGTGGGGTTGGACATCGTCCGTTTATGATTATTCTACCGCCCTTCATTCCAGCTCCTGGGTCCCCTCCAACATCACCATGGACTACTATGTCTCCGCCGGTCATTCCTCCACCGATTCTAATTCCTGCATCTCCTCTCACAATCAGAAGCCCGCCGCTCATTTTAGCGCCGGCATCGTTCCCAACACCATCAAGAACTGTAATTCTGCCATTATTTTGGGCAAAACCTGCACAATCTCCTGCGTTTCTCTCACAAGTAATGATGTTACCATTATTACCGGCACCTAAGAAATCACCTACATTTCCTTGATGAGTATAAGTCCCACCATTTCCGAATGCGGCAGTGAATGAACCAAGATTTCCAAGACTCCTAATTTTCGACCCTTTAGGTAAATTTGGACATAATCCTAGCTCTCCATCCTTTGGAACAGGCTCTCCCTGAGTAGTCCATCCAATCCTAAGAACAATATTTCTCTCAAGAGCTTTCTCAAGTTGCATTGGTAACCTAGAATTGATGTTTACAGAGCGTGCAACAACCTCGTCATCACTTGCCATCAGTCGGTCGGGTGGGTTCTCTTTCTTCAACAGTTTGCTTGAAAGTGGAACTTGTAACGCGAAGTAAGGTTCATTTGAGGCCCGCGAAGGGAGGGTGATAAGGGAGACATATGGTAATCAAAGTTGCAATCAATGGGTATGGGACAATAGGAAAGAGAGTTGCGGATGCGGTTTCTTGTCAATCAGACATGGAAATAGTTGGTGTAACAAAAACCAGACCAGCATTTGGATGCGACCTCGCAGTGAGAAAGGGTTACCCCTTGTTTTGTACTTTTGACGATTCGAACAAAATCAACGCATTTGCAGAGGCAGGGTATGAATGTCATGGAGGTCTTTCTGATTTGTTATCTATCGCAGATGTAGTAGTTGACTGTTCACCGGGTAAATTGGGTGCTGAAAATAAAGCCAAGTATCAGAAAGCTGGGATTAAATGGATATTTCAAGGGGGAGAAAAGCATGAGATGACTGGCCTTTCATACACATCGTGTGCTAACCACTCTGCAAATCTCAACGCTGAAGGAACAAGGGTAGTTTCTTGCAACACTACTGGATTGTCGAGAACGCTGGTGCCTTTGTATGAACATTGTGGAGACTTATCTGTGGAGTGCACAATGATTCGTAGAGCAGCCGATCCTGGCGACTCAAAGAAGGGGCCAATAAATGCAATAAAGCCAGTGCTCAAGGTTCCGAGTCATCACGGTCCAGACGTAATGACAGTAAAACCTGAAATCAAAATAAATTCGTTAGCCGTTGCAGTCCCAACTACAATTATGCACCTGCACTCAATTGTGGCCACCTTACCAGATGGTCATGACTTGACTACTGAAAAAATAATTAAAATGTGGTCTGAATCTCCCAGAGTAATAATCATGAATGGTTCAGATACAGGTATCACAACAACCGCTGAGGTCATGGAATTCGCAAGAGATATGGGTAGAACTTGGGGTGATCTTCACGAGATATTTGTTTGGGAAGACGGTGTCAAGCTGGTAGGTAACAATCTATACTATTTCCAAGCGATACACCAAGAATCTGATGTAATACCAGAAAATGTAGATGCGATAAGGGCTTTGATGGGAACAGAATCTGATTGGAGAGTTTCAGTCCACAAAACCGACACAGCCATAGCTAATATGTTTGAATAGTATATCCAGCCCAATTAAGGCTTGTATTCAAGTATGGTTCCAGCATCGGGATGAAAAGATGGCATCAATACGAGTAATGTTTGTATTAGCGTTGATGCTCATTGCGCCTGCAACCTCTGCGTATGATGTCAAATTACAAAATTCAAGTGAACCAGTAGAAGAAGCCTCTGCAAATTGGCATTCAATTTCCCCGATTGAAACAAAAATTTCGGGTCTAAAAACTCTGGATTATCAAATATATTTGCCAACAGGGTCCTACGATCCAATTTCTAACGACCTTCCTATAGCTAACTACGATTGGGCTGGTGATTTCAAAAGAACAGGTATGGCAATAGTTCAATTTAATGATAACATAGGAGAGCATTTCTACAATTTGGTGGACAAATATGATTTGTTCGTACTAGATAATGTAGGATCTTCTAGTTGGTTATTTAGACTCTCAGACCTCGGTGATTTTAGTAAAATAGGTGAAGAACAATCGGTAAGATGGATTGGCTCAATGATGCCAAGTTGGAGAGTTTCCTCGCAGTTAGATGAATATGCTGAATATTATTCGATAATACCCGCTGCTGATATTGATGTAAGAGAACTTGACTTACTTGCATTAGACTTAGTTAGAATGGGTGCCGAAGAAGCTTGGTGTGGCTTGCATTTATGTGAAGCAAAGGGGAGAATTAGCATTGAGTCTTTGGCCAAAGATGGAAGAATCATATTTTCAGATAAAGCTCATGAATTGCGAATAACTAATGCAGTTGCAGGAGCAATAGTTGGTCTCAATGATATCTCAAACAGCAATCTTGGCCTTACAGGGTCTGGAGAGAAAATCTCCTACACAGATACAGGTATCGATCAAGATCACCCAGACCTAGCAGGTAGGGTGGCAGGCGTCTACACTCAGTTTGGTCTAGACCCTAGCCCAGCGGATTCAAATGGTGGTCACGGCACTCATATCGCTATCACAATTGCAGGAAGTGGTACTGGGGACTCATCTGCCAAGGGTATAGCACCTGATGCACTTATTGTTGCTTACGCACTAGAACACGATCCAACAGGGGTTTTCGGCAGGATTGGTTCCATTTATGACATGTTAAACCATGCAGAACAAGAAGGATCAAGAATTTCTGTAAATGCATGGGGCCTAAACGGGAATTATGGTGCATATACAGGAGATTCTCGTTCAGTTGATGTGTTCGTGAAAGATAACTCTGATTTCTTGCCAGTATTTTCAGCAGGTGATGACCCTTCGCAAAATGCATCAAAAGTAATGGCTCCGTCAACTGGAAAGAATGTTCTTTCCATAGGAGCTTCAACAACCAATCCAAGCGGCAGTGTTGCAAACTTTTCTTCTTTAGGTCCGTCTTTAGATGGTAGAGTTAAACCAGATTTGGTAGCTCCAGGGGTTGATATTTGCTCAGGTAGAGCTCAAGAAGCTGCCATTCCAACAGGTAGTAACTGTGGCTCAGGACAACACGCTAACGGAAATGGATTGTATATGTCGCTAACCGGAGCTAGTCAAGCAACAGCAGTCGCTGGGGGCTCAATATCACTGATTAGGGAATTCATTCGTGAGGAAGTAGGTATAGTAAAACCGAGCGCTTCGTTACTAAAGGGTGCAGCCATTAATGGGGCAATAGATCTCGGGGCTCCAGATATACCTAATTCAGAAGAGGGATGGGGGCAAATTTCCGTGGCAAACACTGTAATGCCAGAGTATAATGGAGTTGATTTGTCGACCTACTATGATAACTCTAGGGTATTGTCTGCGGGCTTTTCAACACTCTATCAGTTTGATGTTAATCCGGGATCAGGATTGGATTTGACACTGACATGGACAGATGTTGCTGGAAGTGCAAATGCTGAACAGAATCAATCCCGCCTAGTCAACGATTTAGACTTGCTATTAATGGCTCCAGATGGCACTGTGTTCAAAGGAAATGTCATGCTAAATGGATACTCAATTCCTAACGGTATCCACGATTCTGTGAATAACGTTGAAAGAATAAAAATCAACCCATCTGCCAATTTACCTGCTGGAAAGTGGAAAGTTATGGTTACTCATGCAGGAGGATTAGATCAGGCATACTCTCTCATACTTACAGGCGATGCGACTTTAGATCCCAAAGCGGATCTTGTAGCATATGATGGCTCTATCTTTCCATCCTCGGAATCGCCTTTAGTTAATGATTTGATAACAATAAGAATAGCATGGCTGAACCAAGGCACAGCCAATGCATCTCAATTTAGAGTAGTTTTAGAAGATTTAACTGACAACACTGTTTTGTATGATGGTAACAGGTCAAACTTGCCAGCAGGTCAAACAGATTCTTTGACAATTTATCACACATTCAACTCGACTGGTGACCATAATATGCGGCTATCGATTGATACAGAATCTTCAGTCGAGGAGATTAACGATGAAATAGATGGTGTTAACAATAATATCGAAGAGATGACAATTACAGTTGCAGCACTTGGAGTAAGGCTAGTCACGTTGAATTCAGAGGGTGTTGAAGATTCAAGTTTGGTAAACCAGACCCTTGATCCTTCAACTGCTGAAGGATATACATGGCCAGTTATTCTAAAACATGAAGGGACAGATCAACAATCAGTTAAACTTCAAATCTCCCAAGTCCAATCTCCTAGTCCAATTCGTGATGACGTCCTGCTACCAACAGAAGATGATTGGTCTCGTTCCTCTGATTTGTCTGGCCCATTCACACTATCTGCAATGGGTCAAGGTGGAGACTCAATTTATCTTAACATTACAATGAATGATGATGACGCAGACCTAAGTGGACAAACAGACAGATATGCTATGGCTGGAACCTATGTAATGGATGTCACAGCAAAGTACTCAAACAATCCTTCTGTCAAGCATTCGATACGTCTACGTCTGGTAGTTGAAGAAGTAAAAGATGTCCAAGTAGCTCCTGCGGGTACAAATGGGCTCGAAGCAAATCCAGGTGGTAGCACATCTTTCTCAATATCTGTAAGGAATACTGGAAACTCACCTGCTGTGTATGATATGGATTGTTTTAGTGAAAACCGGTGGCAAGTGCAACTTGGTCAATCCAATTCGTCTTCTTACTCATTTGAGCCATTAGACATACTTGAGTATCTACCCATGCAGATAAGGCTCTATGTCCCTCCTGTTGTTGATGGATTACCAGCGGCTGGTAGCACGGATACAATAACCTGTTCAGTAACAAGTGAATTTGACCCTTCTCTAAACATTAGCGAAACCGTCACCTTGAGTGTCAAGGCCTTAGAATCGTTTGAAACAGTATTACTTGACAAAGATGGTATTGACATAGGTCCAGCAGCATATGCTAGAAATATCAATGTCGATACGGGGGAGAGGCTGAATCTAACTCTAAATATAGAGAATACAGGTAATACAAACCTCGATCTTAATGTGAGAATTAATCCAGAGCTTACCACTTGGACAATCCAAGTTAATCATGATGGGCAAACTGCGAATCGTGAAGTTTCAGTTAGCATCATTCCCGGTGAAGCCGAAGAAATACGTTTTGAGATTCTAGTCTCCCAAGTTGCCGCTCGTAACGATGAAAATAACTTGGTTATCAAAACTAGCCAAGACCCATCGAATTTCTTGATAAATGAAACTAAGCTGGTAGTCAAAGACGAGATTGGTCTAGACTTCATAATTGATGAAGATGCTACATTAGAAGTATATCCAAACGGAGATTTTTTCACCAATTCAATCACTGTTGAGAACACTGGAAATTCTGGAATAAGCATTGATTGGACACATTCGCTCCCACCAGATGGATGGGAGGTAGGGTTTGTTGATGCACCTACATATCTTGCACCTAGGGAGCCCACAGAAGTAGGTGTGTTGATTAAATCGCCAGTTAACGAACCTTCCTCAGAATCGCTGTTTGTTCTGGGAATATATGCAGAGATTAGCAATGGTTTTGACACTACAATGGTAACAAAATCCTTGCCTGTATCAGTAATGCCCGTGGCATTCTGCTCCATCAATCACGATGAAAATGACAAATCTCTAATGGGCATAGCTAGAAATTCAGAAGAATCACAAATGATAGAAATCATCAATCTTGGAAACCAACCTCTGGATGCATCGGTCAGTTACAGTCTGGATGCTTCAGATTGGGAAGTCACTATCGTTGGAGGCCAAACTACACAACTGATTCCCGGTGGAACTAAGGATGTTGAAATAAAAGTAAAGACAAATGATGACACTAAGGCAGGTATTGAGAATTTGAATCTAAATTGTGGAGGTAGTGAGATTGTTCTAAGCGTGAGTGTTCAGAATACAAGATCACAAGGAGGACTATTTGGAATTGTGTCCCAAGAGGTTGCATATTCTGTTGTTGGAATCATAGTATTACTGGCAGTTGCTCTTGCTGTTAGGATAAAGAGGGCTGCACCTAAGGATTATGAAAATGAGGTTTTAATCGCCCCTGGTGCCCACGATTCAGCTGATGATGGTAGTCGAATGCAAGCAGTAATGGAATCAGTTGTTGGTGAAGAATCCGCAGCTAGTGGCGGAGTATCGGCAGAAGAGATAGCATCAGCGTTAGCACAGTCAATCCCCAGTTTGCCAGTTCCTCCTACTCCAGTAGTGCCACAAGGTAGGCCACCCACGCAGATACCTAGCGGTAGGCCGCCGAGGGCGAATGTCCCAACTGGAAGGCCACCGAAAGCGCCGGTTTTCAGTACTCCACAAGTTCCAATAGGTCCACCTCTACCTCCAACAGGTCTGCCTCCTGGATGGACTATGGAACAATGGCAACATTACGGTCATCAATGGATAGCCCAACAAGGCCAAAAATGAAATCATAAAATCATCAGGACTGATTATGGAGAGCATAGTTCTGTTCGGACCTCCGGGTGCCGGCAAAGGCACTCAGGCACAAAGAATTACAGAAAAAACAGGTCTACCACAAGTTAGCACGGGCGATATGTTAAGGGCAGCAGTTGCTGCTGGAACTCAAACAGGATTAGAGGCCAAGGAGTACATGGATTCTGGCAAACTTGTGCCTGACGGTGTCATAATCAAATTAATTGTTGACAGATTAATGGAAACCGATGCTAAAAATGGAGTGATGTTCGATGGATTTCCAAGAACAATACCTCAAGCCGAGGCGTTATCCAAGATTACATCAGTATCGCATGTCATATCAATCGAAGTCCCAGATGCTAAAATTGTCGAGAGAATATGTGGCAGATTTACGTGCAAAGCCTGTGGATTTGTATACCATGAAGTGTTTAATCCTCCAAGATCGGTAGGCAAATGTGATCACTGTGATATCAGCGAATTCAATAAACGAGCCGATGACAACGAAGAAACCGTGATGAGTCGGCTGGCAGCTTATCATGAGCAAACATCACCATTAGCAGAATGGTATATGTCAAAGGGTATTCTACATGCTATCGATGGTGATAGGGATATAGATTCTATAACTCAGGATATTCTTAAATCACTAAATTGAGATGTAATTATGGCAAAAAATCGGAAGAGGGGTAAAACCAAAATGCAGCGCCGGAAAAATGCTGTTGAGGCTGTAAACCATTTATCCTCTGTAATTCTAGATAATTCCTACCCGATGATTGTAAGACAGAATGCTGCCATTCACCTGAGGAAGAACTCGACTCACAATAAGATACAGATAAATCCGTCAATTAGTCATATTATTTGCAAACGATGTATGATTTTGATGATTCCTGGAACCACATCTAGAGTAAGAATTAGAGATGGTCAAAGAGTAACTACTTGTTTGAAATGTGGTTTTATTAGAAGGTTCGGAGGAGGACCAAAATATCACAGGAGGGATTAGTGATGGTCGATGTCCCTCATAGTGTCAAAAAAGAGGCCCTTGATAGAAATTTTAAACCAAGCGTCAGAATTGGAAAAACAGGAATTACTCCAAGTATTGTTGATGAAATCTCATCCCAATTGGTCAAGAAAAAATTGGTAAAAATAAAGATAAATAAAGGAATTTTTGAACGCCAAGATAGGATTGAAGTCTGGAGATATTTGTCAGAACAAACCTCCTCAGTAGTTGTTGTAACAAGAGGAAATGTTGGCGTCCTCTACAAGGGATAATTACCCAATGCTCATAGGCAACTTTAGATTCGCAAGGGATATGCGTGCGAACAGAATACTCAGACGACATCCATCTCAATGGATTGCCCTTCTAGCTTTAATCGCAACAGGTATGATGGCTTTCATTTCTCAATCCAACGCAGGAGGGGGAGCTGTTGTTGACATAGGTATTGAACTCAAGGATGGTTATGGTAATGAGCCAGTTTGGGTAGGATTGGGTATACTATTGTTCGTATATGCACTGATAATAACTGAAGTTGTTCACAGAACCTTAGCAGCTGCAATCGGTGGACTGATGGCATTATATGCACTAAATCATTACAAGAGCGGGGGTGCTCTATCCCTAGCAGAGACAACCACTCTAATTGAATGGGAGACAATTGGTCTACTACTAGGTATGATGGTTATGGTTGGTGTCATATCTCACACAGGTATATTTGAGTGGTTTGCCGTTCAAGCATACAAAAAGAGTGGTGGTAACGTCTGGACGCTGGTCGTAATTTTGTGCGCTGTAACTGCAGTTCTATCGGCGTTTTTAGACAATGTAACTACCATGCTGCTGCTAACACCCGTGACAATCCAGCTTGCCAGAGTTCTAGATCTAAATCCAATACCATTGCTGATATCAGAGGTCCTATTTTCCAACATTGGCGGTGCAGCGACTATGATAGGCGATCCTCCCAACATAATCATAGGATCCATGATGAGTGAGAGCGCAATCGCCGACTCGGATTACCCAGATTTAGCAAGCAGTGGTGTTTCATTTAATGATTTTATAATCGAATTAGCACCGGGTATCTTACTTACCATTGTCCCAACATTCATGATGATAAAGTGGATGTATGCAGAGGAATTCTCTGGTGAGAGGATACGAGATGTAGAAGAACTCGAATCAAAATATGGAGTTAAGGATGTTAAGATGCTCAAAGCGTCCGGAACCGTCCTCACTCTAGTAATTCTTGGATTCTTCCTAAATCCCATACTGCATATTCCAGTTTCTTGGGTCGCTCTTATCGGTGCGGTAGTAATGCTTCTAGTCACTGACAGACATGAGCTAGAAGAGCCTTTAGAAAAGGTGGAATGGACAACTTTGATATTCTTCGCAGGTTTGTTTGTTCTTATTCATTCACTTCAACATTTAGGAGTCATTGAGTGGATAGGATTCCAAGTTGAGTCAGCAATCGAATATTTCCACGTTGACTATCAATTTGTTGCGGCATTGGTGATTATCCTTTGGGTTAGCGCAATAGCATCCGCCTTTATTGACAATATTCCTTACACTATCACAATGATTCCAGTAGTTCTTCAGATTTCAGCCTCTCTAAATCTCGATTTGGGCCCCTTAATCTGGGCACTAGCTTTCGGAGCTTGTCTGGGTGGGAATGGAACTTTAATTGGTGCGTCAGCAAATGTTGTAACGGCTGGCTTGAGTGAAGAGGCAGGTTACCCCATTTCATTCAATGAATTCTTCAAAGCAGGTTTCCCGGTCATGCTTATGACTGTTTCAATAATTACCGGATACATTGTCATGGTTTACTGGGTTGCTGAAGTTTGGAAGTTTGTATTCCTAGGTATAGCATTATTGGGAATCATTTGGCAATATTACAATGGTAGGTCAAAAGGCAAAAATTGGGCTGAAGCATTGGTTGATGATGAATCTATCATTGACATTACAATTGCGTCTTTACCAAAAAGCTCCAAAGAAGACGAGTGATTGAAAACAATACTCCGGTGTTTTCAAAGGCTATATCTCCATGGTGAGCACGAGGCGGTAGCATGCAAGTATGCCAAGTTTGTGGATTACTATTCCTTGGAGGTGGTGCCTGCCCCACTTGTGGATCCCAGGTGGCAACGGACTTGGATTCTTCAGAGGTTGGTAAAATCGATGAGTCGATTCCTGGGCTAGATGTTATGGCAGATGCTATTGGGGAAGCAAGTGGTGATGTTTCAAGGGGTAATGTTCTACCATTTGGTATAGGAGCAAAAGCAGAAGTTATGAAATCCTCACTACCATTCGGCGTAGGTTCTCCAATTCACAAGCAAGATGTTCCTGAGTCGCAGGAAAATGGAATCAATGATCAGATTGATACAATTCACTCATCATTCCCAGAATCACCAAACCCATCGTTTACTGAATCGGATATCAAGCCCAACACTCCATCAGAGGATAAAACAGCCGCAGTGGTAGTTCCATCTAAAGATGTGGAGGAAGAGTTCTCATCTGCTAATTCTGATATCGATTCTGATCTTGTAGGCAATGAAACTGAAGTTATTTTTGAAGATGAGACGCTCGATAATGTTGTAAATGAGTCACCTTATCTTAATCAAACTCATCAAGAAGAAAAGAGCATCCCAAGTATCACTGGCCAGCAAGAGGCTACTAACGATATTCCTGAAATGTGGAGAATTGACGCTGCTGAGGTGAATATGGATGAGATTTATGCAAGGGATGAAGAAATTATCGAAGTATCCTTTGAAGACGATTCCATAAGTAGTGATGTCGAAGTAAAATTCGATGAGTTGCACTATGAACCAGTTGAAGACTCAATGGCAAGCGATGAGGACGCACCTCAGCTGCATCCTGCTCAAGCGTTGCCGGTGGAAACTTCTGGCGAGCCAGAACTTGAGAATATGATTGATTCTGCGTTCGATTATATGGCTCAAGGTTCTTGGGTAGACGCCGCTCAAATATTGTCAACAGCTTCTGCAAATAGACAAAACGATTCTACAATATTGAACAACTTAGGTCTGTCATTACTACAGTCAGCTCTAGACATGGACGCAAAGACTGATCCCATGTCATCTTCACAGTATGAAGCAGCAATAATGGCTCTGCGACAATCAGCTAAAATCGACCCAGAGAACAATACAATCCTCCTCAATCTATCACATGCGCTTCTGGTTAGTGGTAGAGCTGAGAAATCTATGGGTGTACTCAATGTTATCCGGAAACGTGAACCCCAAAATGTCGAAATTGCAAATACCATTGGCGCTTGTTTGATTCAGTTAGGGCGAGATTCTGAAGCTATGGAAATATTATCATTATTTGATGATGATGAAATCGTAGCCGCAAATATCGCACTTTTATAGGTCTATAAATGAGAAATTATCAACTAGGATTTAAACCCTAAATTTGCACCTAAAATCAACATGGTTAAACGCTATACTGCATGCTTATCTACAAACCGTTCCTAGGATGGCTAAAATTGCGTGAAATACGATGCTTTGATATAGGGGAGGTAGGTCGGAAGCCTGCTTATGCACCCGGGCATGCCATTATGTCTGGGGAAGTGACTAGAAGGGCCGCCCTGCGGGGAGACGGTCTTTCCATGATGTCTAAATTGGCATGACTGGATACCGAAGGGTTACTCGCACAGGTGTGGTACATACACATTCTGTTGCTACAACCCATCTGG
>MDSY01023369.1_pt1 | contig 21926 bp, 30 predicted proteins | sample 811131 | NCBI WGS metagenome assembly MDSY01 (sample SAMN05326643, study PRJNA326480) | marine metagenome | isolation source: seawater | place: Atlantic Ocean: South West | collected 2010 | reverse complement strand
GGTAAAGTATTGAGTTTGCATAACGATTAACTGATGTATAAAAGGGCATAGATTCTCCATGATGAATAGGGTATTATACACCGAATTTGAGTAAAAGTAAACAGTTAAAGTGGTCCCCAGAACAATTCAGTAAGGAACATAGCTATTGCAGCAATGCCTAAAAAATACGGGAAGACTAATAGGATTCTGGAAAACCAGCCAGAATTCTTAAACTCTTCCCACCACGTATCATTCCTTAACATCTTCGATACTTACGATAGACGATTTCGAAATATCCTCATAAGCTTCTTTTTCATGATTATAAAAAACAATTCTGTGATTGTTTGGATTATTTAAGTGAGGAACTTCGGAAAGGATCTTTATAATCTTTTCTCCTGTTTTATAATGTTTAAACGTTATCTTCTTCACATTGTTCACAACAATCTGGTGTGCCGCATTTATCATGTACTACTCCATCACCCTCGAGAGGATTATCTAACCATAATCGACCATCGGAGTCTATCTCCGGGCCTTTCCACTTATCAACCGTAGACAACATCAGCCTTCAACATTTTAAAATAGTCTAGTACTGCTTCCGGCGTTGTCTCATCGTACGGATCATCGTCTAGTCCTTCATCATTTTTTCCTGGCTCTTCAGCTATCCATTCAATCACGCCGTTGTCGACGATCATTGCATATCTCCAGCTTCGCGAACCAAATCCAAGATGATTCTTACAAACTAGCATTCCCATCTTTTCTGTAAACTCACCGTTACCGTCAGGAATGAAATCAATCTTACCTAGTGCATCTTGATCCAGCATCCACTTGCGCATGACAAATGAATCGTTGACTGAGATAACATAGATCTCATCAATTCCATTTGCTTTGATAGCTTCGCGATGCTCGACAAACCCCGGCACTTGATAGGTGGAGCAGGTGGGTGTAAACGCACCTGGTAGGGAAAATACTAAAACGCGCTGGGCTAGAAAGATATCCTTTGTTGTTACGTCTGTCCATTTGAATGGATTATCCCCTCCTATAGACTCGTCTCTTACTCTCTTCTTGAAAGTAACATTTGGCACTGGTGTACCTGGTCTCATTTGCCTTGACCTCTATATTTTTTGTGTGATCTCTTCTTTGTCTTATTCATTGAAGAAGTCTTAGTTGTACCTCTACCGATAGAGGTTCCTTTTTTAAAAGTTTCTGGACGCCATACGACGCCTAATGATGATCTAGATGGCATTAGTCTTTTAATCTCTTTACGAAATCAATAATGCCATCTAGCTTCCATCTTACGATCCACCCTAAAGCGAATCCAATTATAAATCCTAATGTCATAAACATTATGCGTTAATCCCTTGACTATATTGTGTTTTACCATCTACGCGTGATGCAGTTAGAATGGACTTTCTGTTATCCCCATCAGCTTTGTAGCTAACATGTACCCAACCAGAATCAGGGATACCGGGAGTATAGAACTCGAGAATAAGCTGATCAAAATCCAGGTTATCTCGGATCCACTCTGCCAACTCTGCATTAGGGATGCCCGGCACTTCAATATCAGCTGCTTCACCTTTACAGTGCTGACTCTTACTAGATCCACCGACAGCAGCATTAAGCTCAGGGGAACGATAACCGCTATTAAGCACAGTAGGACCAAAGTGGTCTCGAACAGGCTGTACAACATTTTCAAAAAGAGTGATTGCTGCATCCATATGATCTCCCTGTGGAGTATTATCAATACCTTTGCGTTCAGCGGTCTGGGACTTTGTAAATTCTGCTAGAGAAAAGTTTTTAGATAGTTTCATTTTATCTCCTATAGAAAGGAGTCCCGTAGGACTCCCTCTAACTTTAGTCTTTCTTTGTGACGAACTTATAAAGCTCTTCAGCCTTAGACATGATCTCTTGAGGCTGGTACATTTTTGGTGTGTACTTCTCAAAGACTTCTTTTACGTCTTGCGAGTTCTTCTCAGCCTGATTGACCATTGTCCAGTATTGTTGATTAGCAATCTCGTACTGTTGGTCCATCAGATCCTTAGCCATTTTCAATACATCGAAGCGAAGTTCGAATGGTGATTTGTTTGACATATTTGTGTCCTCTGTGTGTGTATATTAGCCGTCGGCCGAACATTAGAGTATCCCAAGCTAGCTAGTAGTATCATACTAGCAATGATTAGTTTGAACTACTCTTTTCCTTTAGTCGTGTCGTCCAGAACAAACTGAACAACTTCATGATATGACATGTTTTTAAAGTCTTTATTATGAGACCTTAAATGACGTGCTGTATCAAATGCCGCTTGTAAACGGCGGGCTTCAATGAACGCCTCAAAGATGCGAACAAAGAAGTTACTTACTGGTGCTACCGCCCTCTTCCAAGAGTAACTCAGACTCTCTTGATGTGTTGTGGTTGTCATGTGTGACTCCTCGTGAATTTGAACCAATTTCAATTTGACGAGGACGCATCTCTTCTGGGACGACTACTTCCAAACCAATGGCAAGTATGCCATCCGTAAGATCTGCTCCATTTACCTGAACATACTCAGACAAACGAAATGTTTTCTCGAATTTCTTGGTCGAGATATTCTTGTGAATGTATTCTCTACCTCGATTTTCATGCTTACCCCTGACCTTCAGCGATCTATCCTTTACCTCGATATCTAACTCATTGCGAGCGAAACCAGCAACTGCCAGTTCGATAAGATACTTGGTATCGTCGACCTTGACGATATTATGTGGGGGATAGTTATCGTTCGCATGCCTTGCGACACGGTCGAGTTCATCAAACAAATGATCAAACCCTACAAACGCCGAACGTGGGAAAAGTGAATGTACACCTTGTACTGTCATGATTGACCTCCTAATTAAGCAAGGTTATGTTACTCGGACCGGACCTATTCCGCATCCGTTACTATATATACGTTTTTGTCATTACGTATAAGAATATTTTCATAATCTTTCCATGGAAATCTATTGCTATTGTATTTGTTCTGCGATGGCGAATAGCTACAGTCTTTGCATGGTGGATACGGCCGATGACCGTATATTAATTGTTTTTGTATTGATTTTAGTTTTTCGTTTGTCTCTATATAATCGCCAATGTGTTCTTCAAATATTGTTCCTAACTCAATCTTCTCTTTCCAGTCTTCGCAACACAGGCGATAGATACCGTCGTAATCTATGAATAGTTTTACAAAAGCAACATCGCATCTTTTATCGCTATAACCTCTTGTACCTTCTAAAGATCCGGCTCTATTTGTAAAGTTACCCTTCTCCATCCAAGGGATAATATTACCGTCCTCGTCTGTATCTGGACGGTATTTAACATCGATGACTCGGTGGCTTTTATACTTCTTAATAATCTTTTGTGCTTGGCTATATGTTTCTTCATATAAGGAATATGTGATTAGATCATATTTCTCAATAGTCGAAAACCATTTCTTTAATCTCTTTCCGTTCGTTGCACACTTTACTTTCCAAGATCTCTCAGGTCTCAGAAATATTTCACTTAGCTTATCAAACTGCGGATGTAAGGTAGGCTCTCCTCTTCCAGTGATAGAAACGTATCCGGTATAGTGTATGTCCATTATCTGTTTATAAATTTCTTCAGCTGTATCTAAGGACATATGTAGATTTTGATTTGGATAGAAGGTACTTCTAGGGCAGAATGTACATCTCAAATTACAGAGCTCTGTAGGATTTATCTCTATCGTCGTGACATTTCTTATAAACTCACGTGACGTAGTTTTCAGTTCAACACTCATTTGTTCAAAAGTAACTTATATAAAATCAAAAAATATCTAAATCTTTTTGGTTGATGAATTGGATCAGGAAGCTCTCCGAAAAGCTCCAACATTTTCTCTAAATGTTTTTCTACTTCCTTTGAATTCATTTTCACATTTATCACTACAAAAATTTACCCAGTCTGCATCAATCATTTTACGAAATATTTTTTGACAGTTAGGGCATTCGATTTTTTTATAGTTCATTTGTTTCCTATGTTGTACTTAGGACAAAGCTCCCATTGATCCTTATCTTTGAATGAGATGATTTTAATTTGTCTGAGAGGAGCAAGGGGTTTTGCCGACTCACCATTCTCGATAGTGATAAGACCCCAATCAGACATAAGTGTAGCGATAGTGTTTCGGCGGGCTACGTCGTTTTCTTCTAGATTAGATTTTTTTCCATCTAGGAGAAAAAGTTCTTTGAAGTGTACTATGAAGTATCTACCCTGTTTGTGCAGGATATGACATGATTGAAATAGCTTCTTGTCTTTCCGTGATGCGACTCCGATGCGAGTCAGCGTTTCTCTTACTTTCAAAAAGTCATCCGGTTCATTGAGTGTTACCTCGAGCATTTTACCCGGGTTCCATTCTACGAGATTATTTTCTTCCACCTTTATTCACCTTCTTATATAATTCATGAATTTGGTCAGTGGAAAGGATCTCGAGTACTTGTAAGGCTTTCTCTTCGTTATAGCCATAATATTCTTTGATAACTTCCACGTCACTGTCGATTTTTTTCTTATCCCATTTTGAAAAGCGTTTTCGCTTACGTATGATATTTATCAAAAAGTCAAATTGCAGACGTGGATCTAGGTGATGATTCAGGTTCATCTCATTAGCTGCAAGAACAGTATCAGGGAAATAGGACAGAGACCGGTTTACCATGAAGCTGTTATATTCTTTTTCTACGATATCATCAACCATGATATCTTTCTTTGTGTAATTAATTGAGTTTAAAAATTCAAACGGATTCACATAAACTCCACATTTGCTATAATCTCTGTCATGCATGCAACAGTATTTAGCTCATGATCTGCAACAAATGCATTCTTGTATGAATAGTCCGCCAAGATCAAAACGAGTTGAGGGATAGACTCGGGTTTGATCTTCTCATTCATTTGATCATAGATCGCACGAAAGATAGCTGTGGCGTCAGCATCAACGTTTTGCGCTACCCACGAGCGCATCTTTTTAAAGTCTTTGTTTTTTAGGTGCTCAAATAGATCACTATAGGAACCAGCGAGTGCAGTGCTATCACTAGCATCAATCCCCACCATAGAATGTCGCTGAAGTTCATTTAATATCCTCCTCCAGTCTGGAGCATGTTTCATAATTAAGTTAGCCAATGATTTATTATCAATACGACTAACGCCTTCTGCATCTAATATAGATGTCGCGCGTTTCATAAATTGGGCTGCGAGGCCTGCGAGTTCTTTTTTAGTGGTGTTAAACTCGTAAACACCGCACCGAGAATGTAGCGGCTCGATGATCCGATTTTTAAAGTTGCATGTCAGAATAAATCGACAGTTATTTGCAAACTCCTCAATGAATCCACGAAGAGCTGGTTGAGTTGACTGGGCGTTTAAGTAATCTGCTTCGTCAAGTATGACGACCTTGTACCCACCTTGTAGTGATACGGTAGAAGCAAACTGCTTAATTTTTGTTCGAAGTGTATCGATGTTACCAGACTCGGATGCATTGATTATGATCCAGTCTAGATCTAGTTCGGTGCACAATGCTTTAGCGACGGTAGTCTTACCAAGACCAGCAGTACCGCTAAACATCATGTTTGGTAATTCACCACCATCCACAATTTTTTGGAAGGTGGCTTTGAGTGTATCCGGCAGGACACAATCAGAAATGGTTTGTGGACGGTATTTCTCAACCCACAAAAAATCTTGCATAATATAATCTCTCAAAGGGGTGGGGCCGAAGCCCCATTATCATTCGTCGTCGTCTACGTTGAGTGCATCTTCTTGTTGAATAGATTCAATCAAAGAAACTGCTTGCACACACTGGTCACGTAGTTGACCGATTGTGGATAGTTCTTCACCTTTAAAACCACCACGTTGTGTTACTGCATCTACGACAGCAATTGTACTGCGCGAGATGCGATTAGCCAGCTCTGTGAGCTGTTCAGTCTGTTCAGACATAAGGACTCCTTAAGTATTAAATGTCGACGTCTTTTCAAGAGCAATCCAATAGTTGATATCAAGCTCTTTGTGTGAGAACTTCGAAATGAGTTTCGAAGAGATACTTACATCATAATCACCCGGAAGAATCTTCAGATTCGAGATGTTCAGGACGAAGTTAAACGTGGCATCACCAAAGTCACCATCAATATCGATCGAGAATGCATTTGATGTTGAGTTTTGGCTATCAACCACCGAAAGACTTAGAACTCCACCTTTGCCGGAGATAGAGACTTCATTATGACCGAGTGCTGCAGCTGCACGCTTGAGTTTGTTGAGAGTATCGTTGTCAAGTGTGAAGGATACGTTTGCCTCAGGCATGTTGATATCTTTCGCTGGGGTTGTCAATGTTTCTTCAGGTGAAAAGAAATACTTGACCTTCGAACGACCAGATGAGTCACTGACTGTGACATACTCGTCGCTGAATTTAAGACGTGGAGTATCGACAAGGCCAAGTACTCCAATGAATTCGTTGAGATCGTAGATACCAAAATCTTGTGGAAACTCAACGTCAACCACGGCTGTGGATAATACGTTGCGTGCCTCTGAGATGGTCTTGACAGTCTTGCCGCTTCGGATCATCAGATTCTGATTGATGTTTGAAAAGTTCTTGAGAACCTGTAGGGTATTTTCACTTAGTTCCATCATGTACTCCGTGTGTGATATGTCCCATATTATACACTATATCCGATCGCATGTACAATATTTTATGCGACCATCTTACTAAAGTTTTTGTCCTTGACAAATTCGATCTTCGATCTGAACTTACCATCGAGGATATCACCTTTGTGTGATATTACAAAAACGTTTGTATCATTTAAGTGTGATAGTATCTTCTGTAGATTCTCCACACCGTCGACGTCAAGAGAAGAATCAAAGGTCTCATCAAGAATCAGTAGATTCGTTGAGATAGAGTTCTTCATCTTTGCTATCTGCCTCCAGGTAAACAGGAGACTCAAATCAATACGTTGCTTCTCGCCCTCTGAGAATGAGTCATACGTAAACTCATCTCTATGACGTGATCGAATCGTTTCTTGGAAAGACTCATCCAGATCAAAGTGCACAAAGAAGTCAAGGATCTGTAGGTACTGATTGACCAGTTTATTTATCACCGGAAGATACTGTTTTATAATTTTTGTTTTGATGCCTGTATCCTTCAGCATCTCACCAATGACCTCATTATAGTTACGTTGCTCTGCTAGTTCTAGCTTCCGCTCCATGAACGTATTTTTTTCTTCCGTGAAAGAATTGAGCTCATCAATCGCTGTTCCAAGATCCTGCCCGCCATCTTCAATCTTGGCGAGATCCGCTCTCTTATTATTAAGTGCGGCATTAATCCGTGACATAGTCTTATTTCCATTAACCAATTCTTGTTGTGCCGTTCGGATTTTTTCCTGTACTTGAAGTGCGACGCTAATATCTGCTTCCACATTAGCCGACTCTGCAGAGATACTTTGTAATGTAGAGTTAATCGTCTTGGCCGAGGAGCTAGCAGACTCAATCTTCTCGGTACGCAATTCTTTACTAATATCTTGGGAGCATGTGGGGCAAACCTCATTACTTTCAAAGAACTTAGTTTCTTTGACAAGCTGCTTGATATTTGCTTTGAGGTCATGTTCTTTCTCTTTAAGACCAGCTTGCTTTTCGGTAAGGGCCGAAAGCGTTGTCTCCAGTTTTTCAGAATTTTGTTCAATGAACGAGGATTGTGTTTGGTTATTTTCGAGGGTCTCATTAAGTTCTCCTTCTAGATCACTAATCTCACTCTTGATCGTGTCTGCATATTCCTTGTTTACCTTCTTGATATCAGCAATGTACTTCCTTTGTGTCTCAATCTTTGAATTAATCATATTAAATGAGTACTCGATCTCTGTTACTGAATCTTTGAGTGATGCGTTCTTCTCACGCAATAGCTGATTCATCTTCGAGAATACATTGATGTCAAGTAGATCTTCGATCACCTCACGTCGATGACCAGCAGGTAATTGCATAAATGGAATGAAGCTACTGCTACCAAGTACCACGACCTGATGAAACGTCTTATGATTGAGTTTCAAGATGTTTTGTTCAAGTAAGCGTTGATACTCTTTTGCATGAGATTCTTGATTCAACATGTTGCCGTTGTGATAGATCTCAAAGACGCTCGGCTTGATACCACGTACAATCTTGTATTGGTTATTACCTACCTCAAACTCTACCTCGACAACACATTGCTTTTGATTTACAGAGTTAACGAGTTGAGGTTTATTGATATTACGGTGAGGTTTACCAAATAAGCCAAAGGAGATGGCATCTAGCATTGTAGATTTACCAGCTCCGTTCTGACCTACGATAAGAGTTGATTGTGTTCTGTCTAAAAAGATCTCGGTAAATTTATTGCCGGTACTCAAGAAGTTCTTGTACCGTACTACCTTAAATGTTATCATACTATATCTAAAGCCTGTGCTTCATTCATGAGGTCTGACATCTCGGATTTGATCCTTGCTTTGTCCAAGTCTGTTTCAACATTATCTATATATGTCGATAGCAATTCTGTAGTTTCTTCTACATTAATTCCATCGTCGCCTACATTCTCACCAAGAAACTCCTGGAAGTTCTCGGCGATTTTGAGTTCATAGATATCTTGAGCTTGGATTCTATCGAGAAACCTCTCAAACATAAATTGATCGTTCTTTGTTTGTACAACAACCTTGACAAATTGTCGAGTACAATCTGGCGTATCAATACTATTATAATCTATATGGCTATCATTGTACACTATTTTTTTAAATAATGTATGCTTATTTCTTACGGGCGTGAGCTCGCGGGTTTCGGTGTCAAGCACGTGGAAGTACTTAGGATCACCTGCATCAGACCATGTTAGTTCCATCTGATTACCGAGATAGTGAATATTATCTCTCTGAGATTTTGTATGGAAATGACCAGACAACACCATTTCAAATCGTTTGAATATTGCAGCATCCATTCCGGTCGTTGACCTGATACCACGCATCATATCGAATCCATTCAGTTCCAGGTGTGCACAGATGATCGGTGCAGTCGTTTCCTGTAACCACTTGATTGTTGAATGGTAGTTCTCATTATTGATCCACGGCACAAGGCCAATACTCAATCCATCGTATTCATAGACTGATGGTTCCATGACAATCGAGATGTTGTTCATGTAATGGCCAAGCAGTTCTTTCAATGTGCAGATATTGTTTGTATTCTTATAGTAGACGTCATGGTTACCCGGGATGATATCCATCTGCATGTTGTTGTCACGCAACACGTCTAAAAATATTCTCCTGTTATGGTTAATAGCTTTCACTGAGATTTGTTTACGGTTGTCGTAATAGTCTCCGAGGTGAAGCACTTGTTTAATATCATTCTCGATACAATATGGGAAGAAGGTATCCGTATAGAATCGAGTCTGGTTTTCTAGAAATATATCCGATGAGTTACGAACATCGCAATGTGTATCATTTAGTATTGCTATCTTCACTCAAGAAACTCCGTTAAATCTGAGTCAGCATACACCGTACGCTTTTTCTTTTTCTTTTCTTGCTTTGCAAACTCTTTTACCTTCTGATCCTGATCCTTTACCTTATCGATGCGTTCTTTTAGGACATCAACATATGCTAAGATCTCTTGCGCTCCTTCTGCTGAAGGATCAAATCCATCGACAAAGTCTTCGATAGAAGCTCTGCTCAGATATTTCATCTTGATGTCTTGCTGTTTCTTTTCTTTTGATATTCGTCGCAGGAAGGCATACCATGTAATCTGCGTAAAATATGCAAAAGCGTTTGGCTTACCAGTTCTTGTAGCAGTCTCGATATTATAATTGTATATTGCTTTTAAACAATTTTCAACCGCATCCATTACCATCTCTTCGCGATATGTGTAGCGAATAAAATTATGCTTGTGTGACAAGCCTTCAGCGATACGTAAGAAACATTGTGCAATATAGTCCGGGACTATCGGGTGTGGTTTACCTTTATCTTTTGCTTTGTTTACTTTAGTTACATAGTCGACGACTGCCTGCGAAAAATCTGCATTATTGACGTAATGCACACTTTGTTTTTTTGACATGTCAATCTCCATTTCATAACAGGTATATTATACAACAATGTACGAAAAAAGTACATATGGGTTTTTTCATCTCAGAAGGAAAAATAGTTGTGTACAAATCATAAGAATCGTGTTAAAATAAGTGTACACGGCTGGGGGAAGGGAGTATACCGGTTTAATGTACTGTTCCGTCATCATTTATTATTTCACTAATAGCTGCAGCATTCGAATCGCTGCTAAAAGCCTCATACTCAAAGGGTTCATCTTTCATATCTTGCAATACATCATAATAGTGTTCAACCGCAACCTTTGCTGGTTTAGACTCTGATATGATGTGATATGAATTTAATACTTGCATACTGTCTGGATCATTATTCATAAGCATCCATGGCTTAAATGTATAGTATCTCATACTTGCAGATGTATCATCGATAGCTATAATCCGGAGCGCGCGGCGAACAACCATTGTGTCGTTGTCTTCGTCATTCCATGAAACAACTTCGCATATGATCTCTTCGTCGTTTGTCAACTTAAATTGTCTTACATCTATTGTCATATCTCTACCTCGTATGTTTTATATATGAAGTTCTCTGCCTTGTACATTTTCAATCTTTCATACGAGTGCAGTAAAGCAAAATTTTGTCGCGATCCGCTGGAAATGTCGTCCGAGATATCATACAGTTGAGTTGCTCTCCCGTTATCCGATTTTCGAAGACCCCTTCCGATTGATTGGAGGACGCGTATCTGTGACTTGCTTGGAGAAGCAAATATAATATTGTGCAGATTGCGAATATTAATACCAGTACTAAAAGTCCCCAGGCTAGCCACGATAATAGCGTCTGACTGTTTTTCAGTGATTTTCCGGATAGCCTCTCGATCTGATGTGTCAGTTGCCCCACTAACAAAGAAAACTTTTCGATCATCATCTGCCTTGTCCTCAATTAAGTCAAATAGTATTTTACCATGTTTTTCTACATATTGAAACAGCACAAGCGTATTGCCTTTCTGCTCTAGTGTAAGGTTTCTTATAAAATTATTTCGCCTTTCGTGTCTTACGATATAATCAATTTCATCTTGGTATGAGCGTTTTCCGAAATCTTCGCGATCTTTGTGTTTGAGTACGAGTCGTTTGATTTCCAGCTTCGCCAGTGTGTCATTATCTTGGAGAGTTCGGGTGGTAGTGACCTTAAATACTCTGCCGAATAATCCTTGTAGTACGAGTTCATGAGTTTGTGTCCCATCTAGTGTACCTGTTGTACCGAATCGGTATGCCGCTTCTGTGCATTTGTTCATGATTGTGGTCAGTGACTTTGACTTAAATCCGTGGCACTCGTCACCAATCACCATACCAAACTGTTCAAACCACGGCGCTCCTAATTTATATATGCTTTGCCATGTAGATATACATATTGCTGTATCAAAGTCTTTGTCCTTACCAGAATAAATGCGATGCATCCCAGCTTCGCTCTGGCCATAGGATTTAAAGTCATCATACATCTGCTCTACTAAGCTTGTCGTCGGTACAATGACTAATACTCGTCCACCTTTTGGATAACCCATTCCATGAGTCACCATCTGCAACCAGTACTTAGCTAACACATATATAATGAGTGACTTTCCTGATCCTGTAGGTGAGAGCAGTACTGCCCTTCTGCGTTCTAATCCCTTACATACAGCATCAAACTGATAGTCACGTATTTCGTGCGGGAGACTCAGGCCATGGATGAAGTCAATTACTTGTTTTGGATCTACAGTGAAGTTATTAGCAGCATTGTCAGGGTATCCGTATTCAGTCTTTTCGGTGTCTACGGTATATCCTCGTTGGCCTGCAAACTTCTCGAGGTGCTCGATGAGTCCAGCAGGTAGAGTATTAGATCTGATATTGAATAACCGAATCTTACCGTCCCACAGTTTATTACGAAACGCCGGCATGAATTTATATCCAGGAACGTAAAACGAGAAAAACTCATTCAGCTCCTGTGCCGTACCAAAATCGCAGTCTACTTGTAGTTCGCTATGACTCAGCTTCCAGACTCGAATTGTCTCCAAGCAATCATGTTCCTTATGGTTTGGTGTCGCCATTTAATATTATCTATTATGTCAGTCAGTGTATCACGTGTAGTTTTCCAATACTCAATCAGCTCCTCAGACTTTTGGATCTCAGGATCTGAATCATAGTAGTGGTCCATTTCACCTTTCATAACTTTCAGTCCGTTAAACGGATCTGGATCCCAACCCTTCTCTTCAAGCTCATCTTGAGACATCTTACCATTGTAGTATAGCCACTTGTCTTTAAGTAAAGACTTCTGTTTAAGCTCAGCTCTTTTCAGCTGCAGCTTGACTTCGGTAAGATATCTTAAGTATTTTGCATGTAGATTAGGTGTCTCACGGGATGTATCATCTAATTTCATACTCTCAATTTTACAATCATTCTCCCACATAGAGAGAATCTCATTCAATTCAATCATAATATTCCTTGTTTATAATGTAGTACTAACAGTAAATGAATCTGTGATTGATCCTGTTGTAGTATTTACGTTCTTTAATTCAAAGTAGCTAAATCTAAAAGATGCGCCGAATGTAATATATGTATCACCTGAAGAAGTTGACTCAAATTGTATATCGCCTAAAGATGTTGGAACACAATCTAGGTATCTGATCTGTTTACTCAGGTTGTTTGTGCTGTTTAAAATATGTAAAGTGATATCAGCGAAATGCGGAGGGTTTGTTCTGCTCCTTAAAGTTGCAACCTGCATATCAGTGTCGAGTAATCTCCTTATCCAATTATACATTTCAGCGTAACCTTGCATCTCCTCATCTACTATAATATTAGCAGATAGTTCGTTGAAGGTTAGCTTATCACCTGGGAATGGAATCGCTTGGATTTTGCGAAATGGCACCTCAGCCGCAGACATTAACATTCCAGGATGAGTCACTGTTTGACAGAAGAACTCAAGGTTTGGATAGTTAGTACGGTCAAGCACCAGCTTAAAACTGGTGGGCTGTAGGTAATTAAAATTTTCTGTTAAATTTGCCATATCTTTATTTATACAAAAAAGAAGGGCTTCCGAAGAAGCCCTCAATTATCAAAGGAGAAACATTATTATTATAATGGTATCTATCAGACTTACGCGAGGATGTTATCCACACGGAAGATTCTGTAGTACTGGTTAGTCTTAGCAGAAGCCAGACCATTGGCTGGAGAAGCTCCGACGAATGGGTTTGAAGCCATACCGTAACGAGTCTTGAAGCCAATCTTAGGCTGGAAGGTGTCCTCTCCAACCGCACGTACCATTGTGAGTGGGACGTATGGGCAGTAGAAGATACCAGAGTCATATGGGTTAGTACCCTTATAACCGACTGTGACATAGTCTACAGTTGAGAATGGATCAATGTACACACGTGTACGTCCATTCAGAACACCAGCGAATGTGTTACCAGTGTCGTCAACGTTCAAGTTAGTTGACATTTGTGGTGAGTAGTCGAGCATGCCAGAAGCAGCGAGTGCACTTGCAACATCTGAAGAGCAGATGAGGAAGTTACCCTTACCTCTACGAGTCTCTTTAGCGATTGTGTTAGCTTCTCTTTCGATTTGCACAATCAGACCCTTGAACTTCTCAACTGACCAACGGCCGTCAGCGTCAAGTGTCAAGTTAAAGATACCCTTGGTGTCAATACCATCTTGACGAGCACCGAACTTAGCCTGTGAGTTAATCGTACGAATAACTTCACGGTTGATCTCAGCAAGAATCTCTGTAGACAGAATGTTTGCAAGCTCTGTCTCAGCATCAAGACCATGAATCGCTTTCAAGTCTTGAGCTAATTCTAAGCTGTACTCTGCCTTCAAAGCACGTGACTTAGCTGTCACAGTTGCCTTCTCAATGGTGAAGCCCATCTCAGCAAATGCTTGAGAAGAACCACCAGATCCGAGTGCTTCAGCCTTAGCTGTAGTCATGCCGGCACCAACAGTTGGTACGTAAGTTGCTTCTGAGTCAAGCAATGAAGAGTCATTGTCTGTATCAGAAACACCAGTTAAGCCAGAAGGACCAGCTGTACCTTGACCAGTTCCAGAGTCTCCGGAGTACTGAGTCAATGCTTCGTCAAACAAAGCTTCTGTATCTTCAGTTCTTGCGCCGCCACGCTCAGCACCACCAGTAGAAGTCTGATAACGAGACTTCATAGCGAAGATGAGGCCAGTAGGACCAGTCATTGGCTGAACACCACAGACGTCATAAGCCATGAGGTTAGGCATAGCACGACGAACAAGTGCGATCAGAACTGGGTTCCAGTTAGCAGCGTTGCCTGTTGCGTTAGAGGGTGTTTCCGTAAGGTGTTGCTGTTGTGCAGCTTCCTCATTGAATGCACGCTCTTGGTTTTCTAATACCGCAGCTGTTACAGCTTTACGGTGGCTATCTGTGATCGATCCAGCTGTCTCATTGTCGAGGACCGGTGACCACTTTTCGATCAAACGATCGTATGATTCCATCATTTCTAGGAACTCCTATTTTTATTTTGCTGTCTTTTCGAGAGCTGAAAGGTATGATGCCATAGATCCAGAAGCTTGGATTGGAGAATCTCCACCTTGCTCATCCTGGAACTCAGCTTCAGCTGACTCTTTGACTTCTTTATTGAAGTATGACTCTTTGACGGTTTCTACTTTCTGCGCGAAAGTTTCTTCGTCTTCAAAGTCAATATCTTCGACGAGTGATTTTAGCTTCTCAACTTGAGTCTCAGCAAGATCGCGTGCAGATTCACGAATGATTGCATCACGCTTGTATTGCTCAAGTTCTTCAGCCATAGTAATTGCTTGTGCAGTTGTGTCGTTGAGTCTGTCTTCCAACTCTTCAACTGTATCTGCCAAGTCATCAACTAGGTCGACCTTAGACTCTGGTACTTCGATGTAGTTTTCTTCGAACAGGCCTTTCAGTCCTGTCATGAAGTCTTCTGCAATCTCGGCACGCAAGCCTGACTGGATAGCGACTTGATTGTCTTCCATCCACTGTTCAACTACGTAGTTGAGGTATGAATCGACTTTTTCGACCATGTCAGCTTTTGTAGACTCAAGCTCTTCTGAGAGCTCTTCATCGTACTTTGCTTCAAGGCGATCGATCTCTTCAGACAGCTTATGCTTAATAGCTGCTTCGAAGATTGTCTCTGCCTTTGTCTTAAACTCTTCTGACAAAGTAGCTTCGTCATTAATTAGAGCATTTAGGTCGTCTGTAAAGTCTGCCTGATACTGAAGTTCGGTTTCCTCTGCCTCAACACTCTCCATATGATAAGATGCATTCATTTGCTTCATCATCCCACCATATGCAGCCATAAGATCCTTTTTCTTCATCTTATTCATTTCATGATACATAGCATTAATCATGCCAGACTTAGTCTTAGGCATTGGATCTTGCTTAGTGTTGTGTGTAGCTGTACCTTGTGAAGGCAACGGAGCTTTTCCAGTTGCATCACCAGCTTTATCTACAGAGGCTACTGACTGTGCTTCAGCATTCTTCGGATCGTGACCCATGGCTTCTGGCATTTTCTTCTTTTTCATGCCACCATGCATATGCATAGCTTCTGGCATTTTTTTCTTTTTCATACCGCCATGCATAGCTTCCGCGATTTCGTCTTCGTTCTCAACGTCATCGTGGAGCTCAACTTCTTGATCCTCAGTATATTGATCAGTCATAATTGACTCCTATTATTTTGATTTGAGTAACGAGAGGAAATTTTTAAACTCACGAATCTGTACCTCATAGAGATCTTTTCGTGGAGCTTTCTTAATTTCAGTCTCCATTTGTTCAATATGTCTTGCTTCGATGATACCGTTATTCCAAACCCAATCAACACCTTCCATAACTCCATTAACAAATGCATTTGGTGCAGATGGATCCTGTACGATATCGACAGCGTTGAGCATGTAGTCTTTACCGACCATCATGGCATCGCCACCTCTTTGCAGACTTCCCATACCACGAGTTGAAACGCCAACCCTAACCCCGCCATCGAGAAGACCTTCAACGATCTTACCCATAGGAGTTGCCAGTATTGTCGCTTTTCCAACAACATCGTTCCCCTTCCAATTAAGAGAATCAATCTTGTGAGAAACTTTATCTAGGTTGATCGTTGGTCCCTCAGGATGATTGAGTTCACCAACAGCTCTACCTTTTGAAACTTGTTCGTCAATATATTTGTTAACCGCAGACTCCATGACTTCTTTTGGATAGATTCTGCCATTCCGGTTCTTTTGTTCAGCTGAAGCAAAAACACCTTCGATAGCGTAGCTCTTCTTACCGTCTTTCGCTTCGACGATACATTCGATGTCGTGGTCAGTATATTCTGCGATCAGTTTCATTACATTTTTCCAAACTGTTTTACAAATTGGGAGGCAGCTTTCTCTGCCTCTTTTTGTGTTCTATAAGCATCAAGTCTATCACCATCGACATAGGCGATAAACTTGCCCTTATCTTTATGAATCATTACTGCTATCTTGCCTACTTTAAAATCCCGGACATGTTCTCCAGGTGGCATCTTTTTTCTGAGCTCAGTAAATAGTTTCATATTACTTTCCGTACTTAATTATTTATATGATTTTAGTTTTCTACTTCATCATCTTCGTCGTATTCTTCATCTTCATCTTCATCGACTTCTAGATCTTCGTCATCAATATCAAGATCTTCGTCATCAATATCAAGTTCTTCATCTTCTACATCTTCAGCATCTTCAGCATCTGGATCAGCTACAACGTAATCATCGTCTTCGGCATTTCCATCGGCACCAGCATAGATCCGTGATGCGATTCCCATCTTCTCTTGCTCTAATGCAGATTGCATCTTGAGACCAATCTGATCATTAAAGATCTCAGCCGCCGCTGTATAATTTTGATCTAGCGTTGCTTGAATCATATCCTCGATTGGATTTGTTGCAACTTCTGTTTCTTCACTCATAATTTACTCCTAGTTTATTTTTCAACCTGTTTATTCTGTGACTTGAGCCCATGTACTTGCATCAGAATCCCATGAATATACATTTGAATCTGAAGGATAAGCTATAGGTGGATCCCATTGACACGTACTATTATTCAACGTCCAAGCCTGATAAGGCTTAGGCGAAATAAATGCATCCCGGGACGCATCATAAGTAAATCCAACTCCTGGATAATTTTTTCTTATGTTACCATTGTAACTAGCTTGTTTCCATGTACCGCCATATAATTTCATTAGATAGGCTAAACCTACTTCTTCTCTCTCATTTCCGTTCGCATCGAGACACTCGTTGTTATTTACAACAGCAACTCGTGTTACAATGTTGTTTGAATCTAATAAAGCAAAATGAGCCATAATCTACCTCCGTTTATTGCGGTCCAGTTGCAACCGTTCCATCACCTGTAAATACAGTCTTTCTAGTATATGTAACACCGCCAATATCTTGAGATACAGTAGTCACTGTAGGACTACCAGTAGTTGTTAAATCTCCTACCGAATATACAACTACAGTTCCACTACCACCTGTACCACCGGCATAACTGTTCACACCACCGCCGGCACCACCACCTGTATTTGCAGTACCATTGGCAGCGGCTGCAGTTCCATCAGATCCTGCACCACCACCGCCACTTCCTCCGGCGCCTGCAGAGGCACTTGCATCATTATAGGCTCTACCACCTCCACCTCCACCAGCATAAGTGGTGCTATATAGAGTTTTTCCAGCACCACCATCAGTACCATCTTCAGATCCGCTTGGATTGTCTCCGCCGTTACCACCTGCAGCACCAGCGCCCCCGCCAGCAGCACCACCTTCAGAGATAGTAGCACCAGCACCACCTGCTGTTCCGTACTGACTACTTGACGCAACTACTACTACAGTATTATCATTAATTAGCGTTCCGCCTGGTGCACCTCTAAAAGCGTTATCGGTTTGGTTTGATGAACCCCCGGCATCATTACTATAACCACCGCCGCCACCGCAGCCACCGTCACTACCAGTTATATAGAATCCACCGCCACCACCACCTTTTGCAGTGAATATAGTGCTAATACCAGCCGATGTGGCCTCAGATCCTGTTGCTGTAAATGTAGTGTCGCCACCGACGTTGCCTCTATTATTGGTTCCGCTAGTTGGTGTACCGCCTGCTCCTAAAGAAACGGTGTAGGAAGGGTTCTTGTAGATTGTCATTTTACCTTCTACTACACCTCCGCCTCCGCCTCCACCAGACGGTACCGCAGATCCACCATGTTGGCCACCAGCTCCACCGCCGGCGCCAACAGCAATAACATATATAGTTTGGTCATCCAATCTTGGATTATTAACCCCAGACCATCCCCGTTCATCTAGCTGCCGGTTTTGAATAAAATTTAAAGAATATATTCCGCCATGAGTTTCATCATCAGAGTTTTGTTTTGGATTCTTTAAACCTATAAGGCTGCCATTGTATCGATTAGACATCTATGAAATCTCTTCGTACGAGCAAACACCCTCAAGATCTGATGCAGCACTAGCTGTTAATCTTAAGGCATCGCCTTCCTCTAAGTAAACCGGCTTGTTTAACACATCAATTGTAGCATCAGCCGGCACCGTGATTGTTTTTGCAATATGATAAGCTGTTGAACTTCTATACAAATCTATATTAACTGTAGCATTGTTTGTTCCGTCAACATTTGATACGTACAGAGCATTTACTTTGAATACTTTGTTACTTGATGCTGAATTAGTAACGATAGCTGAAGGTGACGTACCTATCGCCTGAACTGCCGTTTTTCCTGTAATCGTAGCTACATTAACTATATTAGGTGCTGCCATTTGTTATCCTCCAAATACGATTGCCATGGCGATTGCTTTACCGGTAGTCACCCCGCTCTCTTGTCTTAATTGAACATAAGCTGAGTCAACAAGCCCACTGACTTGTCCTGAGTCTAAACCTTTACCACCAGGAACATTGAATACTGTTAGGACGTCATTTGAATCCGCACCGGTTACAAGAGTTACTGACGTACCATTTGTTGCTGAATAGTCATCACTATCTACCAACAAGACACCGTTTAAGAATACGGCAACAGTGTTAGCGTTATAGCTTAGTGAGTTTCCATTGTTATCATTTCCACTAAATGATGTTGTATTAGCTGAGGTGACAGTGTATGCAAATTGTGTTAGTCCGGCATCCCCTTGGATAATGTTTCTAACACCTGCAGAATCTAAACCTCCAGCGGTAACAGTAATTGTTTTAGTTGCACCAGAACCTGTCGCGGTTATCCCTGAACCTACAAAGTTGAGTGTAGTCGCAGCAGTAGAAAGCGGGCTACCCTCTTCTTGTATAGTAAGAGCTGACCCACCGCCACCGCCACCAAATGTACCAGTAGGTAATCTAGCTGAATCAATAGTGCCTATTACAATATCACTAGCTGATAACACTGGGATTCTAGCTGAATCAAATGTTCCTGATGTAATTTTAGAAGTAGGTAAGTTTGGTATTGCCGATGTACCAAGTGCTGCTACAAAAGCCGCATCAACATCGGCTGTTATGATACTACTAACTCGTACAGAGTCAACAAAGTCAGTATCAATAACCGGTATTTGAGAAGTCAGCGCTAGTGTCCCGGTCGTTGTCGGAAGTGTAACATCAACGTTTCCGCCATAGGATCCATGCGCAGCTGACTTTAATCTTGTCCTGTGAGCATTTGAAACTTCACAATAAAAGTCTGTATATGCAACACTACCAGTGCCGGTTTTAATTGTAATACCGCCGTCTTGTATAGTGACACCACCCGATGTGCCATTCCCGTCAATAGTTAATATTGAGTCGTCGATCAAACCTCTTAAAAATGCATTCGTGACTCGTGCATCAACTAATGTATTAGTTTGTGCGGAGTCGACAAAGTCTCCTCCTAGAGTTGGTATTGTTGGTGTATTACTGAAATTGTTATAATTAAGATAATACGACCCAGCTTGTCCACCTAATTTATTAGCATTATCAATCGGCGGGATCCTAGCTGAGTCAAAAGTTCCAGAAGTAATTTTGCTCGTAGGCAAGTTGGGAATAGCAGACGTCCCTAATGCGGCTACAAATGCAGCATCAACATCAGCCGTAACAATTGAGCTAACTCTAGCTGAGTCAACAAAGTTGGTATCAAGTACCGGTATTGTTGGCGTGTTACTGAAATTGTTATAATTAAGATAATATGATCCGGCTTGCCCGCTTAGTTTATTAGCGTTATCAATCGGTGGGATTCTAGCTGAGTCAATAGTACCAGATGTGATATCTGCAGCACCGAGATTAGGTATTCTTGCCGAGTCAAATGTGCCTGAAGTAATCTTACTTGTAGCTAGGTTCGGTATTGCATTAGCTCCAAGAGCTGCAACAAAGGCAGCGTCTACATCAGCAGTAATAATAGAACTAACACGCGCTGAATCAACAAAGTCAGTATCAATAGCAGGTATTGATGCCGTAAATGTGATAGTATCAGTACCAGCGTTTGTTGTGATAGCGACACCACTACCTACAAGTGTTAGCGTGTCTGTGGTTGTGTCTGCTACAACATTACTCTGACCAGCTACTGCAATCGTTTTAAAGATCGGGTCTGATCCCTCACCAGACGCTTGTCTAAGTTGGACATACGCTGAATCGACTAAACCAATAACTGCGGCAGAGTCGATGCCACTTCCACCGGATCCACCACCACCAAATGTGCCAGTAGGTAATCTAGCGGAATCGATAGTACCGATAACAATATCAGAAGCACTTAACACTGGTATTCTAGCAGAATCAAGTGTACCAGAATTAATCTGAGTCGCAGCAATGGCTAGACTAGCTTGGTGTTGAGTTACATTACTAGAAGCTATTCTAGCATCGGCAAACGTCCCAGATGTGATCTTACTTGTAGCTAGGTTTGGTATTGCATTAGTTCCAAGTGCTGCGACGAAAGCTGCATCTACGTCTGCTGTAATAATTGTGCTCACGCCAGATGAATCTGGAAAATCCGCAGTAGTAAATGTTGTCTGATTAGTTTGAATATATCCAGCATTGATAAGAGCTAGCACTGCTGCTGAATCTAGACCGCTTCCACCGCCTGACTGAGATTCAGCAAAAGTTGCAATACGAGTACCACCTGCGGTAGATCCATCATGGACACGAACCGTTTTATTAGTAGTATCGATTGTCAACTCACCCACAGATCCGGTAAACGCATCGTTCTGGGTAGCAGTACCTCGTCTAAATTGTAAAGTAGTTGGCATCGCTTCTAACCTTTAAAATACTTGTACTATTTATAACCATTATAATGAACCTAAATCTAGGCTGGCAACAGCCGCGTCTGGTTTTAAACAGTCGTAAAATGACCTTTGTTCTTCGCCAAAAGGTCCTAAATCTTTATCTCCAAGTCCTGTTTCAGTAAACGTACCGGCACTATCAGCTTGTGTTTTTCTTAGGTCAAAGTTTGTTGTGCCTGGTATCTCAGTAGATAAAGTTCTATTTAGTGTTGAACCACTTATCTCTTGCCGGCTACCTTCAGCGTCTGTTACAAGAATACCGCCGCTAGTAGCATTAACAGAAATTTCACCTAAAAATAAACTGCTATTAGATAAATATAAGTCTTTCCATTTTTTAGTTGGTGAACCTAAACTATGAACCGAATCCTCGGCAGGCACTAAACTCTGTTGTAGTGCAGAAAGATATGCAGAATCTGTCGTTCCGCCACTTCCAACAAGAGTTGGGGCAATAGTATTGATAAGACCTATTACGTCTTGTTCACCAAGGCCACCACCTCCAATTGAAGCAAGTGATCTATTTACATTTGATACAAATCTTTGATAGTCTCCCTGATACCTATCTAATAAAGGTTTTGCATCGTCAAGAGTTAAATCCTTTCCGGCTGGTCCTTCAGGTCCCTGTAATCCACGTGGACCAGTATCGCCCTTTGCTCCCTTCTCGCCACGATCTCCT
>MDSY01084116.1_pt1 | contig 21932 bp, 11 predicted proteins | sample 811131 | NCBI WGS metagenome assembly MDSY01 (sample SAMN05326643, study PRJNA326480) | marine metagenome | isolation source: seawater | place: Atlantic Ocean: South West | collected 2010 | reverse complement strand
TCCTTGAGCACCTCAACGTCGACGTCAATTACGTCGGTGTCAACGGCATGAAGATCAAAAAAGAAGTGGCGTTCGCGGGCGACTGGGGTAAGGTTCCCGTCTTTACCGACCCACAAGGAGACCACCACGTGGATTCCACGCCTATCTTGCGGCTCATCGATGCCACCTACAACGACGGGAAAATGGCGGCACAAGGCGACACTGTTCGACAAGAAGAGTGGTTGACCTGGGCTGACACGCACCTCTCAAAAGCGACCGTCCCGATTCTCTACGGCAGCCTTGGTTCAGCGCTCAAAACCACCACTCGGATTTCAAAAATTGAAAAATTCGGATTCATATCCAAGCGACTCTATGCCTGGGCAGGGTTTCCCATCATGTGGGGAATCATCGCTCGTAAGCGGGTCAAAAGCGACGGGCGCAAACCGAAACAACTCTGGCATGACCTCCTGACCGAATTCACAACGGCTCACAATGGAGAGCCGTTTTTTGGCGGTGCCTCGCCCGACCTCGTTGACTTTGCCGCCTTCGGGTACATGCGGTCAGTCTCCCCCTATCCACAATTTGAACAACTCACCGACCACGCCAATGGAATGGCGTGGTACCGCCGAATGGAAGCAACGCTGAACTGAGGGATGGTCGTGAACATCTCCTTTGGCGGCCTTGTGTTTCACCCAGTTGAGGCCGCCACCACCACGATTGGAACCACCAAAGGTGGGTGGGTCTACGCTGGTCAACGTCCATGTTACGAAGCCAAAACCCCGGCGTTTTACACCATGGCTCAACCATTGAACAGCCGCGAAGTGCTCGAAGTCATGGGAGGTCCGGATGATGATGCTTCCGAGGAACCAATGGAAACGCTGACCTCGCTCGATCTCGTGGAATTGGCCCAGACGCTCATGGAGAGTGAAGCGTTTTCAAAGGCGATCGAGGACCTCCCCGGGTCCTGGGAAGTCAGGGCACTGACCCATGCTGAATGGTTGGTGGCGAGGAAACAAAAGAAACTCGAACTCAACACTGGATTCACCGAGCGGCTAGCCGATGCCCCCTCCTCAAACCATCGTGGAGCCATGATGGATGGACGCCCCCGACCCAACGAGATTCTCGGCCCTGCTGCCTCCCAAATGGCGGCCGTCGCCGTTCATCCACGAAATCCCGAGGTCACGGCGACGACCAGCGTACCCCATGACCGACCGCTTCCAAACGTTGTGGCACGGTTGGCCTTAACGCCGGTTCGGCCGGACAGCGCCATACGTGTTCCAAACAACACCGATGTTTGGAGGAACGTTCGTACTGAACTCCTGTGGACCACGGTGTTGGGCATCATTCCTTCCTTCTTGATTCCCGTTCTGCGAGGCATGAGCGCTTACGCAACCGAAGGGTGGGTGAACCTGTTGTTTGGTGGACTCTGTGCTGGTTTCTTCACGGGCGCTCTTTGGCGACCCCGACGACCGGTGCTTCGCTACGACGACGTCGTTTCATCGTCGATGAGGGTCTCCCAGTAGTTGTCTTTTCGAATGGCGTCAGCTGTACAAATGGTGGCCATGTTCACGATATGACGAACACCGTCTTGACGAGCGACGAGTTGGACTGGATGCGCCATTCCCTCAAGGATTGGACCGGTCATTTCAGCGTCCCCCAGTTCCTCAAGCAACTTGTAAGCGATGTTGGCCGAGGCCAAGTTTGGCAAGATCAAGACGTTGGCTGGACCGACCAATTTCATGAACGGATAAGCCTCTTGGACGGCTGGATTCAGGGCGGTATCGCTCTGCATCGGTCCGTCGATCATCAAGGTCGGGTCGAGGGTTCGGGCCATGATGACCGCTTCTTCAATGCGCTCAGAACGTTGAGCCCGGGTGGAACCGAAGTTGGAAAACGAAAGCATGGCCACCCGTGGCACCACACCAAAGCGTCGTGCAACCTTGGCGGTTTGAACCGCAATTTCGGCAAGCGTACGGCTATCAGGGTAGACATTTACCGTGGCATCAGCAAGGAAAATTGTCCGGCCTTTGACGTTCATCATGTAGCAACCAATGACGCAATGGGCGTCGTTTGACTTCCCAATGAGTTCAAGGGTCGGACGCAGAACGTCGGCGTAGTTTCGACTGACGCCCCCCACAAACCCATCAGCATCTCCGGCATGAACCATCTGAGCAGCAAAGTAAGGCCGACTCTTGAGGAGTCGGGCAGCATCTGGCCAGGTTGTGCCTTTTCGCTGCCTTCGCTTGAAGAAAGCATTGGCGTAAACCGTTTTTCTTCGCTCGTCGTAGCGAGGGTCGTATGCTTCGTAATCAAAATTCAACCCGAGTTCCTCCACCATGCGGTCAATGCGGTCAACTGGACCGAGGAGAATCGGGTGGCAAATGTTCTGGTCAACAAGTTGTGCAGCAGCTCGAAGAACCGGCTCTTTATCGCCCTCCGGGAAGACAATTCGCTTTCCTTTTCCTTTCACTTGATTGATCATTTGTCGCATGACCGAATAGGACTCTCCCAATCGGGCTTCGAGTTCCTCTCGGTATCGACTGACATCGAATTCATCCGCTGAAACGCCGGCAATGCCTTCATCGATGGCGGCTTGAGCAACGGCGGCGGCTTCCCAAATGAGGACGCGACGGTCAAAGGGTTTGGGAATGATGTATTCCGGGCCGTACTGCATGACCACACCGTCATAAGCAGCAGAAATGTAATCCGGAACGGGTTCCTTTGCAAGGGCGGCGAGCGCTTTGGTCGCGGCCATCTTCATGTTCTGCGTAATGTCCCGAGCGCGCACATCCAGTGCTCCTCGGAAGATGTAAGGGAAGCCAAGCACGTTGTTCACTTGGTTGGCATAATCCGATCGACCCGTGGCGATAATGGCGTCGATGCGCACTGAGAGAACCTCTTCGGGAAGGATTTCGGGGGTTGGATTGGCCAAGGCAAAAATGATCGGCTTTTCAGCCATGCTGGCCACCATTTCTTTCGAGACCAGTCCGCCTTTGGAGAGCCCGAGCATGACATCGGCCCCGTTCAGTGCATCGGCCAATTCCCCGGCTGGGCGGTCATGAGCAAAGGGTGCCTTGTATTCGTTCAGTTCCCCGTTGTCAAGGCGCTTTTTGGTTACGATTCCTTGGCTATCGACCAAGGTAATGTTGGCCTGCTTCACGCCGATGGCCACGTAGTGGTTGGCACAAGCGATGGCTGACGCCCCGGCTCCAATCACCACGACTTTGAGTTCGTCAAGTGCTTTTCCTTGGAGTTCTGCCGCATTGAGAAGTGCAGCGGCAGAGATGATGGCCGTTCCATGTTGGTCGTCGTGCATGACCGGTATGTTGGTTGCCTCGGCGATTCGACGTTCAATTTCAAAGCATTCTGGCGCCTTGATGTCCTCAAGGTTGATGCCACCGAAGGTCTTTGAAATGTTCACGACGGTGCTGATGAATTCCTCCGGGTCTTCGGTGTCGACCTCAATGTCAAACACATCGATGCCAGCGAAGGTTTTCAGAAGCAAGCCTTTGCCTTCCATCACGGGTTTGCTGGCCAGGGCCCCAATGTTGCCGAGACCCAACACGGCGGTACCGTTGGAAATCACCGCAACGAGGTTACCCTTCGAGGTGTATCGGTAGGCGTCTTCTGGACGTTCCTCAATCTCCAAACAGGGATAGGCCACGCCGGGAGAGTAAGCCAAACTCAGTTCATGAGCCGTGGAGTGTGGTTTGGTGGGCACGACCTTGATTTTTCCTTGGGGTTCAGCCTCGTGGTATTCCAACGCTTCTTTGCGCAACCTCTCTTCTTTCTTGGCGTTGGACATGGACATCCCCGACAAAACGGCCGAGAAGGCAGGGTTTGATTGTTGTGCGGAGATGAGGGCCACCGGAGTGCCTTTGGACGAGGTCAAAGAACATCGGAAAGTCGGTTTGATTCGCGAGCATTGTTCGGTCAGCGAAGGCTTCCCTTCAAATAAGTGAAAAATACCCCTCTGCGTATGAAACGGCCCCGTTTGAGCAACCGTGGCGGTGGGCAACGGCAACGGGCCCTTTCCATGGTCCTTCTGATGGTGTTGATGTCCATGGGGCCCCTGCTCACCACCCCCGTGGTTTCAGCTCACGCCGAGCCAAGCGGTGTAACATGGCCACTGGAAGGGAGCAATGACACCGGTTGGGTCGTTCTCGATGCGGTTGGTGCGGTTCCAGAAACCGGACAACGGGCGACCACGGAATGGGATTTATCCTTCGCCCCTGGTGCGGAACTGTCCAACGTCACCCTCGAAATCCGAGCCAGCGGCCAAAACGGCATGGTCATCCAAGAACCACAGCTCATCGTGGACGGCATGGGCACCTCCCTGTTTGACTGGCGTGGATTGGGCGTCCTTGGAGAGGCCGACGGCTTCACCACCGGTTCGACCTACAATGGGCGACTCAACCCGAACAGCAACTCAGGGGCCGGATGGGACCTTCCATCCGATGCGGAAATCACCGAGATGGTGATCGAGGTATTGGCCCCAGCCGACCCTCTGGTTTCCCTCACTCCATTTGATTTCGTCATCCGCTCATCGGCCTCCAATGCCGACACGGGCGTGCTTTACCTTGCCGTGAACAACCAGCTCCTTCTCCTCAGCGCGGCCAACGCACCAAACGTCATCGATGTCTATGATTTTGAAAATGAAGAGGGTGTTGTCGACATGGTGATGGACACCAACGGTGGTCTCCTCCATCTCCTCCTCGGCGACGGCACCTTCCGAGCGATTTCCCTCACGGACAGCAGCGACCAAACGGCACTGGCGAACCTTGACGCAGACCGCTTTTTGATGACGAGCGCTGGCGATGTCTTCGCTGCGAACGGCCAGGGGTTACATCAGTGGGACGGTTCGTCATGGAACAGCCTGACATCCAGCATCGGAAACACCAACCGTGAAGCCTTGTCAATGATTGAGGTCGGCGGAATTGTCTACGCTGCCCTCGAAGGCGTTGGTGTCCTGCGCTACGACACCGCTGCGGGCACCGGGCTTTCCACCTGGAGTTCAGCGAACAACCTGCATTCCGATACCATCACGCACATGGCGGTTTCCGGGAATCAACTTCTCATGGGGTCCCCCGACAACGGATTGGGGCGGTTTGACTATGCTGCAGGCTTTTGGCTGTCCACGTGGACATCAGCGAACTGGTTGGCCGATGACAACATCGCCGGCGTTGAACGAATCGGTTCAACCCTCTACATTCTCAACGGCGACTCCTTGCACACGTACAACACCACCAACGGGGTCTTCTCGACCACGTACGACCTTCAGACCCTCGGACTGGACAACTTGGGGGCCTCCCTCGTCCCTTGGCTGTCCAGCGGTGCGGCTTCCCCGGCACATGACGCGCTTCTCGTGGACGATGGCACTGGCAATTTGATTCACCTCTCGCCGAACCAAACACCCTTTGTTGAAGGCAACATCCTGCTCGCCAGTGCCCCAGCTACCGACGACATGACGGCGTTGGTTGAAATCGACAACATCCTTTACATCGGCTCTGGAGACAACTCAATGCTCGTGCTGCGGTACGACATCAGCAACTCGGTTTGGCTTTCGCCTTGGAACGTTAACGATAACGTCGTTGAAATGACCGCTGCTCCAGCCGCACAACAAGGCGCTACCTCGTTGTTCATCGCCATGGAGGGCTCACCCATCGTTGAGGAGATGGACGCCTCTGGCACGAATGTTCAAACCTACGACGGGACTTCGGGTTGCTACCCCAATTCGGCCAACATCATCAGCATGGTCGCCGATACGAACAGCGTTGTTATGTCCCTCGACAGTGGCGTCTTCGTTCACTTTGATCGCGCCAACGGCGGCTGTACATCCTACGACAGCACCAACGGTTTGCCCACGTCCTTCCTCGGTGATGTCGCCGTGTTCGGCGATACCGCCTATCAGGCCACCGAAGACAAAGGGCTGCTCCGCTACGACATCACCAACGACACGTGGCTTGAACCATGGGGGTCCACCGGAATCAACGGTGTGAACTATGCACCGGTCGCCATGGTTGGTGATGTCCTCCACCTTGGACTTCAGGGCTACGGCGTTGCAAGAAAGGACGTGAGCACGGGGGAAATCCTCGCACCCCTGACCGCAGGCAACCGCGGCGGATTGCTTCCATCCGACCAAATCTATGCGCTCGACACGGACGGAACCAACCTCTACATCGGCACCCAACAAGGTGCGAGGAAATGGGACGGCAACCAATTGACCAGTTTCGGCCAAGGGTCCTCATGGCAAACACGCCCTCAGCAATTCTACGACTTCGCCGTGGAATCAAGCGGAAGCGGTGGAAGCCTCTACGCCGGCACCAACATCGGCGTGTGCGAGTACGACCTTGCAACAATGAACATCGATGATTGCCAGAACGTGTACGACGGCATGCCCAACTGGGCGACCTACAGTGTCGGCGTGGACAGCAACTACGTCTACGGTGGCACCACCTCGGGCGTTGGCCTCATCACCAAATCCAATTTCCAACACGACTACAATTGGGGTCAAGGCACCCAGACCGGCAACGCCGTGGTTGAGATCATGGGCGACATCGCCTACATCGGCACCGAGGGGCTTGGCGTTCTGCGCTACAACATCACCGCCAACCGGTGGTTGGTCCCCTTCACCGAAAGCAACGGTGTTCTCGACGGTGGCAACGATGATGTGACTGGCCTGGTAGCTGACATTCGAGCCAACCTCCTCTGGGTGGGTGGCGATGATGGCCTCCAACTCATCAACGTCACAAACGGCGGAGAGGCTTACGACATCGAACGAAACAGCAACCTCTACAACGCCAACGGCGCTCCTCACGATATGCTGATTCACAACAACATTCTGTACTACCACGCCAGCACCGCCAGCGACGAAGTGAGCCGGCTTGACGTGTTCAACGTGACGGCCTTGAGCAACTTGGACGTCGGTGCACAAGTCGGCGAGAACGGCGGCGACATCGTCAACATGGAAATGTCAGGTGACACGCTGATGGTCAGCGTGGTCTCAGGACAGTGGTGGAACCGCGACGGATCGGGGGGCGTTGCCCGTTGGAACACCACCAACGGTGCCTTCGATGGCAACATTCTCCCCACGGGTTCCATCGACCGAGTGACGGCCTACGAATCCTCCAACGGCAACACGTGGGTCTCATGGGGGGAATTGAAACTCGAGCTTTACGACAGCAGCCAAACCCTTGTTAATTCATGGACAAATTTCGAGTTCCCCATACGAGGAATCGTTGAACACAACGGAGAAACACTGTTCGGGACCGAGGACGGCATTGCTCGCTACAACGAAGTAACCAACACCTGGAACACCACATGGGAAGCCGGCAATGGATTGCCAAACAACGCTGGCGACATTTTCTATGAATTGTGGACGGACGGTACCAACCTCGTCGTTGGTGGAGCCGATTTCAACAGATTTGGCCAGTTTAACGAAGGCATCATCTCACACCGTAATGGCGCCGGAGCGTGGACGGCTTACCCCGCTGATTCAAACAACAACATCCCCGATGGCTATCCAATTTCAATGGAGATGTGCGGTGGCGTGCTCAACATCGCCATGTACAACAACAATGGAGGCATCGCCCGCCTTGATCTGCAAAACGCCACGGTCGAATCGGGCTTTGACAGCAGTCAACTCGACGGAACCGCCCCTGCCTCTGTGACCTGCGACAATCAGGACACGCTTTACATCGGCTACTACAACGACAACCAACCCATCAGTCGTTACAGCTACAGCACCGCTGCCTTCCTTTCGAGTTTGACCACGGCAAGCCACAATCTGCCGAGTGACCGTGTATGGTACGATGCACTCTCGCATTCCGGGTCCCAACTCATCGTCGGCCACGCCGTCGGAAATTCCGGCTCCAACCTCATTGCAGGCGGATACTCGACGCTGGTCGCCAGTGGTGCAACCGCGCTCCAAGCCCAAGTGCAAGGAGCCGGTTCTCCGGTCACCTCGCTCCAATGGCTCAGCGGTTCCTCGGAATGGTTGATTGGGCGTGCCGGTGGCTCATCAGGCTACAGCGAGGTCGCCACCCTTTCTTCATCTGGAAGGCAAACCGTGGTCGACCTGCCAGGTTTGGTGAGCGGCCAAGTGACATCGGTCGTGGCCAATGCCACCCATCTTTGGGCGACGACGGGTGATGTCGGCGGCTCGGGGACAGGGCTCCTTCAAGGGACCTTCATGCCCAACGGCACCGTCGAATGGGAATTCGGTTGGACCTTGCCTGGAAATACCGTCGCCAGCGACCTCCATCTTCACGGCACGGACCTGTTCATCGCTTCCAACCCCGGTGGCATGCTCAAATTGGACACCCTCACTCGAACCATCTCCTCCATCGGTGGTTCCCTGCACGGAAAGTTCGACACCATGCACCTCTTCAACAGTCAACTGGTGATTGGCCTCGCTGGCGATGGTGGAAGCCCGCCCGGCGTCCAAATGTTCAATCCATTGACCTCTCAATTCGGCAACGGACGACTCATTGCTGGCCTGCCATCAAACATCGTAAACGGATTCACCGATACAACCGGTGTGCTGTACATCGCCACCAACGGTGGAATCGGTCGCTGGAATTACACAACGAACGATTGGATGGACTCCATTACCGTCGGGAACGGCCTACCCAGTGACGTTGTCGAAGACGTCTTCGCCGTGGGCTCTGACATCTACATGGCCACGCCGGCGGGCCTCTTCGTATGGGACCCGTCAACCCAAAGCGGCACCACCATGACCGTCGCTGACGGCCTTATGGGTCAATCCACTTGGGGTCTTGCCTTGACCACAACCAACACAGGATCCTCGACGGTCATCGTCAGCCACGACGGTCGAGGTTCAGACCGGCCCGGAGTGACGTTGGTTGACCCAAGCACGCAACAAGTCGTTTCTACGCATCGTTTCGATCAACTTCCATCCAACACCGTCACCGCCCTCACCGCCGACTGGTGGGGCCTTCACATGGCCACCGATGTGGGCTCCATCACGCACTGGAACGCATCCAGCGGAGACTTTGAGGACGGAACCTCATCGTTCCAAATTCAATATCCAGTGACCCACATGGTCAGCGACGGTACCCACGTGATGTCCGTTGGCTCGCAAAACAACATCATGCTCTCAGAGGCTCGCACCGGAGGGCACCTTCCAATCGCCTACCTCGGAGCCTTGGAACCCCAGGCTGGAGCCATCGGCGCCAATTACCTATGGGCGCTGACCGAAGAAGGTCTGAAAGGATGGGAGAAAAACGGCCAATTCACGCCCGTGGAACCCTCCTCCATGCGAAGGGCGCTTCCCTTGACCGTCAGAGCCATGGGCAACGGTGGCGGCCTCAACATCACCGACATGACTCACCTCGGAATGTCCATTGATTTGGTCAGTCCAGACAGTCCCTATGCTTTGGACAACACACTGGGGACGCCCGGCGTCCACGGGCTGCTGTTCCAAAACGTTCCCGTGGTCATGACCTCACCAACCGCTGGTGCGGCGGTTTGGGCAAAATCAGTCAGCCTTGAATACGATGTGACCCTCAACTTGAGCGACGATCCGAACCTTCTGAGCACGCTTCAAGACGCAGTGGACAACGGCCAGTTGTACAACAACACACGCCATGTCTCCTTGCGACTGTTTTCCCCAACCAATGGCTCCCTTGAAGCACGATTAACCTACGATTACGTCCGAACGGACACGCCGGTGGCCATGCAAGGCATGGTTGACCGACCCGACGATGGCGGTGGTGTGTTGACCGCTTCGTGGACACTGGTTCACGACGAAGATTTCGCCCGCTACCTCGTTTTCCTCAACGAAGGGCCCTGGGCAACCCCACCAACCGAACTCGAGTTACTCGGCCAATCTCCCGACAAGGCCATTTCCCTGCACAGCCGACTTTCAGCCGATATCGAAACCGCCAATGGTGCACCGCTCGTTGACGGCACGGATTACTATGCCGTGGTGGTGGCCGAATACACCGATGGACGCTGGGGGAAGGTCTCAGCGCCGTTTGGACCTGCATCGCCCAGCGACGAAATCCCCGGTGCGCCCCTGTGGGCCACGGCCAGCGCCATGGGCAGCAACGGCGACGATGGAGACATTGAACTCGAGTGGGCCCGGTGCACTGCCTTGGACCTCGCAACGACCAACGTCTATGTTTCCACTACGCCGATGCTCGATGCCCTTGGACGAACACCGTTCACTTCCTATGCTCCAAACGAAGGCAATCAGTCCATCATCAAACAAACCCCGGGCGTTCCTGTTTGGATTGGATTCACCTGTGTGGACCAAGCCGGTCAAGAAAACCTGTCCAATGTCACCGTGGTCGGTCCGGTCGTGCCCACGGGTGAATTGAACGACAACGACGCTCCCGACCCCATTGTTGGAACGCAAGTCAGCGACGTCCCCGATGATGAAGGAGGACGGTTGACGGTCTCATGGAACCTCAGCACGGCCGACGATTGTGCCTTTTACACCGTCTTCATGAAGCTCGGTGACCATGTTCCAGAGGACGGAGCTTTGACCAGCGTTGAAGGGTATTCGCAAGCTGCCGTTGTCAACCCTTGCGACGTGAATGAAACCATTGTGTCCTCGTTGGATGGTGTACCGCTCATCGACGGACAAGAATACACGGTCGGTGTCGTGGCCTACGACGTTTGGCTCAACGGCGACACCGAAAACGTGCTGCTCGACGCTGCTTCGCCCCTGCAAAACATCGTTGGACAGGGCGGCACACCGCCACGCATCACCTCCCTCATGGCCTACGATCACGCCAACGACGATGGTACGGCCATTGATGTGGTGTGGGAACCATCCACCATCGAAGACTTCGCCTCGTACACGGTTTGGGTATCCAACGTGCCTGTAGAAGACCTCACGCTTGCCTATGCTGCTTTTGGCAACAACCCCGAGGCGTGTGGCTGTTTCTCCTTCAACAAGCAATGGATTGACGAGCGAACCAACCCCATTGAACTCACGCTGTCCACAGCGTTGCTCGTCCCAAGCGGGAGCATGCTTTCCGATGGCGTCCCCGGCATGATTCAGCCTGACGTGCAGTTGTTCGTGGCCGTGACGGTCCACGACCTCAAGGGGAACGTGCACCTCACGGATTTGACACAAGCGACCGTTACGCCCATCGACAACATCAACGACAACACCGCTCCAGACCGATTGACGGAACTCACGCTGGTCGACCGGCCCAACGATGATGGCAAGGCCCTCTTGTTGTCGTTTGAGTTATCGGACGCCGATGATGCCTGGAAGTACATGGTGTACGCCGAAACCTACAACTTCGAAGGAATGGTTGGACGAGAAGGAACGCAACTTGCTCTCAATCCGATCGCCACCTTGGAGCGCTCACCCACCCTCCCATTGGTCATCGATGTCATCGCTGATGATGTGCCCGTCATTGCTGGTCAAGACATCTGGGTGGCTGTCGTGGTCATGGATTCCTCAGGCAATGCCCATGTTGATGAGCTCACCATGGTTTCAGCCGCTGCCACAAACGAAGGCATCACCGACCCAGGCGTTTACCTGCCAGACATTGAGAATGTGGAAGCAGAATGGTTTGAAGAAACCAGCGTCTTTGTTGAGTGGCGACACTCCGTCGATGCCAACGTGCGAGGCTACCACGTCTACATCAGCGAAGACATGTTCACGTCCACCGAAGACGCCACCATGGTCGGCCAAACCGTCTCGGCCAATTCCTTCCTCATCACCGCTGATCTGTTCGACGGTCTTGACAATGCAACAGCCTACTATGTTGCTGTCGTTCCATACGATGACGCCGTGGCCAAATCCACGGTTGAAGCGGTGAAGGTGAATGCCCTTGGCGACGACGGGAGCACGGACGGTGGCGGCGATGACGGTGGGCAACTCAGCCTCGAGTCGCTGTTGACCACGCCCAACCTCATCGCTGCAGGCATGCTGCTCATCGTGGTCCTCCTCCTGATCATTGTGGTCCGGACTCGAAACAGCGCCAGTCGTCGGTCGAAGACTTGGGAACTTCAAGAAGCAACCTGGGGCATTCAAGACACCAGTTGGGACACCCCTGCGGCTGCACCCGCTCCCGTGGCTGCACCAGCTGTTCCAGCTGCACCACCGGGCATCTCAAGCCAGCAGACCAACAACATCTACGCTCCGGCGAACGCCACGCAAACACCAGATTATGGTCGACCCGCCTACCAAGCAACGCAGCCCGTGCTCAAACCTCAAGTTGACCAAGCCCTGTTGGACGGATTGCTTGACGAGCCAGCCGCTGCACCAAAGATGCCGGACATCGATACCTCCTTCCTTGACGATTTGCTGTGAGGGAAGATGATGGCTCCAACCGGCCCCCGCACCGAAGTGTTCACCACTGTTCTGGTCAATGAAAATGGAGCGGTGGCCGACTGGCCACGCCACCATCAGCGAATGAAGAACCATGCCCAACGATTGCGCCTCACGCTGCCGTCTGAATCCCCACCGCTGAGTCAGGCGGACTCGGGAGATTCATGGCAACTCGCTCGGGTCGCCACCACTGGCCAGGGAACGTGGGAGGTGCGTCGCCGCCCTCTTGTTGTTCGAAACGAAGAAATTGACGCGATTTCTGTGCCTGCGCCAAGATGGAACGAACGAACAAACGGAACGAAACACGGTGATTGGACCGCCTATGTCTCCGCGATGGAAGCCGCTGAGACAGCGGGTTGCGATGCTGCTTTGCTCGTGCATGAACACGCCATCGTGGACGGGGACCGGGCCACGCCATTGGTGCTTGATGAAGACGGCACGGTGTGGATGGCCCCGGCCTCAGAAGGTGGCGTTGATGGAGTGACGGCTGGCCTCCTCGAAGCGCTGCTCCCGACCGTTGGTCTACCCGTCGTGAAAGGCAAATTGAACGAACGAACCGTGGCTCGTTGTGCTGAATTCGTGCTGGTTGGTACCGGCATGGGCGTGTGCAGAGTGGGGACATTGGATGGAATTCAACTCGGTTCCTCTCACGCGTTGTCAACGGCCTGCCATCGGTTGTTGTCCCAACATTTTACCGAGGAGAGCACGTGGTCCTTTGTGGGGCCAAACCATGTCTGAGCGCGTGATGGCCATCGTTGAGGCGTTGGATGCCAACCAGCTCTCCGGTGATGGTGCCTTTCGCTTTGGAGCTCCAGACCGACTGCTGCTGGTCTCCGGTGGCCCCGTTTCTCATCTCGCAAAGTGGTCACTCGTGGCAGCCCCGGCCTCCAAGCGCGTGGTGATTCGCCAACCGCCCAGGCATCGCCTGCCGAAAGCAGAACCCCATGAGCCTCTGGCGGGGGACCTTCGACTGGTGGAGAGCGAGGCCATCCTGCAAGCCGAAGTGGAAGAATGGAAACACGGTTCGTGGTACCACAGCGTCACCCTTCGAGCGACTGACCTTGGAGACTTATTTGTCAAATTGCAGGCGGAAACCTCTCCCGAGCCTTATCAGCGCGCTCCTTCGGTTGAACTGCCAGGTGGCCCATTTTGGTCAGGAGCGCTGGCCTATGATTTGGTTCAGTGGACTCAACCGATTCAACTGCAGCACCCTCCCGAAGAAGGCGCCTTGCTTGCCGTTCTTTGGCGCGTTGATGGAGGCATTGCCGTGGACCATGAAAACGACACCTCCCATGTCTTTGGTGATCACTTGGACTGGTGCGCCGCCGCTGAGAACGTCTTGCAATGGGACGGTACGCCGGTTTCTGTGCCATCACCTCAACCCCATCGCGAAGCCGTTACTCACACGGACGAAACCCATGAAGACAACGTTGAGGCTGTCCGTCAAGGCATTGTGAACGGGCAAGTCTACCAAGTGAACATTGGAAAGCACTGGCAAGGCGAGGTTGACCATCCCTACACCGTATACCAACGGCTGATGAGAAGCAATCCTGCACCATTTTCGGCCTACGCTCAAGCCGATGATTTAGGCTTCGCTTTGGCCAGTTCCAGCCCAGAATCCTTGCTGATGTTTGATGGAACGACCCTTCAGACCTCGCCCATCAAAGGCACATGCCCACAGGGAACCAACGTCGAAGAAGCATCCCGCTTTCGAGAACAGATGGTCAGCGACCAAAAGGAGCGTGCGGAGCATCGGATGCTTGTGGACCTGATGCGCAACGACCTCACAACCGTGGCTCGTTCAGGCAGCGTCAATGTAGAACGATTTGATGTTGAAGCCTACGCCAATGTACAACATCTGGTCAGCCATATCACGGCCGAAATCAAACCGGAAACGTCCGGTGCGGACGCCCTCCAAGCGATCTTCCCCGGCGGTTCAATCACCGGTTGCCCGCGCACCATGGTGTGCGCCGCCATCGACCAGTTGGAAGAGATGCCGAGGTCGTTTTGGACAGGCTCCATCGGGTACATTGACGTTCATTCTGGCCAGTCAGCATGGAACATATTGATTCGGACCTTGGAGGCCCACACGGTTGGTGGAAGGTGGCATGCTTCCGTGGGCGCTGGCGGCGGCATCACCATTGCCTCACAACCCAAAAAAGAGGTTGAGGAAGCAGCTTGGAAAGGAGCAGCACTCCGAATTGCGGCAGGGTGGATGCGTGAAGAGCACACGACCCTACCAACCGGAACACTTGGAATCCACCCCCTCCAGCCGCCCAAGGCCCATGGGATGGAAAACCAGTGTGGCCAAATCCGTACCCTGAATCAAGCCGTCAACCAAGAGATTACAGGGAGCGTGCTGTTCATTGACAACCTCGATTCGTTTTCCCTCAACATCGCCGATGCCGTCACCCAAACTGGACGGGATGTTACCTTCCTCGAAGGCCGCTCACCACAAAGCGAGCGGTGGTTCGACCCGGCAGCGCTGCATGACCTTCTCGAGGAACTCGCTCCGTCGCATCTGATTCTGGGTCCAGGGCCTGGGCGTCCTGAAGACGCCCCGCTCACCATGGCCTTGGCTCATCACGCTTTGGCCGGCCAACTTGGAATGCCAGTTTTGGGCGTGTGCCTTGGACATCAAGCGTTAGCATTGGCCGACGGTCGACACGTCAACCCCTCTCCTTTTGGTCCAATCCATGGTGTGCCCGTTGACATTGAACACGATGGTTCGGGTGTGTTTTCATCCCAACCATCGCACCTGAAAATGACCCGATACAACTCCCTCGTCGCCGTGGAAAACGGAGAACATCGCTTGATGGTCAACGCCGTAGAGGCCGCTTCAGGGCTCATCATGGGATTGCGGCACCCAAGCATGAACATCCATGGTGTGCAGTTCCATCCTGAGTCCATTGGTTCACGCGACGGGCAACAACTCATCGCCCAATTTCTTTCCACTCAAGCGGATGGTTGAAGAATCCCTTGCCACTGGCTTAGAACAGGGAGTACCATGCCAATCTGTCGACACTGCGGAAGCACCTACCCTCGTGAGTTCTTTATTCACGGCGTCGGCCCGAAAGCCCAAGTGTGTGTTTCATGCGGTGTTGAAATGGGATTAGTGACCAAAGAGGAAGCACCTGTTCTCTTTGACAAACAGACCTCAAGTGCTCGGTTTTCAACCGTGGCACGGCGGTACAGCATTTTTCTCTACCTCCCGTTCTTGTGGATTCTTTGGGGCTCAACCCTGTCCGACGTGGAGCCCTGGGGGCTATTCTTCCTCCTTCTCCTCATTGTGCTCACCTTGGTGGCCCCTGTGCTCTTCATCTATCGAGGCGGACAGCACTCTGGCGACATGGCTCGGTTGACACCAGCCTACGACCGTCCCAAGGGCCACTGAGTTCCTTCAGGACTTTGCGTGAATCTTCAGCACGTCCCCGTCACTCATCTCATGGTCTGCACCGACCACGCGACGGGTTCGCCCATCGACACCACGAATGAATCCAGCCTCAAGGTCGGTGTGAACGCGCCCTGCAAGCGCTTTGGCATGGAGGCCGACTGGAACGACCAAGGCATCGGGGAGAACCCGCCCATCGCCATCAACCCAGTGGGTTTCGTCTTGGACCGGATACACCACGATGTGACTGAGTTGATCGAAAAGGACCTCGTCCAACAGCTTGGCCAAGCCCGTGCCGTTGGCCGATTGGAGGCGTTCATTCATGTGAGCCAACGCTTTCTTTTGTGCGTCGTTCAATGCGGCGTCTTTTTGCAACTCGAAGGTCGAACTGCCGCTTTGGTAATCGATGAGTCCTGAAGAGGCTGCACGACGCAGGGCCAACTCCATGTCGGCCATGCAGGCAACCATCGTTCGGTCGGAAAACAAGTCCAGAACGCCTGGAGGGGCGATGTCCATTTTGTTCGCTGCGTAGACGATGGGGAAAAGTTGGGTACGCATGCACTTTCCAAGCAAATGCAGGGAAGCGGTATCCCAATCCCAGGGCTGTTGGTCCGATTCATGAACGGCGTTGAAATTCAACATTCCCTGAGCCACCCGGGCAGAAGTTGCCCCTAGGCCACTGAGGCGTTCTTGTACAAAGGAGGTCAAGCCCTTCTCGCCTTCGGCTTGCACTCGACGCACGCCACGGTTCCAGCCGTCCTCGAGCAATCCGCCGATCCACGCATCCAATTCATGTTCCAGAAATTCAATTTCTGCACGAACGGACTCGACCGCTTCTTCCGTGGTCGCAGCGGCTCCTCTGAATTGACCTTCGAGGTCGGTTGAGCCTGCAGCATCAACCACCTGAATCAGCACGTCGCAGTTGGCTAAGTCAGAGAGAAAGGCGTTCCCTCTTCCACGCCCCTCACTCGCACCGGGCACAAGACCGGCGACGTCCACCAGCGCCACGGGAACAGACCGTCGATGGCCGACGCAACTTCCCGTTCTGGGCTCACACAAACTACCCTGGCGCGGGTCATCATCTGCCGCTGGTTCCAAGCGACCATCGGCCTCCAATTTTTCACGCAATTCCTTGCACGGACAGGGGAGCCGTGCTTCGACAAAGGCAACGCCAACGTTGGGGTCGATGGTGCAAAAGGGATAGTTGGCGATGTCCACCTGAGCGAGGGTGGCTGCGCTGAAGAACGTTGATTTGCCAACGTTTGGTTTTCCGACGAGACCAATGCGCACGTTATGCACGCCCTTTCGTGAATTCACTCCTCTTCTTCAGAGGCAACGATGTCGTGGTCTCGCTTGATTTGAGCGATGGCGATGTCGAGTTCGGGCAAGTTCAGTTCTCCGTCCCCGTCAAGGTCCATACCGGCCACCAATTCACTCGCTTCAATGGAGGAAAGCGCGTCAATGTCTGAGGATTCAAGAGCAGCGAGGAACTCACGGCTATCGATTTTACCCGAGTCGTCAAGGTCCATGCTACGGAACAATTCAAAGACGGATTGGTTGGTGTTGGTGAGGTACTGGACAAATTCAATCATAACCGTGCTTGCGGTCATTGGGAATTCCTTAATCTCGTCATTGTGAAGGGCCGAATCCACGCCAATGATGGTGGAACCTCCTTCGTTGGCTTCGGTTTCGCTGACGACCAATTGGGTATCGACGCCAACGCCACGACCGATGAGGTCTCGGATGGTTGTGGAGGAGCCCGTTGTGAGTGTGTAGGTTGACACGTCGGACGCTTCGGTGACTTCCAAGGAACGTCCAGTTGAGGAGATCCCCGTTCGAATGACGACCATGGTCGAGAGAATAGCCCCGATCGAGACGAGGTAGAACATGGCCGCACCGGTCAAGTAGAAGCTCCCGTTGTTGGCTACCACGTCCTCAACCTCCGTCGCTGAAACGGCATTGGCGGTGAATTCCCCGATGAGGTAAATCAGCGTTGAAGCGATGCCACCGACCATGACCATCCAGGAGGCGAGGGTTCCCGTTGAAGGCGTAGCGAGTGGTTTGCCAATGGCGTTGGGGTAGTTGGTGAACACACCAGCAAGAACCAACAATCCACCAACGGTGAACATCATGCCCATGTTCACGACATGGCCCATGGTGCCCAGGGCACCGGTACCAACGAAGGTATCCATGGCGGTGAAATAGCCACCAATGGCGAAGAAAGGTAGAGCAAGGAACGCCATGGTGGCAGCCATCGCTCCGGGCTTCTTCACCACATTAGTGAGGCCAGAGCCTGCCGTCATGAGGAGGTTGATGGAGGCAGCAAAGATGGGGAGGACACCAAGCGTGAGGAGGATGGCTCCAAGGTTGGTGACAAAGTTGCTTGCGGAGGCATCGGTCATGAAGAATGGTGGGATGGTGATGAAGAGCAGAAACATGCTGGCCGTGCGCATGGATGCCGACCAGATGGGTTGCTTCGCCGTCATTGGAATCACATGATAGCCAACCGAGAACATGAGGGCAAGTGGGACCCAGCCATGGGCTACCCGCTCAGCCAACCATACCATTTGCGTGGCGTCGGCGAGCTCGCCAAAGAACATGTAAATCATCGAGAGAATGTAAGCTGCTACACCCATAAGGAGGAACCAAACGCTCGTTTGGAGTTCCTTGTCACCTCGGTTGGCTGTGGTAATGAGGAGGTTGATGAAAATCGGGACCAGCAACAATCCAACCGCCAGCGTCTCGAGGCTGTAGAGCATGGTGGCCACCGCGCCGGTTTCCGTGTCGATGTCAAGGAATCCAAAGATGAACGGAAGAATGTAGGTGGCGAGCAAAATAACCGAGAGCAAAAGAGCGACCATGGAGGCATTGGCCTCGCTGGCAAGGCGCCCGTTTCCGTTTCGAGCCGTGGCGACCATGCCGCTACCGATGAGGCCGTACAGCAGAGCGATGGAGAGGAAATTGAGTGTAGCATCGCTTAGCGAAGAGCCGTCATCATAGGACCAACCCACGCTGGCAAGCGAGTCGAGAGCCGTCGGGTCATACGTGTGCCAGCCCATCAAGAAACCAAGCAACGTAGCGAACACCAACCAAAGCATACCAAAATTCATCCAGGTGCGAGAGCCGCTGCCGTCTTTGTCATCGAAGATGTCGACGAGGCCGGGTGGGTTCTTTTGCAGGATGAACAGACCGATCTGTTTCAGCGCAGGGCCTACGGAGCCCAAGCCCTTGCTCAGGGATTGTGAAAGGAAGAAGAGAAGAGCAACCATAAGGCCGCCAGCAATGAAAATCGTTTCCATCCATCACACCTCCATTTACTCGGCGAGTACCTCACCCACAAGCGTCGCAACTATGGCGCCCACTCCAACAAGGAAGCCGATGAGGTAGTACCAGATGCCGCTTCCACCGAGGTTTTGCACCAACGGGACCAATTCACCGAGCAAAGGCAGATTATCCCAGCCGAACACGTTGGAGAAGAGCGAATAGAGGCCAAGCAGGCCAACAAAGAACAGCGTCAAGACAATTCGGCTGGCAGTGGGTTCTCCCGTTCCGACCGTTGTGTCGGGCAGGGCTCGTGAGTTTGTCATGCAGTTCACCTCAAAATGACCCCATAGGGGTCAAGCCAACCGACTTAACGGGCGGTGATAAACATTCACCACTCTCAAGGAGCAAAAAACGCGGTGCGTGGCTTAACTCAGGGAGAGCGGAGCCGTTGGATAACCGAACCGCGCCGAGGCTTTGACAAACCCAACGGGACAGGGAGGCAGCGCTCGAGGTTGACCTCGGCCTTCCAAACCTCTTGGCAGCTGCATTCGAGGCCGTCGAATTCCGCCAAGCTGCCCGACACCGCATAACGCTCGATGGCGGCGACCACTTCAGCGTCGCATGACCCACAGTTGTGAGAGCCTCGGATTTTTCCGCCGGCCGTCGGATGAACGATGAGCCGTGAAACTTGATCGGGGTCGCCGTTGATGCCGTTGTCTGGATGAATGATGGGGTGGGCCCGTTGAATCATGTCAACCAGCGACCACAACCACGGTGGACGGTATTCGTTGTGTCGGTGAAGGCGATCGATGACCGTGCCTCGTTGAATGTTCATCGGGTTCACTGAAATTTCGTCGGAATGTTCAGCCACCGATTCAATCCATGAAACACAATGGTCCAAGGCGTCAGCCTCACTCATGAATGGCGGTTTGAACATCAGGTAGGTTTTGATACGGAGGTTGAATTTCTTCAAATTCGCCACTGCCCTATCCCATGATTTCGTGGTGAAACCTTTGTTCACGTGGAACCTGAGAACTTCATCATCGTAGGCTTCCAACCCAATGGCGACCGTGAACTCTGGATTGATGGACGTGGCCCATGCAAGTTTCTCTTCAGTCAGTTGTTCGCATCGGCTCTCGACGATGAGTTCTTTTCCAAGTTCAGCGCAATCCTTCAACACCGTTTCTTGGAAGTCAACCGGGATTTCACGGTCTTCCAGCAAACTGCCCGAAGTGTAGACTTTGACCATCGCTTGGTCGTTGAAATCGTCAAATTTCTCTTTCGCTGCCGCCCATTGAGCGTGAAGGTCCTCGCTGGTCACGTCGTCTCGGGTGTCGTTGAAGTAGCCGCAAAACGTGCATCCGGAAGACCACCACCAGTGGCATCCTTTGGTTCTCAAAATGACCGTGATTGCACTGCAAGGCGTTCCGTCGGCGAGAACTTCCGGAGTGGTGTAGACCGTGGCAGGCTCACTGGCGTCCCAGGATTGTTGTTTGGCTTTGGCCCAGGGGGTGTTGGCAGGTGCCTTGACGAGGTCGTGAATGCGTAGCCCCTTCTCGCCGCTTCCCAAGAGAGGCAGAGAATTGGCATCCGACATGAGGTCCACCGCAAGCCTGCGTCGGCGTCTTCCGTTTCAAACCACCGCATCAAGCCAAACTCGCTTCAAAGAACGAAGTCAAATGGTCTCGGTAAGCATCCGGCTGAGTGAGCATCAGGGTGGCGTGGGAAAGAATACCGGGCTCACCCTCGTCCGTGTGAGCGACGGAGGAGGGGGCAAACCAGCACTCGACGAGTCCATCCTCAGCAACGTTGGCTTGGGCTGCATCACACAGGGATTGACTGTGGTGGAGTTTGATTCGGTAATCCTCCTCTGATTGCGTGATGAACATCGACCGGTTACCGATGTTTTCGGCGGCGCTCAATGGCTCAAATTTCACGAGGTTGTCGCCGCTGGAGACCTTTCCTGCGAAGATCGCTGCGTCTTTGAGGAACACCGGGAACCCGCCAAATTCCAATTCTTCTTTCAGAATCTTGTCCATGGAAGAGTAGGAGGATTCGAGGAACACGGCTTGGATATCTCGCTCAACATCAAAGGCAATTGCGGCCGTTCCAGCTCCGAGTGATACCCCATACAGGCCAATGGCAGAGGCGTTAGCACCCTTTTCATCCTGCAACCAAGACCAGACCGCAATCACGTCTCGGTACTCCCGTTGCCCGGCTGAGACCAAACCGTCCTCAATGGTGCTGTTGCCATGGTCTCGCATGTCAAAAATGACGACATTGAAATTGGCCTGATGAAGCCACGCAGCAGGGATCAACACCTCGTGATTGGCTTTGCATGAACGAATGCCATGGACCAAAATCACCCAAGGCCTCGATGGTTCGCTCTCCATCACCCATGCGGCCAAGGTAATGTCCTCATCCGGTACGTCGATGGTCGCGTTGTCCCATGAATCAAACCAAAGATGGGAGAGGTTGCCCGCTAAGGTATCGTTCTTCTCAAACATGGCTTCGTCGATGTCTTCGTTCCACAGATCGACACTGAATTCGTCCGGAGCGTTTCGTTCTGAATGGCCCGAGCACTCCAGGTTGCTCGCTGCGGCTTGGGTGTAGACCAGGTTGCCCAATTGAAAATACACCATCGGCAGGCTCGCTACCAAGAACACCAAAACGGCGGGAATCGTTCGTCGCCAGCCACTCATTCATCTTCCTCCGATTTCGGTTCGAACACCACACTGGTTCCTGCCATCACATGCATGCCTTTCGGGTGGTGCTCATGGCCGTCCTCCGCGGTAATGATTGAAGAAGTGTATGCCTCGGCGGGTACGCGAAGGTCCACTCTTGAACCCAAACGAATCATGCCGATGCGCTGTCCACGTCGGACTGCATCGCCCTCGTACAGGTAAGGAAGAACGGTTCGCGCAAGGGCTCCTGAAATCTGGGTAACCTCAATTCTCACTCCATTGTCGAGTTGGTGAACCG
>MDSY01141120.1_pt1 | contig 21937 bp, 19 predicted proteins | sample 811131 | NCBI WGS metagenome assembly MDSY01 (sample SAMN05326643, study PRJNA326480) | marine metagenome | isolation source: seawater | place: Atlantic Ocean: South West | collected 2010 | reverse complement strand
AATGTTAGATTTAAAAGCTCAACTAATCGATCGCCTAAAAAGAAAACAAAAGGGAAGATAGGGGAGGAATTCTGGATATGGTTACAGTTAAAAGTAATTGCAGACATTGGAATTATAGGAATGCCAAACGCAGGTAAATCGAGCTTACTGGCCTCAATAACTAGGGCGAAACCAAAAATAGCAAGCTACCCTTTTACAACAATAGATCCTAATTTAGGTGTGGCCTATTATGATGATAAGGAAGTAGTATTAGCAGATATACCTGGCTTAGTTGAAGGCGCACATAAAGGAGTGGGTTTAGGGGATAAATTTTTACGCCACGTTGAAAGGTGTAAAATTTTACTACATTTAATTGATTTATCGGATGATAACTTATTAGATAATTATTTGAAAATTAGAAATGAACTATCTAAATATGATGGTATTCTTGAAAAAAAGAAAGAATTAATTTTTTTCAATAAATCAGATCTATTAGAAGAAAATGAGATTGAAGAAAAGTTAAAGAAATTTAAAAAAAATATCAAAAAAAAATATGAGGTAATTTCAGTTTTTTCAACAAAAGATTTACTAGAAACCAAAAAAATTTTATTAAAAAATGTTATTAAATAAATCAAAGAAAATAGTCATAAAACTTGGTTCCTCAACTATTGTTGACTTCAAAGGAAAGTTTAAAAAGAAATGGCTTCAAAGCTTAATACAGGACATTAAGAAAATAAAAAGAGGAAGAAATATAGTAATTGTTTCTTCCGGTGCCATAGCTTTGGGGCAAAGTTATCTTAAGATAAAAAAGAAAAAAATTAAACTAGAGATGAGTCAAGCAATTGCTTCAGTAGGCCAAATACTTCTTATTAATCAATTTAAAGCTACATTAGAAAAAAATCATTTAAAAGTAGGTCAAATTTTGATTACTCCGGATGATACAGAACAAAGAAGAAGGGCGTTAAATATTAAAAGGACATTTGAAAACCTATTTGACCTTGGTGCTATACCAGTGGTTAATGAAAATGATACAACTGCAACTACTGAAATTAAATATGGGGATAACGATAGGCTAGCAGCTAGGGTAGCTCAAATTATTGGAGCAGATACGCTCATTATATTTTCGGATGTCGATGGACTATACAAAGACACTAAAATAAAAAAAACACTTATAAAACAAGTTAATAATTTAGACAGTGGTATTTATGCTTTAGTTGATAAAAAAATTAATAAGTTTGGTTCTGGTGGTATGGAAACAAAATTAGAATCAGCAAAAATTTGCATGAACTCTGGCTGTAAAATGTTTATTGCAAACGGACAATATAACAATCCTTTAAAAAGAATGATTAAGAAAGAAATTTATACATGTTTTATTCCAAAAGTTTCTTCACTACATGCAAGAAAAAAATGGATAATTGGATCTATAAGTTCAACGGCTAAAATATATATAGACGATGGAGCAGTCAAAGCATTAAATAATGGAAAAAGTTTATTACCAGCAGGAATTATAAGAGTAGAAGGAAGTTTTAAAAAAGGTGAAAATATATTAATTACTGACAGCAAAGGAAAAGATTATGCTCGAGGTCTTTCATCATTTTCTTCTGCTGAAATTAATAAAATTAAAGGCTTACAAAGTAATCAAATCGAAAATATTCTTGGGTATTCAAGCAAATCTGAAATTATTCACAAAGATGATATGGTAAAACTTTAGAATGAAGTATTTAAAAAAAATCGGAAAGAATTCTAGAATTGCCTCTGGAGTAATAAGTAAAATTTCTCATAAGAAAATTAAATCTGTGCTTCAAGATTATAACCAATTACTTCTTTCTAATAAAATAATAATTTTAAGAGAAAATTTAAAGGACATTAAAAATTCTAAAAGAGAACATTTGATAGATAGGCTTAGATTAAATGAAGAAAGAATTGAAGGTATTCGGAATTCTATTAGTGAAATTATCAAACATGACGATCCAATAAATAAAGTATTGTCATCTTGGAATAGACCAAGTGGTTTAGAAATAAAAAAAGTTACCACGCCAATAGGAGTTATAGGTATTATCTACGAAAGTAGACCAAATGTGACGGCAGATGTTGCTGCTCTTTGTTTAAAATCAAGAAATTGCGCGATATTAAGAGGTGGAAGTGAAGCTTTTAACTCAAATAAAATTTTAGCAAATCTTTTTAGAGAAGCATTGTCAAAAAATAAGATAGATAAAAATTGTCTTCAATTTATTGAAAATACTGACAGAAAAGCTGTGGACTTCCTTTTGTCAAGTATGGCAGACTATATAGATGTCATTGTGCCACGGGGTGGGAAAAACTTAGTTAAAAAAGTTAAAAAATTATCAAGTGTTCATGTGATAGGACACCTTGAAGGACTTTGTCATATCTATCTAGACTATGATTCTGATTTAAACACAGCATCAAAAATTATTATTAATTCAAAAATGAGAAGAACAAGTATCTGTGGTGCTGTTGAAACACTTTTGATAAATTCTAAGTCACTAAGGACACATGGTATACCGGTTATCAAGAATTTAATTAACTCAGGATGTAAGGTTTTAGTGGATAAAAAAATTAATAGATTATTTAAAAATAAACTTAAACAAGCTAAAGAAATAGACTGGAAAACAGAATATTTAGATTCTAGACTTTCGATTAAATCGGTTAAAGATGTTGGTGAAGCAATTACACATATATTAAAATATGGAACGATGCATACCGATGGAATAATTACAAATAATAAGAAAAATGCTGAAAAGTTTTTGAACGGTGTTAATAGTGCTATAGCGGTTCATAATGCATCTACACAATTTGCTGACGGTGGTGAATTTGGATTTGGTGGTGAGATAGGTATATCTACCAGCAAACTTCCACCTAGAGGGCCTGTTGGGATTGATCAGCTCACCTCATATAAATATATTGTAAAAGGAAAAGGAACTATAAGATCTTAACTATGAGTAAAGAATGAAAAAAAAATCAATAGGTTTATTTGGAGGAAGTTTTGATCCCCCACATAAAGGTCATCTTAAGATTAGCTTGAAAAGTATAAAAAATTTTAAACTAAAAATATTATACTGGGCTGTCACAAATAAAAATCCATTCAAAAAAAAGCCATTTTTTTCTTTAAATGAAAGAGTTGTTAGTTGCAAAAAATTAACTAAAAATAATAAAGTAATCCAAGTTAAGTGCTTTGATAAATTGGCCACATCACCTAGAACCGTAGATATAATGAAATATTTGATTAAAAAAAATCGTAATTCTAATCTTTATTTAATAATAGGCTCAGACAATCTCGTAAATTTCCATAAATGGAAAAATTTTAAAACAATTTTAAAATTATGTAGCCTGGTAGTGTTTGCAAGGAACGGATATGAAAAAAAGGCACGAAATTCCTACGTTTTTAAGCGTATGTTAAAAATTAATAAAATTATATACATAAAAAATTGTAAAATAGACATTTCTTCTTCTAAGTTAAGAGAATTTTATCTAAGATAAAAATATTAATGAAAATATTAGAAATTAAAAATATTATTGAAAAAACTTTAGATTTAAATAAAGCAAATAATATTACTACTATAAATTTAAAAGAAAAATCTTTTATTGCTGACTTTATGATAATAGCATCAGGAACATCTTCTAGACATCTACAAGCTTTATCTGAAATAGTTGTATCTGAATTAAAAAAAAGAGGTATTGAAGGCTGTAGAATAGAAGGTAGAGAAAGTAATGACTGGAAATTGGTAGATGCAATTGATGTTATAGTTCATATTTTTCACCCTGACAAAAGACAATTTTATGATCTTGAAAAAATGTGGTCGGAGCCATCACCAAAAGAAAAATCAATGATATGAAAAAAAAAATTATATATATTTTATCAGCACTTTTCTTATTTACACCAAACTATTCTTTTACCAAAACTTCTGATGATTTTTATCAAAAAATTGACTTATTTGGAGAAGTTCTTGAAAAGGTTAAAGAAGAATATGTTGATGAGGTAGATCAAGAAAAAGCAATTGACGCAGCTATAAACGGAGTGTTGCAATCACTTGATCCCTATTCTGCTTATATGAGTCCAGAACTTTTCAAATCTATGAGAACAGAAACCAAAGGTGAGTTTGGTGGCCTTGGTATTGAAGTGGGTATGGAAGCTGGAGTAATAAAAGTTATTTCTCCTATAGATGATACTCCTGCGGCTAAAGCAGGAATTAAACCTGGAGACTATATTGTCAAAATAGATGGAGAGCAAGTTCAGGGTAAAACTTTAATGGAGGCAGTAAAAATTATGCGCGGCCCCGTTGGTTCTAAAACCAAACTTACAATCAGAAGAAAAGGTGAGAGAAAAGCAATAGAAATAAGTATTGTAAGAGAAATTATTGAAATTAAATCTGTTGTTGCAAAAACCCTGGGTGAAAAAAATCAAATAGGATATATAAAATTAAAATCCTTCAATGAAAATAGCAATGAACAAATGTTTAAAAAAATTAAGGAAATAGAAAAAGAAAATCAACCAATTGGCTATATTATTGATTTAAGGAATAACCCGGGCGGCCTATTAAATCAAGCTATAAGTATTACAGATTTCTTTTTAGATGATGGTGAAATTTTATCTACAAAGGGAAGGAGATCTATTGAAAATAGAAAATTTTTTGCAAGAAAAGGTGACGCGGTCAATGGTAAACCTGTGATAGTTTTAATTAATAGGGGATCTGCGTCCGCGTCTGAAATTTTTGCTGGGGCTTTGAAAGACCACAAAAGAGCAATTATTCTAGGAGAAAATACATATGGTAAAGGATCTGTCCAGTCAATTATACCATTAAGAAATGGAGGTGGAATGAGGCTAACAATTTCAAAATATTACTTGCCTTCTGGAAAGTCCATCTCAGAAGTTGGTGTAACGCCGGATATATTGGTTGAGGAGAGTGGTGAAGATTTTAAAATAAATACTTCGACAGACAATCAATTAAATTACGCATTAAATTTATTTAAATCTTAATATGAGTAAAGTAAATCTACCATTAAGAACAGGTGTTGGAATTGTTGTATTAAACTCAAGAAATGAAGTTTTTGTTGCAAAAAGAAAAGATAACCCTGTAAACAAATGGCAGATGCCTCAGGGTGGTGTCGAACCAGGAGAAGAATTATTATCCGCTATGAGAAGAGAGCTATACGAGGAAACTAGTATAAAAAGTTTTAAAATTATAAGAGAATTAGAATATTGGCTTGAATATGAGTTGCCAAAAAATTTAGTTGGAATAATCTGGAAAGGTAAGTACAGAGGTCAAAAACAAAAATGGTTTATAGTTAGGTTTGAGGGTAGCGATGAGGAAATTAACTTAGAAACAGAAAATCCTGAATTTATTGAGTGGAAATGGATTGATATTAAAGAACTACCTAATGTAATAGTAAATTTTAAAAAACATATATATGAAAAAATTTTAATAGAGCTTAATAATTTTTCTAAATAATCGTTTCTAATGTATTTTCTTTATAAGAAAGTATATATTTTTCCTTATCGTTTAAGTCACTACTGTTAATTTTATTTTTAGTATCTTCAATCATTACAGATATTTGTTCATTTGTTAAGTTTTTTTTATTTATTACAGACGAAGATAAAATTAGTAATTTATTTTGAAAAAACTCAACAGTTCCATCTTCAGCGTAAAATTTTTCTAGCCCATTAGGTAAGTCAACCTCTATTAAGCCAGGTCTTAAAAAGGTAATTAAAGATATATGATCTTTTAAAATAGTCATTGCCCCTTCATAGGCTGGAATACTTACTTGTTTAGTTTCTATATTTAGTAATGTTTTTTCCGGACTAATTATCTCTAATTGAAATTTTTCAGACATTATGCAGCTGTATCTTTTGACATCTTTTCTGCTTTTTCTACAACTTCTTCGATTGAGCCCACCATGTAGAAGGCAGCTTCTGGTAAATGATCATATTCACCCTTACAAATAGAATCGAATCCTTTAATTGTTGATTCCAAATCCACAAGTTTTCCAGGAGAGCCAGTAAAAACTTCCGCTACGAAGAATGGTTGTGATAAAAATCTCTGTATTCTTCTTGCTCTTGCTACAGTAAGCTTATCTTCTTCTGAAAGCTCATCCATTCCTAGAATTGCTATAATGTCTTGTAATGATTTATAAGCTTGCAATATTTGCTGAACTTCTCTTGCAACTCTGTAGTGTTCTTCTCCAACTATTCTCGGATCAAGAATTCTAGATGTTGAGTCTAGAGGGTCGACTGCAGGATAAATACCTAGCTCAGCAATTTGTCTTGATAGAACGGTTGTTGCATCTAAATGCGCAAATGAAGTTGCAGGTGCGGGATCTGTTAAATCGTCAGCTGGAACGTATATTGCTTGAACAGATGTTATTGAACCCTTAGAGGTAGATGTAATTCTTTCTTGAAGATTTCCCATATCAGTTGCTAATGTTGGCTGGTAACCTACGGCAGAAGGAATTCTTCCTAATAAGGCAGATACTTCTGATCCTGCCTGAGTAAATCTAAATATATTATCTATAAAAAATAACACATCTTGTCCTTCTTTATCTCTAAAATATTCAGCAACTGTTAAACCTGTTAATGCGACCCTAGCTCTAGCTCCTGGAGGTTCATTCATTTGTCCATAAACTAAAGCGGCTTTAGAGCCTTTTCCCTCAGTTTTTATTACTCCAGATTCTATCATTTCATGGTACAAGTCATTTCCTTCTCTAGTTCTTTCTCCTACACCAGCAAATACTGAGAATCCTCCATGTGCTTTAGCTATGTTATTAATTAATTCCATTATTGTTACAGTTTTTCCAACTCCTGCTCCTCCAAACAAACCTACTTTACCACCCTTAGCATAAGGGGCTAACAGATCCACAACCTTAATCCCAGTTACTAACATCTCTGTTTCTGTTGATTGCTCAGTAAATTTAGGTGCCTGTCTATGAATTGGCCAAACTTCTTTAGTTTTAACTTCTCCCTTTTCATCAATTGGCTCACCAATTACATTCATTATTCTTCCTAATGTTTCTGGACCAACTGGAACACTTATAGGGGAACCAGTATTAAGGACTAGGTCACCTCTTTTTAAACCCTCTGTTGAGTCCATAGCAATAGTTCTAACGCTACTTTCACCTAAGTGTTGTGCGACTTCTAAAACAATTTTGTTACCTTTGTTGTCGACCTCTAAAGCTGTGTAAATTTCTGGTAAATCCCCATCAAATTTTACATCTATTACTGCCCCTATTAGTTGTGTAATTTTTCCTGTTTTTTTCATAATTATAAACTTTCTGCTCCCGATATAATTTCAATTAATTCTTTTGTTATTGCTGCTTGACGGCTTCTGTTGTAGTTAATGGTGAGTTTATCTACTAAATCGCCTGCATTTCTAGTAGCATTATCCATCGCTGTCATTCTTGAACCTTGTTCACTTGCTGCATTTTCTAAAAAAGCTTTAAATACTTGGGTAGAAATATTTTTTGGAAGCAAATCTTCAAGTATTTCATCTTCATCAGGTTCGAATTCATAAAAATCTTCAGTTTTTGTTTCTAAGGTTTTTTTCTTTTCTGCAGGAACTATTTGATGTGCCTGAGGAATTTGTGTCATTACGTTTTTAAAATTATTATAAAAAAGTATACATTTATCAAATTCTTTTTTTTTAAATAATTCTATAATTACATTTCCTACTTCGTCAGCTTCAGCAAATGTAATTTGCTTTTTTTCTTTAAAACTCATTTTTTTTACTATATATTTACCATAGTCTCTCTTCATCTGATCTAGCCCTTTTGTTCCCACAGTAATAATTTTTAAATCTTTTCCTTCTTTGAGTATTTTTTTACAATAGTTTTTTGCTATTTTACAAATATTAGAATTAAATCCTCCACAAAGACCTTTGTCGGCAGTCATGATAACGCACAAGTGAATTTGATCTTTTCCAGTTCCCACAAGCAGCTTTGGAGCATTAGCTGGATCGCTAATTGAGTTTGTAAGATTTAAAATAATGTTTTGCATTTTTTCACTGTAGGGTCTTCCTTTTTCTGCATTTTCTTGGGCTCTTTTAAGTTTTGCCGCAGCAACCATTTTCATTGCTTTAGTTATTTTTTGGGTAGATTTTACACTTACTATTCTTTTTTTTAAATCATCTAAACTAGGCATTATTTTTTTTGTATTCCTCTATAATTTGAACCAAAGAATTCTCTACATCTTTTTCTAATTTACCAGATGATTGTATTGAATCTACAATCTCAGGTTTTTCGTTTTTAATTTTATCTAAAATTTTAGTTTCAAAAGTTTTGATCTTATTAAGTTCAACGTCATCCAAATAACCTCTTACACCAGTAAATACGGAAATAACTTGCTCGGCAACTGTCATTGGGGAATACTGGTATTGTTTCAGAAGTTCAGTTAATTTAGAGCCTCGATTTAAAAGTTTTTGAGTTGATGGATCAAGGTCTGATCCAAATTGAGCAAACGCAGCCATCTCCCTGTATTGAGCTAACTCTAACTTGATTGAGCCGGCTACTTTTTTCATTGCTTTCGTTTGGGCTGCGGATCCAACCCTTGAAACTGATAGCCCTACATTTACTGCTGGTCTAATTCCTTGGTTAAATAGCTCCGTTTCTAAAAATATTTGTCCGTCAGTAATTGAAATTACATTTGTAGGAATATAAGCTGAAACATCACCTGCCTGTGTCTCAATTATTGGCAGGGCAGTTAAAGAACCGCCGCCATTTTTGTCGCTAAGCTTTGCTGCTCTCTCTAATAATCTGCTATGTAAATAAAAAACATCTCCCGGATATGCTTCTCTTCCTGGGGGTCTTCTTAAAAGCAAAGACATTTGTCTATAAGCTACTGCCTGTTTAGAAAGATCATCATAAATAATTAGTGCATGCATGCCGTTATCTCTAAAGTATTCTCCAATCGTACAACCTGTATATGGTGCTAAAAACTGTAAAGGTGCAGCGTCTGATGCTGTCGCCGAAACTACGGTTGTATATTTCATCGCACCAGCATCCTCTAAAGTTTTTACTATTTGCGCAACTGTTGATCTTTTTTGTCCTATTGCTACATAAATACAATATAATTTTTTACTCTCATCGTCTGTCTCATTAATAAATTTTTGATTTATAATAGCATCAATCGCAACAGCAGTTTTTCCTGTCTGTCTATCACCGATTATTAATTCTCTTTGTCCTCTTCCTACTGGAATGAGGGTATCTATTGCTTTTAAACCAGTTTGCATTGGTTCGCTAACAGATTGTCTAGGTATTATACCAGGTGCTTTCACCTCCACTCGATTTCTTTTAACTTTTTCACTTAAATTTCCTTTTCCGTCGATGGGATTTCCAAGCCCATCTACTACACGTCCCAATAGTTCTTTTCCTACAGGCGCATCAACAATTGATCCAGTCCTCTTTACTGTACTGCCTTCTTTTATTTTTCTATCATCCCCGAAGATTACTACTCCAACGTTATCACTCTCTAAATTAAGAGCCATGCCTTTAGAGCCATCATCAAACTCAACCATCTCTCCGGCCTCAACATTATCAAGCCCATATACTCTTGCTATACCGTCTCCTACTGATAAAACTTTGCCTATTTCAGAAACTTCAGCTTTATCTCCAAAGTTTTTTATTTGTTCTTTTAATAATTTAGTTATTTCCGCGGGGTTAATTTGCATTTTAGTTCTCCAACATTATTTGTTCGTATTTTTTTAATTTATTTTTAATAGAGGTGTCAACCATTAAACTTCCTACTTGCATTTTAAAGCCTCCAATCAAATCTTGATCAACTTTATAATCAAAACTAATTTTTGATCCTATTGCTGTTGAAAGTTCATTACTTAAATTTTCTAACTCTACACTTGATAATTTTTTAGATGAAGTTAATTGCGCAGTTACGTGACCTTTATCTATTGCGACTAATTTTAGAAAACTTAATATAATTTTTTCCAGAAAAAATATTCTTCTTTTAACTACTAAAATAGAGAGAAAGTCCTTTAATGTTTTTGAGAAATTCATTAATTCTGAAATATTTTTTATTATCACTAATTGATTACTAAACGATTGTGTGGGGTTTTTAATAAAGTTTTCGAAATTTGAGTTTGATTTATAAATATTTAAAAGTTCTTTTAGACTTTTTTCTACTAAGTCTAGCTCATTTTTTTCGCAAGATAATTCAAATATAGCTTTAGCATATCTTTCGATTGTTTCTGATGAAAAAGATTTATTAGAGCTCATTTTTGTAATATATTGATTTATTAGTCGAAAATACTGAGGCTTCGTACCATAAGAGATTATACTGTTCAAGGTGGTATGCTTGAATTAAGTAAAATTAATTGGATCTACATCAACCATAAGTTTAATTTTTTTAGAAATTCGAAGATTTTCTAAAACTTGAGCTAATTTTTTTTGGATTAAGTTGTTATTCTTAGTTTTTATTAGCAATCTTGTTCTGTATTTGTTTTTTATCCTAAATATTGGAGATTCTACGGGCCCTAAAACCTGCATATTTGATATAGATATAAGTTTTTTCTTAACTTCTAATGCGCCTCTGTAACTATCTTCTTCAATTTTGGCAGAAATTATAATTGAAATTAATCTATAAAAAGGAGGTAATTTATTTTTTTCTCTTAAGGTTAATTCATTTGCTAAAAATTTTTCAGGATTGTTAGATATTAAGTTTTTTAAAGTACCGTCAAGAGGATTCATTGTTTGATAAATTATTAAAGATTTTTTTGAAAATCTTCCTGCTCTTCCACTTAATTGATTGTATAGTTGAATATTTTTTTCAGTGGTTCTCAGATCATAACCCTTTCCAGAGAAATCTGCATCTACTACAACTACACAATTTAATTTTGGAAAATTGAAGCCTTTAGAAATCATTTGTGTTCCAATCAATATATCAATTTTATTTTTTTCAATTTTTTCCAGTGTTTCTTGAGCTTTTTTTTTATTACTCAAATAATCACTTGAGATTATTTTAATAATTTTTTTAGGATATTTTCTATTTAACTCGTCCAAAACTTTTTCTACACCAAGACCATACATACTAAAATTACACATTTCATTTTGAATTTTGCATTTTTTTTCTACTGTAGTTTTGTGACCACAATGGTGGCAGATTGGTTTATTGATTGATTTATGATAGGTTAGATAAACCGCACAATTTGGACAAGTATGCTTATATCCGCAATTTTTACATATCATAAAAGGTGCATACCCTCTCCTGTTTAAAAAAAATAAAACCTGTTCTTTTTTATTTAAAAAATTATTTACAAGATCTTCTGTTTCTGAGGATATTGACTCACTTTTTTCTAGTTTAGAAAAATTTAAATTTATAATTCTTGTTTCTGGAAGAGATGCATCGCTATATCTTTTTTTTAATTTGGTAATATTATATTTTCCATTTTTTATGTGATTAAAAGTTTCTACAGATGGAATAGAAGTAACTAAGTGTATTGGTATATCCTCAAATGAAGCCCTTGAAATAGCCATATCTCTAGCGTTGTAAGTTAAACCTTCATCTTGTTTGTAAGAAGGATCATGTTCTTCATCCACAATAATAATGCCTAGGTTTTTAAAAGGTAAGAGCAAGGAAGATCTCGCCCCAAGAATTAGTTTTGTTTTATTTTTAATTACCCCGTTCCAGATATTTCTTTTATTTTTTAAAGATATCTTTGAATGCCATATTGCTGGCTCAAAACCAAAATATTCAGAAAATCTATCTTTAAATTGATTTGTAAGAAATATTTCAGGTAACAGCACTAGAGCTTGCTTGTTTCTGGACAATATATTTTTCACTCTTTCAAAATAAACTAAAGTCTTTCCAGAGCCAGTTGTTCCCTGTAATACTGATGTGTTAAATTTTTTTCCAAATTTATTTAAATCTTCTAACGATTTTTTTTGTTCTGTATTTAAAATAAATTTTCTCAGCTTAGTTTTCTTTTCAAAAATATGTGTGCTTTCTTTTAAAATATTATGTTCATTCCCAAGGCACATTTTCAAAACAGAACCTTTTGGCACAATATTGTACATAGAAAACCAATTTATGTATTCAACTAAACTCTTATTGATTGAACATAATTCAATCTTTTTTTTAATATTTCTAATCTTAATTTTTTTTGATGTTGGCTGAATTTTGTTCCATATTACACCCACTTCTAACTTATTCCCAAATGGAGCAACTACCAGATCTCCTACCCCTAAACTTTCTTCTAAATCTGAATTGTATGTAAATGGATAATTAAATATTTTCGGAAATAAAACTGGAACTTTCATGACTAGATTTTAGTCAAATTTGTATTAATTAGAAATGAATTGGTCTTTTATCAACAGCCAATGCTGCTTCTTTTATCGCTTCAGTATGTGTGGGATGGGCATGGCAAGTACGTGCAATATCTTCTGCACTAGCTCCAAATTCCATTGCTAATACCATCTCTGCAATCATGTCTCCAGAATGAGGTCCTATAATGTGCACTCCTAATACTTTGTCAGTATTAGCGTGGGCTAGTATTTTTACAAATCCATCAACTTCATTATTCACCTTAGCTCTTGAATTTGCAAGAAAAGGAAATTTACCTACTTTGTAACTTATATTTTCAGACTTTAATTGTTCTTCGGTTTTGCCAACTGTTGCAACTTCTGGTGTAGTATAAATAACGCCTGGAATTACATCGTAATTAACATGTCCTGCCTGACCTGCGATTATTTCAGCTACTGCTATACCTTCTTCTTCAGCTTTGTGCGCTAACATAGGTCCTTGAATGACATCACCAATTGCATAAATATTTTCTATAGAAGTTTGTAATTTTTTATTAACCTCTATTCTTCCCTTGGAATCTTTTTTTACTCCTATTTTTGAAAGATTAAGACCTTCTGTATAAGGTTTTCTTCCTACAGAAACTAATACCTTGTCACATTCTATTCTTGTTTTTTCTGTCGTTGTATTATTTGTAAAATCTACAACAACTTTATTTCCAATATTTTTAACTGCTGTTACTTTATTATTTAATTTAAATTCTATTCCTTGTTTACTTAAAATTTTTTTAAATTCGTTAGAAACCTCTCTATCAATTCCAGGAGTTATAAAATCTAAGTATTCAACAACGGTAACTTTAGATCCGAGTCTAGACCAAACTGATCCCATTTCTAAACCTATATAACCACCACCGATTACGATAAGTTCTTTGGGTACTTCAGAAAAAGAAAGTGCTCCCGTCGAAGATACTATATTTTTTTCATCAATTTCTATTCCAGGCAAAGATGTAGGGGATGAACCTGTAGCAATCACAATATTTTTTGTCGTATAAGACTGTCTTTTTTCATTTTCATAAACAGCAACATTTTTTTCTGAAAATGGAACACCTTTACCTCTTAGGTAAGTTACTTTGTTTTTTTTAAATAAAAACTCCACACCTTTAGTCAAAATATTTACCGATTTTTCTTTATTTGACATCATTTTATTGATGTTCAGTTTTATATCGCTAATTTCTATTCCTTGATTGTTAAAATCTTTTTTTGCCTTATGGTAATTCTCTGAAAGATTTAATAAGCTTTTGGAGGGAATACAGCCTACATTTAAACATGTTCCGCCCAAAGTACCTCTGGATTCTACACATGCAGTCTTTAATCCTAGTTGAGCGGCTCTGATTGCACAAACGTAACCTCCAGGCCCACCTCCGATAATTATAACGTCAAAGTCTTCCATAGTTATAAGTCTAGAAAAAGTCTCTTAGGTTGTTCTAAGCACTCTTTTATTGTTTTTAAAAATGAGACCGCCTCTTTTCCATCTATTATTCTATGATCGTAAGATAAAGCTAAATACATTATTGGTCTAACAGTTACATTTCCATCTATTACAACTGGTCTCTCAATTATATTGTGCATTCCTAATACTGCTGATTGTGGTGGGTTTAAAATTGGAGTCGATAACATAGATCCATAGATACCTCCATTTGTTATTGTAAATGTTCCTCCTTGTAAATCTTCAATAGTAATTTTTCCATCTCTAGCTTTATTGCCTAATTGATTAATGTTAGTTTCAATTTCTGCAAATGACATTTCATCTGTATTTCTCAATACAGGAACCACAAGTCCCCTGTCCGTCCCAACAGCTATACTTATATTGTAATAATTTTTATAAACAATTTCATCTCCTTGAATCTCAGCGTTAATAGCTGGATAGTTCTTAAGTCCAGTCACACATGCCTTTACAAAAAATGACATAAAACCAAGTTTGACAGAATATTTTTTAAAAAAATCTTCTTTGTAATTGTTTCTCATAGAAATAACTTCGTGCATATCTACCTCGTTAAATGTTGTTAGCATTGCAGCATTCTCTTGGGCTTCTTTTAATCTTTTTGCGATTGTCAACCTTAGCCTAGTCATCTTAATTCTTTCCTCTGGACCGTGAGCAATTTTTCTATCAGATGGCAAAGGCTTGGACCCCATCAAATTAATTAAGTCCTCCTTAAGAACCAATCCATTCTTTCCAGATCCCTTTACTTCATTCAAATTTATTTTGGATTCCGCAATAATTTTACGAGCTGCAGGTGAAACAACAGTTGTGTCAGGTATTTTTTTTACTTCTTCTTTATGCTCTTCTTCTAAAATAAGGGGCTGTTCATCTATTTCTTCTTTTTCTTCTTTTTCTAAAACAAGTGGTTCAATTTTTTCTTCACTTTGATTTTTTTTAATAGGTGGTGAATAACTTTTATCTTCTTCTATATTTGAATTACTTGAAACTTTCGAGCTTGCTATCGTTCCAAGCAAAGAACCAACATTCACTGTTTGACCTTCCTGAACTGAAACTGACTCCAAAGTACCACTTGAAGGTGCTGGGACCTCAATGTTAACTTTGTCTGTTTCAAGTTCTACTAAAGGTTCGTCGGACACAATTCTATCACCTTTATTCTTTAGCCATTTAGAAACCGTAGCCTCTGTGACTGACTCTCCTAAAGCTGGAACTACAATTTTTTCTGACATCAATTAAACTTTCCTACCACCTTTTCTAATATTTCTTTTTGTTGTGCAAGGTGTTTGTTTAGATTTCCAGTCGCAGTTGATGACGAGGGTTTTCTTCCAATATATTTTACTTTATCGCCCTTTGATTGAATAATTTCAAGGGTTCTTGCTATATAGTCTCTTGCTGAATTCCAGGCTCCCATATTTTGTGGCTCTTCTTGGCACCAAAAAAACTCAGCATTCTTTTTGTACTTTTTTAATATCTGACCTAATGTCTTTACAGGGAAAGGGTACAATTGTTCTATTCTAACAAAGACTACTTTATCATTTTTTGCTTTTTCTCTTGCTTCTAAAAGATCAAAATAAATTTTACCGGAGCAAATTATTACTTTTTGTATTTTGTTATCCTGCTTTAGTTTTATTAATCCACTATCTTTACTGTGTGCGTGGTCTTCCAGAACCCGATGAAAAGTATTTTCTCTTGAAAAATCTTTAAGGCTAGAGGTACATTTTTTATGTCTTAACAGTGACTTAGGTGTCATTATAATTAATGGTTTTCTAAAATCTCTATGCATTTGTCTTCTTAAAACATGAAAATAATTTGCAGGAGTGGTGCAGTTGACAACTTGAATATTTTCACCGGCACAAAGTTGTAAAAATCTTTCTAATCTAGCTGAAGAATGTTCAGGTCCTTGTCCTTCATAACCGTGCGGTAAAAGCATTACTAAACCACTAGCTCTTCCCCATTTAGCTTCGCCAGATGTAATAAATTGGTCAATTATTATTTGTGCTCCATTAGCAAAATCTCCAAATTGTGCCTCCCATACTACTAAAGTTTCAGGTTCTGACAATGAATAGCCAAACTCAAACCCAAGTACAGCTAACTCCGATAACAAAGTATCGATTATTTCAAATTTTTTTTGATTCTTGGTAATATTATTTAAAGGTATGTATCTTTTGTTATTTTCCTGATCTCTTAAAACTGAATGTCTTTGACTGAAAGTTCCTCTTCCAGAATCTTGCCCTGATAGTCTAACAGAAAATCCTTCTGCCAAAAGACCTCCGAACGCTAAGAGCTCTGCTGTGGACCAGTCTATCGGTGCTTTATCTGTAAACATTTTTTTTTTATTGTCGAATATTTTTTTAATTGTTTTGTGAACAATAAAATTTTCTGGGATTGAAGTGATTTTTTTTCCTATTTCCACAATTGTATTTAGTTTTATGCCACTTACACCCTTCTTGTCTTTACCTAACTCTGGTTTAAATCTTGACCAAGTTCCTTCATACCACTTTAAATCTGATTTATAATTTTTAGAATCATTATATTCTTTTTCTAAATATTTTTTAAAATTAACTTTGATATTGTTTATTTCATCAGAAGTTATTAAACCTTCATCTGATAATTTTTTTCCGTATAGATCTAAAGCAGTTGGTTGAGACTTAATTTTTTTATACATCAAAGGCTGTGTAAAAGAAGGCTCATCTCCTTCATTGTGACCGAATCGTCTATAGCAGACAATATCAATAACTACATCTCTATTAAATTTTTGTCTAAACTCAGTCGCTATTTTTGCACAAAAAACTACTGCTTCGGGATCGTCACTATTAACATGTAATATTGGAGCTTGCGCAGTTTTTGCAACATCTGAAGGGTAAGGAGAAGATCTTGCAAATCTAGGCGCTGTAGTAAACCCAATTTGATTATTTACAATAATGTGGATTGTTCCTCCTATATTGTGTCCTGGTAATCCAGACATTGCAAAACATTCTGCAACAATACCTTGGCCTGCAAAAGCTGCGTCACCGTGCATTAGAACAGGAATAACTTTCTTTCTTTCTGGGTCTTTATGAAAAAACTGCTTGGCTCTTACTTGTCCAAGAACCACTGGATTAACCGCCTCTAAATGAGATGGATTATCTGTCAAACTAATATGAACAGGATTACCATCAAATTCTCTATCTGCGGAAGCTCCTAAATGATATTTTACATCACCTTCGAAATCTTTTTTTGAAGTAACGCTCTTTCCAAAAAACTCATTAAATATAGCCTTCATAGGTTTCTTCATAACATTAGCTAAAACGTTTAGTCTTCCTCTATGAGGCATTCCAATCTTAATTTCTTTTGCTCCTAGGTTTCCTCCTCTTTTTATGATCTGTTCTAACGCAGGTATTAAAGATTCTCCACCATCTAAACCGAATCTTTTTGTTCCTACAAATTTTACATGTAGATATTTTTCAAAACCTTCTGCCTCTACTATTTTATTAAAAATAGCTTTTTTACCATTCGCAGTAAAGCTCACATCTTTTTCTTTACCTTCTACTCTATCTCTTATCCATGTTTTTTCTTCTGGGTCGCCCATATGCATAAATTCATAACCTATTGTTGAACAGTAAGTTTTTTTAAGTATTGAAAGAATCTCATTTAAATTTGCATGTTGCTGTCCTAACACTCCATCTAAAAATATTTTTCTATTATAATCATTTTGAGTAAATCCATAAGTTTTTGGCTTTAGCTCTGGATGTTCTTCTCTTTTTTGAAGATTTAATGGATCTAAATTGGCAACAAGATGTCCTCTAATTCTATAGGCCCTTATCAACATTATTGCTCTGACAGAATCTTTTGTAGACTGTTCGGTTAAAGCAAATTTTTCAATTTCATTACTTTCCTTAAGAGGCTTCTCTAAATTTTTCTTATCTCGATGAGCCTTTTTTATTTTCTGTGGCGACCAACTTGGTCCAGACAGGTTTTTAGAAATAATTTCTCTATTTTCCTTGAGACCATCAAAGAAAGTTTTCCATCCCTCTGGTAGTTTTTCAGGGTCAGTAAGATAATCAGCATAAAACTCCTCTATAAAAGAAGAATTATTTCCTCCTAAAAATGAAGTTTTTTTATAAATATTATTATCTTTGGAAAATGACATTGTAGTTTTATTTTAACATAAATTATTAAGAATCAACTATTTAGTTTTTCATATAGTGTTTTACCTATGTCTGCAGGAGATTTTGAAATTGTGATGCCGGCAGATTTCATTTTTTCTATCTTATCTTCTGCACCTCCCTTTCCCCCTGATATAATAGCTCCTGCGTGACCCATTCTTCTACCTGGAGGAGCAGTTAGTCCAGCTATAAATCCAACCATTGGTTTCTTAATTTTAGATTTTTTTAAAAAATCTGCAGCCTCTTCTTCAGCGGCCCCACCTATTTCACCTATCATAACAATTGATTTAGTTTCATCGTCTTTTAAAAATAACTCTAAACAGTCAATAAAGTTTGTACCATTGATTGGATCGCCTCCTATACCTATGCACGTTGATTGTCCCATGCCATTAGAGCTAGTTTGTGCAACAGCTTCGTAGGTCAACGTTCCTGATCTAGATACTATTCCAACTGAACCTTTTTTATGAATACTTCCAGGCATAATACCAATCTTGCATTCTTCAGGGGTTATGATGCCAGGACAGTTAGGGCCTATAAGTCTGCTATTACTTCTTCTTAATTCTTGCTTAACTTTAATCATATCAATAATTGGTATTCCCTCTGTGATGCAAACTATTAATTCTATTTTGGAATGAATTGCCTCAATTATTGCTGCTGCAGCAAATTTTGGAGGAACATAAATCATCGTTGAGTTTGCACCTGTTAAAGATTTAGCTTCTTCCACAGTATCAAATACAGGCAAGCCTAGATGTTTTTGGCCTCCTTTTTTTGGTGTTACACCACCAACTAATTTTGTTCCATATTTCAAAGCTTGCTCCGAATGAAAGGTGCCATGAGTTCCAGTGAATCCTTGACAAATTAATTTTGTATTTTTATTAACTAAAATAGACATTATTTAATTGCCTCTACAATTTTTTTAGCAGCATCATTTAAGTCTGAGGCTGATAAGATTTTTAAACCAGATTTATCTAAAATTTCTTTTCCCTCTTTAAAGTTTGTCCCCGCTAACCTAACTACTAAAGGAACTTTTAAATTAGTTTCTTTAGCTGCGTCAACAACTCCTTGTGCTAAGACATCACATCTCATGATTCCTCCAAAAATATTTATTAATATTCCTTTTACGTTTTTATCAGAAAGAATTAATTTAAAAGCAGCTGTAACTTTTTCTTTTGACGCTCCTCCACCAACATCTAAAAAATTAGCTGGTTCCTCTCCATATAATTTTATTATGTCCATTGTAGCCATTGCAAGTCCAGCGCCATTGACCATACATCCTATTGATCCATTAAGTTTTATGTAGGCTAAGTCATGCTTACTTGCTTCTATTTCTGCCGGTTCCTCTTCATTCAGATCTCTTAATTCAAATATTTCTGGTCTTCTAAATATTGCATTATCATCAAAATTCATTTTTGCATCTAAACAAACTATTTTATCTTTATCATTAATAATAAGGGGGTTAATTTCAATAAGATTTGCATCTTTTTCTTGAATTATTTTATATAAAATTTTTATGAGTTTATACGCATCTTTTTTTTGTTCAATGCTAAGATTAAATGGATAAATTATTTTTTCTAAAATTGTTTCGTCTAGTTCTGCAGCCAACTCTACTTTATTAGTTATAATTTTTTTTGGATTTTCTAAAGCCACTTTTTCTATATCCATACCTCCTTCTGTGCTACTTATAAATGCAATTTTTGAAGTTTCTCTATCAATAAGACAAGACAGATAAAGTTCTCTCGAAATATTTGACGCTTCTTCTATATATAATCTTTTAACCTCTTTTCCTTCAGGACCAGTTTGGTGCGTTTTTAAAACTTTACCGAACATTTTTTTTGACTCTTCTTTAAGTTCTATGATATTTTTTATTAGTTTTACTCCTCCTGCTTTTCCTCTTCCACCAGCATGAATTTGGGCTTTTAATACAAATTCTTTACTTTCAAGTTTTGAAATTTTTTCATCTAATTCATTTATTTGAAATATAACAACACCTTTTGATACGGGAGCGCCATAGTCACTTAATATTTTTTTTGCTTGATATTCGTGAATGTTCATATCTAAATTTTAAGACTTAAGTATAGGGTCTATTTTTACTGCGGCCTTAAATAATTCTTCAACTGCACTTATTGATTTTTGGAATTGATTTTTTTCTGACTCTGATAAATCTATTTCAATAATTTCTTCAACGCCGTTTTTTCCAATTTTTACCGGAACTCCTGCGTAAATATTTTTAACTCCATACTCTCCATTTAAAAAGACAGCACAAGGAAGCTTTTTTTTTAAATCATTTAAATAGCTTTCTGCCATTTCCACTCCTGATGCTGCTGGAGCATAAAACGCAGATCCTTTTTCTAAATATTTAACAATTTCCGCTCCTCCTTTTTTTGTTCTATCTACTATTTCATCTAGTTTTTCTTGTTTAATTCTTCCTTCTTTTACAAGATCGCTTATTTTTTTTCCTTCAACTTCTGTATGTCCTAACATAGCAACCATGCTGTCTCCGTGACCACCTAAAACTAATGATTTAATCTTTTTAACATCAACATTTAATTCTTTAGATAAAAAATAAATAAATCTTGAGGAATCTAGTATTCCAGCCATTCCTATAACTTTATTTTTTGGGAGACCTGAGTATTTTTGAAGAGCCATAACTATAACGTCCAATGGATTTGTTATACAAATAACAAACGCGTTTGGTGATGTTTTTTTTATTCCTTCTGCCACTTGCTTAATAATTTTTAAATTGATTCCCAGAAGATCGTCTCGTGTCATTCCTGGCTTTCTTGGTACGCCTGCTGTAATAATTATTACATCAGAATTTTTTGTTTCTTCATAAGAATTTGTACCTGTAATACTTACGTTAAAACCCTCTACAGGAGATGACTGGGCTATATCTAGAGCTTTACCTTTAGCAATCCCTTCAACCACATCAAATAAAACTATATCTCCTAATTCTTTTAACGCAATTAAGTGCGCTAAAGTTCCACCTATATTACCTGATCCTATTAAAGTAATTTTTTTATTCATGAATGAAACTACGTTTTATAGATAAATAAAAATTATTCAATAGAATTTTTATTTTTATTTACTTGTCGTTAACAAGTTTAGCACAAATTGACATATCCTCAGATATATAAGAACCTTTAAAATATGACTTATTTTTATTCCAATTTTTTTTTCCATCCTTAGCATAATTATTAAATAACTCTTCTCTTTCTTTCATGGTTCTTTTTTGAGCATTTTCTAATTTTTCTTTATTATCAATAATCTTAAGTTCTACAGATTTAAATAAAAGATTATTAGCTACTTCAATAAACTTTTTAGAATTAACTGGGTCTGTTTTTAAGATTATAGCTGAAGAATATGCATATATTGCACTACATCTATTTAATAAATAAATTTGTGTTGACGCTACTTCTATATTTTTTTGTTCTAGGTATTCTTTAAGCGGAATATTATTGTTTGCTTTTAACGAGCTAAAAAAAAATATTAAAGTAAATGTGAATATTATAAAATTAACTTTTTTCATAAATTAAAGATAAATTTTTATGGTCCATACGCTACTTGAGGAAGCCATGTTACGATTTTTGGAAAATTAAATACAATGGCAACAGCAATGACTTGAAGAATTACAAATGGTATTATTCCTCTATAAATATTTTGTATAGTTATTCCTTGAGGAGCCACACCTTTCATATAAAATAAAGCAAATCCTACGGGGGGAGTAATAAATGATGTTTGTAGAACTACAGCAAACATTACTATAAACCATACTAAATCAACTCCAAGATCAACCATTACTGGTGCCAAAAAAGGTAAAATAATTAAAGTAATTTCAATCCAGTCTAAGAAAAATCCTAAAAGAAAAGTAATAAATAAAACAACTATTACAACGCCGTTAGGTCCAAATGGTAAACCTTTTAACGCTCCCTCAATAAGCTCGTCTCCACCTAAACCTCTTAAGACCAAGGCAAACATTGTTGCGCCTACAAAGAGTGCAAAAATGTAAGATGTTGTATGTGTTGTTTTTCTAATGACACTTTTCAAGTCTTGAAACGAAAGTCTT
>MDSY01070689.1_pt1 | contig 21956 bp, 22 predicted proteins | sample 811131 | NCBI WGS metagenome assembly MDSY01 (sample SAMN05326643, study PRJNA326480) | marine metagenome | isolation source: seawater | place: Atlantic Ocean: South West | collected 2010 | reverse complement strand
TCGCTTTCTAAGATACTCCCCAATAGCTCAGTTGGTAGAGCAACGGACTGTTAATCCGTGTGTCCCTGGTTCGAGCCCAGGTTGGGGAGCCAATAATAAAAAAACCCAATTCATTTGGGCTTTTTTATGTCTTCAATTTTTATCTTTTAATAATTAAGCCCTGACCTGTGGGTAATGGAAATATCCTATATTGTCTTTTATCTAACCATTGATCCTCTTTCTGCTTTTGTTCTCTATATATACCAGACCACTCATAGTCATCTAAAATAATAATCCCACCACTTACTACTCTGTCAAATAAAACATCTAAGGCAGCAATCTCTCCCTCATAATTATTCATATCAATATGCATATATGCTACAGAATCAGGCATTCCTAAATCAAAAGAGTCTGGTACAAGCCCTTTTATTAATTTCACTTGTGGGTAATCCTTAAATCGTTTCTGAACCTTTTCAAAGAAACCTTGTTCTTGTCCTGTAAATTTATGTCCTTCAACAGGGTTACTATCAAAAGTATCATAGCCCCAAAAAGTTTTAGGAAATTTAACACCACCAAGATAATCGATAACAGTTTTAATACCTGTTCCAGCGTATACTCCAAACTCTGTGAAATCTCCTGGAAGATGAATGCAATGATATGCAGCACAGGCAATAATGTACCTCCTCCAAATAATAGCCTCATCTGCTTTACTGGTTAGATTAGATTCCCAAGAGCTCCTAAATGGAACATCTTCAAGAGGAGAATTATTTCTTCCCCATGTAAATAAATTATCACCCAAAAAAGAACCTGGTTGCACAAGGGATTGAGCTTCATTCATTAATTTAGCAAATTTTTCTTTGTCTTTTTCTTGAACACCCCAATAGGTATGAGAAGAAAATTGCATAATCTTCTCAAAATCCAAAGAAATTTCAGGAAGTTTTGGAAGTACTTCATTTAAAATTTTATTGTTTTTTGACACTAATCAACCTTATTATTATATTTTATTTTTTTGTCGATTTATCTCATACAAGCATATACCAGTTGCAACACTGACGTTTAAACTCTCAACTAAGCCTAACATAGGAATTGAAAAAATATCATCACAGAGCTCTTTAGTTAATCTTCTCATTCCAACCCCCTCAGACCCCATAACTAAAGCCACATTCCCATCAAAATTTAACTGCTGCATTGTTTTACTTGATTCCCCGTCAGTTCCGTAGACAAAGAATCCTTTATCTTTTAGGTAGCGAATTGTTCTAGCAAGATTTGTAGCAACGATAAAAGGAATTGATTCCGCCCCACCACAGGCAACTTTTCTTACAGTTGCGTTTACACCAACAGCATTATCTTTTGGGCAGATAATCGCATGAACTCCCATAGCATCTGCAACCCTAAAACAAGCGCCTAAATTATGAGGATCTTCTATTCCATCAAGAATTAAAAGTAAAAGTGGGTCATCTATATCGCCTTCGATAATATCTTCTACAGTGACATACTTACTTTTTAAATCATGGACTTGAGCAACCACACCTTGATGTTTTGCACCAGTAACAAAGCCATCCAATCGATCTTTTGAACTAAGATGAAATTTAATCTGATGCTCTTTAATTAACTTCATTAAGTCATTAACTCTCCCGTCTTTTCTTGACTCATCAATATAAATTTCTTTAATTGAAGATGAATCGAGGCGAATATGACTAGTTATAGAATGAAACCCAACAATAATTTTGTCTTGGCTCATCTGCGTCTTTTTTTACTTCTTTTATTTTTACCTGGGGCAAATATTTTATTTTGTTTTTTCTTTGTCTTAGCTGAATTTTTCAATGAGTCTGATAAAGTAAAGTCTATTTTAATAGATTCTAGGTCAACCTTAGCAACCTTAACTTTAAGTCTATCCCCAAGACGATATGACAAATGTGTTCTCTCACCAATCATTGCATGCTTACTTTTATCGTAAACAAAGTAATCATTACCCAGCTCTGTAACGTGAAGCAAGCCTTCAATATATATATCATCTAGTTCAATAAATAAACCAAAACCTGTAACTCCTGCTACTGTTCCCTCAAATAATTGCCCTACTTTATCCTGCATAAAGTAACATTTAAGCCATGAATCAACATCACGGGTTGCTTCATCCGCAGTCCTTTCTGATCCTGAGCAGTGCTGTGCAATTGATTCAATATCTTTAACCTTAAAAGCATTTTTTTCTAATTTTGAATTTATTGCACGGTGAATCATTAAATCAGGATAACGTCTAATTGGAGATGTGAAGTGGGTGTAAGAATCATAAGCTAATCCAAAGTGCCCCAAATTTTTATTGCTATAACAAGCTTGCTGCATTGATCTAAGTAAAACAGTTTGAAGTAAGTGGCTGTCGGGACGGCCAGATATTTTTTCAACTAAATCACCATAATCTTTTATCGATGGCTTCTCACCTCCTAATAAGGATAAACCAAAATCTAGCAAGAAGGCTCTCAAATTTTCTAATTTTTCTTCCGAGGGGCTTTCATGATTCCTAAATAGCCCATCAATAGCTTTATCATCTACAAAATCTGCTGCACAAACATTAGCAGCCAACATGCATTCTTCAATAATACGATGTGCTTCGTTTCTAAAAACTGGCTTAATAAAATCAATTTTTCCTTGTTCATTAAAAACAATTGATGTCTCAGTGGAATCAAACTCTATTGAGCCCCTTTTATCTCTTTGTGAAGCTAATATTTTAAATAAAGATTGTAGATTTTTAAGATTTGGTATGATTTCTTCGTATTCTTCAATTAAGGACTGGTCACCTTTATTTAATATTTTATCCACAATTGTATAAGTGAGTCTAGCTTTTGAATTCATTACAGATGGATAAAACTTATATGCTGTGACTAATCCATTTTTATCAATATTCATATCACACACCATACATAGCCTATCAACATTTGGCTTTAAAGAACAAAGACCATTAGAAAGATTTTCAGGCAACATCGGTATAACTCTTCGAGGAAAGTAAACAGAATTTCCTCTTTCTTTTGCAGATTTATCTAGTAAGCTTTCTGGTTTAACATAATGGCTAACATCTGCTATGGCAACTACTAATCGCCATCCGTTTTTTTCTGGGCTAGCAAAAACTGCATCATCAAAATCTCTTGCACTTTCCCCATCAATTGTAACCAAATGCATATCACGAAGATCTATTCTTGATTTAAAATCTTTACTTATTACCTCACTAGCAAATGAATTGGCTTCACTTACAACGTCATTATCAAATATATATGGAAGCTTATGTTTTCTTAATGCAATTTCAATTTCAATACCACTATCAGAATAATCACCAAGTATCTTTATGATTTTGCCCATTGGCTTTGAATTAAAACTTGGTTGTGTAGTAATCTCAACTTCAACAACATGGCCTAATTCTGCATTCATATCTGATTTTTCTGGAATTAAAATATCTTGATTAATTCTTTTATCTTCAGCAGCTACAATAGTCACGCCTTTTTTCTGAACGACTCTTCCAACAAGAATCTTATTCACTCTCTCTAATATTTCAATTATTTTTCCTTCAGATTTACCTTTACGATCAACTCCAGTAACCTGAGCCATCACTCTATCATTATTAAAAACTTGCCTCATTTCTCTAGGCGATAAAAAAATATCATTAATTTTCTTATCGTCAGGAATCAAAAAACCAAATCCGTCAGGATGGCCCATTACTTTTCCGGGGATTAGATTAAGCTTCTCCGAAATACAGATTACATCTTTTCTATTAATTAATATTTGGCCTTGTCTCTCCATAGCCCTTAATCTTTTTTCAAAAAAAACCAGTTCGCCATCATTAATCTCTAATAGCCTAGTGAGCTCTTTTTTCTTAATAGGTACCCCATGCTTTTCCATTATAGCTAAAATAAGCTCTCTACTTGGAATGGGATTTTCATAAAGCTCTTGCTCACGATTTAATTGTGGATCTTTGTCTCTAATATTATTCTCTTTACTTGTTATTATATTTTTAATATTTACCATTATTTTTTTAATATTTACCATTATTTACTATTGTTATTCACTATTGTTATATGCGTAGAGATGTGGCATGTTACGCCCAATTCCATCGAAATCCAAACCAAAACCAAATACATATTTATCCGGAATTTCTAATCCAGCAAAGTCAGCCTCAATACTCTTTGCCTCTTTTATATTTTTATCAAATAGTACGGATGTAATTACTTGCTTTGCCCCTAAAAAGAGAAGCTTTTCTCTTATAGCATTTAATGTCACACCCTGATCTAAAATATCGTCTAAAACAAGAACTATTTTATCTTTTATCAGCTCACCTCTTGGCTGAAAAAACCATTCAACTTCTTTCTGACCAATATTATTTTTATAACGAGTTGCATGGATATAACTTAGTTCTAAATCCATAGTTAATTGCGGCAGCAAGTGGCCAGCAAAAATTAAGGCGCCAGTCATAACTGGCAATACGACAATTGACTGATTTTTAAAATGATGATTACAATTAATAGCTGTGCTGTTTATGGCTTCTAAAATTGATTCATTACTCTCTAAAACAGAAGAATTTGATAGTATTTTTTTTAAGTCCATCACAGTATTATTGACTTTAGGTATTCTTTTAATTCATTCCCAAATTTAGGATTTTTTAAAGCAAATTCAATATTAGCTTTTATAAATCCCAACTTGTCTCCACAATCAAAACGTTTTCCCTCAAATTGATAAGCGTAAACTGGGTTAATTGCTAACATTGACTTTATACCATCTGTAAGCTGAATCTCATTACCTGCACCAAATGAGGTATCTTCTAAAAATGATAGGATTTTATTGGTAAAAATATAGCGACCTACAACACCTAAGTCTGATGGAGAACTTTGAGGAAGTGGTTTTTCAACAATTCCATTTAACTTCTGCAAATTATTATTTTTATCATCTGTTGAGATCATCCCGTAATGAATAGAATCTTCTAGACTTACTTTTTGAACTGCTAAAATTGAAGAATTAAGATCATTATAATTTTCTACCATTTGCTTAAGCACACTTTTTTTTGCTTCTATTAAGTCGTCAGCTAAAACAACTGCAAAAGGATCATCACCAATAGCAGACTTTGCTTGAAGAATAGCATGTCCCAAGCCCAAGGGCTCATCCTGTAAAATATAGGTACAGGATACATGAGAAGGAATTATTTCGTTCATCTCATCAAGAAGCTTTTTCTTTTCATCAGATATATTAGAAATACCACTGTCTAGATGTATATTAAAGTGATCTGAAATAGCTCTTTTAGTCTTTCCAGTAATAAAAATTAGGTCGGTAAAACCAGCTTCAATTGCTTCCTCTACTGCATATTGAATAAGTGGTTTATCGACAATTGGTAACATTTCTTTTGGAGTTGCTTTGGTTGCAGGCAAAAATCTTGACCCCAAACCCGCAACTGGAAAAACAGCTTTTTTTAACACCATAACTAATAAAACCTTAATAAATTTTGGAAATTATGCATGAATAATAACAGAGCATATGTAGTTTAACTTGAAAACCATTTTTCTTTTTTTTCGTGATCTATTGCTCTTTCTCTAACCCATGAGCTCCCGTCATTTGATACTTCTTTTTTCCAAAAAGGAGCATCCGTCTTCAGGAAATCAATAATAAAGTTACAGGCCTGGAAGGCATTATTTCTATGCTTGCTGGCAACTATTACTGAAACAATTAGGTCTTTAGGGAAAATTTTACCAACGCGATGTGTAATCGATACATCATTAATTTCCCAGCGTTTTTTAGCCTCAGCCTCAATTGCATATAATTTTTTTTCTGTCATTACTGGGTAGTGCTCAATAAGCATATATTCAAGATGCTTATTATCTGAAAACTCCCGAACAAACCCATTAAAGCAAACCGTCGCACCAACGTCAGAGTTTTCTTTAAGGATAAGCTTAACAAGCTTATCAGTGTTAAAGATTTTATTTGTAATCGTAATTGACACTTATCCCCCTGTAATAGGCGGAAAGAAAGCAATTTCATCACCATCAGAAATAGTCTCATCCCAACCACTAAGCTCTTGATTGATAGCAGCCCTATATCTTTTTTTATTTTTAATTAACTCAGACCATGGGCCTTTTTTATCTAAGGACATATATTCCAAAAACTCACTTAGTGTTTTAACTTTTTTTGATACTTCGATTTGCTTTCGATCAAAACCAAAAGATTCTCTCAAGCTTGCAAAAAATAATATATCAAACTTCATCATTATTTTTATTCTGATCAATTAGTTTGTCTTCAAATTCTAATAATGCATTTGGATCATCTTTTAACTCCACCCTTTCAATCTGTGAAAATCTTCTTGAAATTTTCTGACTTGTAATGTGGACATCTTGAGCTTGCTCATGAGCATTACGAATATTATCTGCAAGCTTCTTCATTCTTGAATCAAACCGCTCAAATTCTTTTCCTAGTTTCCCTAGTTCAGATTTAATGATGTGAACCTGTTGTCTTGTTTCAACATCTTTTAAAACAGCTCTTGCAGTATTTAAAACAGCCATCAAGGTTGTTGGTGAGACAAGCCAAACTTTTAGAGTCATAGCTTCTTGAATTAACTCAGGATGATAAGCATGTATTTCAGCAAAAACTGCTTCTGCTGGAATAAACATGACAGCTCCATCAGATGTTTCTCCTGGAATAATATATTTTTTAGCAATATCATTGTAATGTTTACGAACATCGAGCTTAAACTGTTTAAGTGATTTAGCTTTATCTGAATCAGAGACCCCTACTTCAAACATTTTTTGATAATTTTCCATTGGAAATTTGGAGTCAACAGCAACGGTCCCTGTTGGTTCAGGTAAAAATAAGACACAATCAGCTCGAGCACCTCCCTTAAAGGTATGTTGGAAGGAAAAAGAGTCTGGGGGTAGTATATTTTTAATGAGGCCTTCAAGCTGCAGTTCTCCAAAAGCTCCTCTTGATCTTTTATCACCCAATAATTCTTGAAGGCTAACCATGTTAGTTGATAAGCCATCAATTTTCTTTTGAGCCTCATCGATTGTGGCTAGCCTTTCCATGACACTGACAAATGTAGCATTTGTTTTTTTAAATCCTTCTTCAAGTCTTTCATGAACCTTTCCTGTTATTTCCTGAAGCCTTTTATCAACAGTTTTAGTTAAGCTCTCTACACTAGCCATCAATTGCAAAGAAGTATTCTTTAATGAGGATTGAACTGTCTCTTGCTGAGTTTTACCTTGATCAGACAGTGTTTTATGAAGCCTATCTGATAGTTTATTAAGCGCGTCATTAATATCAACAAGCATTTGTCGATGCTTTTCTTCCAGAGCCTTAGGAAAATCTTCATCTTTTTTTAGCTGAGAAATCTTCCATAAAATAATTAAAGAAATAGCTGTAATTATTAATAGAAGAATCTCAATAATCATTTTTACTTCGCTGCATCAAGAGCTTGCTTAACATCAGCAATAATATCGTCTACATGCTCAATTCCTACAGAAATTCTTACCATATCTTCGCTTACTCCAGATGCTGCTAATTCATCTGGATTGAGCTGTCGATGAGTCGTTGAAGCAGGATGACATGCAAGCGACTTTGCATCACCAATATTTACAAGACGAAGTATCATTTGCAAAGCATCAATAAATTTTGTACCTCCATCTACACCACCCTTTATGCCAAAACTAATAATTCCAGATGCCTTTCCATCAGTGATTTTTTTACAAGTAGCATTGTATTTATCATTTGGTAAAGCTGCATAATTTACCCATTCCACTTGGTCATGATTATCTAAATATTTTGCTAGCTCAAGAGCATTATCACAATGCCTTTCCATTCTCAATCCAAGTGTTTCAAGACCCTGCATTATTAAAAAGGCACTATGTGGAGATAATGCAGCACCAGTGTTTCTTAGTGGAACTACACGACATCTTCCAATAAATGCAGCAGGACCTAAGGCTTCGGTATAAACAACTCCATGATAAGAAGGATCTGGTTCATTAAGCATTGGGTATTTTTTAGCATCTTTCGCCCAATCAAATTTTCCAGAATCAATAATAATGCCTCCAATTGTTGTCCCGTGCCCGCCGATATATTTAGTTAACGAGTGAATAACAATGGTAGCTCCAAAATCTATTGGTTTGCATAAGTAAGGGGTTGGAACAGTATTATCAACGATTAAAGGAATATTGTGCTTATTTGCAATAGCTGATAGCTCCTTTAAATCAACAATATTTCCAAGCGGATTACCAATTGACTCGCAATATAGTGCTTTTGTTTTTTCATCAATAGCTGCTTCAATAGCATCAAAATCTCCTGCGTCGACCATTTTTACATTAATACCTTGTTGAGGAAAGGTATGAGCGAATAAATTATATGTACCTCCATACAATTGGTTTGTACTAACAATATTATCCCCCACTCGAGTAATGCACTGAATAGCTGCAGTAATAGCAGCCATTCCAGATGCTAATGCAAGAGAAGCGATTCCGCCTTCCATCTCAGCAACTCTCTGTTCAAGAACCGCATTTGTAGGATTCATTATTCTGGTATAAATATTCCCTTCAACTTTAAGATCAAATAAATCAGCTCCATGCTGAGTATTATCAAAAGTAAACGATGAGGTTTGGTAAATTGGCGTTGTAGCAGCTTTTGTTGTTTTCTCTGACTCATAGCCATGATGAAGTGCAATTGATTCTAATTTCATGATTAAAAATTCCTTTAATAATTTATAAAATAATAACAGATTAATTGCTTCAAATAACCAATATTTACCTACAAAGCGAGGCTCAAAAAGGACTAACTGAAAATACTTAGATTACTTATCATTGCGACATCTCTTTGAGCAATACTTAACAGAGCTCCAAGTGAGCTTCCATTTTTTTCTCCAATTAAATGAGCGGTTACAAATTGGACAAATTTTACTAGGTAAAGATTCTTTTTTCATCTGTTAAAAGATTAATTATTACGTCAGGATATTTTTTAAGTATAGAATTTTTCGTGGCAATAGTTAATTTAGCAATGACTGTAACCTCTAAAGCGAATACACGATCCACTATAATACCTTTTTCTTTATATATTAGATTAGAAATAGTTTCTAAAGCATTGTATTTTAATATTAATTTATATTTAATTAATTCTATATACTTAACTAATTTTGAAGAGGATAAAGATAAAATTCCAGCCTGGGAATAGGCTCTTGCAAGGCCACCCGTTCCTAAATTAATACCCCCATAGTACCTTGCCACCACAATCCCTGAATTAATTATTTGTCTAGATTCGAGTATATTTAGCAATGGTTTACCAGCTGTGCCCGATGGCTCTCCATCATCAGTAAAGTGTGGCTCAATAGAATTTTTTTTAATTTGATAAGCAAAAACAATATGACTTGCATTGAAATATACTTTTCTAAAATTATTTACACGACTTAAAAAATCTTTTTTTGTAGGAGCAATTACAGAATAACCGACAAATTTAGATTTATTAACAATTAACTCTGAATGCCCCTCTATACTTACAACTAACAAGCTTAACTTAAACCTTCGATTTCACCCTTCTTATTTACAAAAATATCTTCACTAGCTGGTTTTATCGGTAAACCTGGCATCGTCATCACTGCTCCACATATCGCAACAATAAAACCAGCTCCACGAGCTAACCTAATCTCTGTAACAACTAATGAATGATCTGAAGCTGCGCCTAAATTTTTGGGGTCACTTGAAAATGAATAAGGCGTTTTTGCAATACAAACAGGGAAATCAGCGTAATTATCTTCAACATCCTTTAGTTGCTCTAAAGCTTCGCTCTCAAAAACAACATCTTTGGCATGATAAATTTTACGAGCGATTGTTTCTAATTTTGAAACAATTGAATCACTACTCTCGTATAAATAATTGAAAGTTGAGGGCTTCTCTAAAAGCCTAATCGACTCTTTAGCCAATTCTTGAGCCCCTTTTGAACCCTCTCCCCAATGTGAGCATAAAATTGCCTTAAAACCAAGTTCTGCAACTTTACTTTGAACGAATTTAATCTCTGATGAGGTATCTGAATGAAAATGATTAATTGCTACTAAAATATTCAAGCCAAAATGTTTATTACAATTTTCAATATGTCTCTGAAGATTAGAAAATCCTTTTTCTAGTGATACTAAATCTTCTTCATTCAACAAATCTCTATCTTTACCGCCATGATATTTCATTGCTCTTATTGTAGCGACAATAATAATTAATTCCGGCTTAATTCCAGTTTGACGGCACTTAATATCTATAAACTTTTCAGCTCCTAAGTCAGCACCAAATCCGGCTTCAGTTACTACATAATCAGCCATATCCATACCTAGTTTTGTAGCTATATATGAATTACAACCATGGGCAATATTGGCAAAAGGGCCTCCATGAATTAAAACAGGATTATGCTCTAAAGTTTGAACTAAATTAGGCATAAATGCATCTTTTAAAAGCGCAGTCATTGAACCCTCAGCCTTTAGATGTTTCGCTAAAATAGGTGCTTTATTTGAATCTAAGTTTTTTGCTACCTGAATTTCGCCTAATCGATTTGTTAAATCATCTAGAGAGGATGATAGGCAAAATATAGCCATCACTTCACTTGCTACTGAAATATCAAAACCTCCTTCATACTGATAGCGAGCATTATTTACACTAATTTTCCTTAATGACCTATCATTCATATCTAGACCTCTTTTAAATGATATTGATTCAGGATCAATACCAAGTTTGTTCCCATGGTAAATATGATTATCAATAAGTGCTGCAAGAAGGTTATTTGCTGAAGTAATGGCATGAAAATCACCTGTAAAGTGGAGATTGATATTCTCCATAGGGATTGCTTGTGAGTACCCTCCCCCTGTTGCACCTCCCTTCATTCCAAAAACTGGACCAAGTGAAGGCTCTCTTAAACAAGCTACAACACTTTCATTAAGGCTTGCTATGGCGTCAGTCAAACCAATACTAGTTGTTGTTTTACCTTCGCCTGCTGGTGTTGGACTCATTGCAGTTACAAGTATTAATTTCGATTCTTTATTTTTTGGTTTTTTAATTTTACTTGAATCAATTTTAGCCATATGTGGGCCATAATTAATTAAAGCATCTTTTGAAATATCAAGAGTCTTTGCTATATCTTCAATATCTTTTAAGCTTGCACTTTGGGCAATATCTAAATCAGTTTTCATATTGGATTTATTCGAATTAAAAAATCAATTTTATCTTAATTTCTTTATTAAGAACGTCTTTTTTCTAAAGAAATACTTAATTCTTAATTAATCTTATCTTAATTTCTTTATTAAGAACGTCTTTTTTCTAAAAAAATACTTAATTCTTTTTCACTCATATATGGAGTAAACATTTTAATGAAATCTAAAATAAATCCTCTAATAAATACATCCTGACGAATTCCTATATAAGTTGTACTTAGAGGAAATAAATGACTTACATCACGACTTATCAAACCCTTATCTTTAATTGGGCTAAAAGCCATCTCAGCAATTAGGCCTATCCCTAAATTTAAATTTACATAGGTTTTAATTACGTCTGCATCAATTGCCGTAAGCATAATATTTGGCTCTATACCGGCTTCCTTGAAGACCTTAGAAACTATAGTGCTTCCTGTAAAAGCATAGTCATAGGTAATTAAAGGGTATGACGCTAAGTGAGCAAGAGTTATATTTTTTTCTACTGCTAATTTATGCTTTTTTGGCATAACGATACATCTATTCCACGAATAGCATGGAATTGAAAATATTTTCTCATTTTCACTTATTGCCTCAGTTGCAATACCAACATCTGCTTTGCCACTAATTATTTGGTCAGTGACCTGAGTTGGATTTCCTTGATGGATATTTAAATTTATTTTTGGATATTTTTTTACAAACTCTTCGACAATGTTAGGAAGCTTATAGCGAGCTTGGGTATGAGTTGTAGCTATCGAGAATTCACCACTATTATTTTCTTTATAATCTGCTGAGATATTTTTTATATTATTCGTTTCTTTTAGAACTTCAGATATTGAGATATAAACCTCTTTTCCAGGATCAGTTAAACCCACTAACCTCTTACCATTCCTATTGAAAATTTTTATACCAATCTCATCTTCTAATAGCTGTATCTGCTTGCTTACACCTGGTTGAGAAGTATGCATTGCTTCAGCTGATTTAGATATATTAAAACCATTTTTAACAATTTCGTCGACACATCGTAATTGCTGTAATTTCATATATTAAAAAGTTATATAATTAGAAGTTAATATTATTAAAATAATATATCAAATTCTGATATATTGCATCTAAATTTAGAATAATTTAAATAATATGGGTATTGAATATATATTTTCTGGCTTTATTGTAGGTCTATTAGTTGGCCTAACCGGTGTCGGAGGTGGATCTTTAATGACTCCTCTTCTCGTTTTAGTTTTTAAGTTTCCAACAGCTATTGCGATAGGAACTGACCTTTTGTATGCAGGAATTACTAAATCTGCTGGGGTAATATCTCATTCCCGCTTGGGTCACATTGAATGGCCAGTAGTAAAAAAGCTAATGATTGGAAGTATTCCCGGATCTTTTATAATGACTTACTATTTAAAGGGGATTGATTTATACGCTTATGAAAACGTTAGCTTAATTAATACTTCCCTGGGTGTAGCATTGATTTTAACCTCAACCGCAGTTCTTATGAGGCCACTAATTACAGAAAAATCAATAAAACAAAAATTAAAGACTGTAAAAAGTACAACAATTCTTACTATTTTATTAGGTTTATTATTAGGGGTACTCGTGACGCTTACTTCAGTTGGTGCTGGAGCACTGGGCGTAACGGCGTTACTTTTACTTTATCCAAAGATGAGTATAAAAAAAATTATTGGAACTGACATCGCCCATGCAGTCCCATTAACGTTATTTGCAGGCTTAGGTCATTTTAATTTAGGTACAGTTGATAATTATTTATTGCTATCATTGTTAATAGGTTCAATACCTGGGATATCATTAGGTAGTCAACTTAGTGCAAAAATTGATGAAAAATGGTTGCGCTATATACTAGCTATAATTTTATTAATAGTGGGTATTCAACTAATTAAATAATCAGGATATAAAATGTATAAATATGATCATATAGATCAAAAAATAGTAGACGAAAGGGTTGAGCAATATCAGAATCAACTCGAACGTTTCCTGGATAAAAAATTAACTGATGAAGAGTTTAGGCCCCTAAGACTTCAAAACGGTCTTTATATTCAACGCCATGCTCCTATGCTTAGAGTAGCTATTCCTTATGGACTTCTATCATCAAAGCAGTTAACCAAATTAGCTGATATTTCTGACAAATATGACAGAGGATACGGGCATTTTAGCACTCGTCAAAATATTCAATTTAACTGGCCTAGGCTTGAAGAAACTCCACTAATTTTAAAAGAATTAGCTAAAGTTGAAATGCATGCAATTCAGACGTCGGGCAATTGTATTAGGAATATCACTACTGATCAATTCTCAGGAGTCACTGATGATGAAATTATTGACCCAAGACATATAGCTGAAATTATAAGACAATGGAGCACATTTCATCCGGAATTCGCTTTGCTTCCACGAAAATTTAAGATTGCAATCACTGGCTCAAAAAAAGATCGTGCATTAGTCCAATGTCATGATATTGGCCTTGAATTTTTTACCAATAAAAATAATAGAATGGCTATTAAGGTATGGGTTGGAGGAGGTTTGGGAAGAACTCCTATTATTGGATCTGTTATAAAAAATGAACTTGAGTGGGAACATATTCTTACTTATTGTGAAGCAATATTACGTGTCTATAATCTTTATGGTCGAAGAGATAATATGTATAAGGCGCGAATTAAAATTCTAGTAAAATCTCTTGGAATAGAGGAGTTTAAAAAGCTAGTTGAAGAGGAATGGCAATATATAAAAAATGGGCCAAATACTTTAAATTCAGACGAACTTGAAAGAATTAAAGAGTATTTTTCTGAGCCAGATTACAAAAGAAATATAGAAAGTAATTTAAAAGACTTTGAAAATGAAAAAGCTTTTGGTCAATGGCTATCTAAATGTACAAAGACTCATAAAAAACAAGGGTATCGATCAGTTACTTTTTCTTTAAAAGAAACAGGGAGACCGCCAGGAGATGCTTCTTCATCTCAAATGAGAGCAGTTGCAAATTTATCAAATGAATATAGCTTTGGAGAGATCAGAGTATCGCACGAACAAAACTTAATCTTAGCTGACGTCCAAGAGGATAAATTACATGAATTATGGGTTAAAGCAAAAAAATATCATCTTGTTACGCCAAATATTGGTCTTTTAACAGACATCATATGTTGCCCTGGTGGTGATTTTTGTTCACTAGCAAATGCAAAAAGTATTCCAATAGCCGAATCTATTCAAGACTTATTTGAAGATATGGATTATTTGCATGATATTGGAGATTTAAATCTCAATATATCGGGCTGTATGAATGCATGCGGGCATCATCATGTAGGACATATTGGCATATTAGGTATTGATAAATCTGGAAGTGAGTGGTACCAAGTCACACTGGGTGGAAATCAAGGTAACTTTGCAAGTATAGGAAAAATAATTGGGCCTTCTTTTTCTGCTGAAGAAATGCCACTAATTATTAAAAAAATTATTGAAGTTTACTTAAAGCATAGAAAAGAGGAAGAAATTTTTATAGATTGCGTTAAACGAATAGGTCTTGAGCCCTTCAAAGACTATATATACCAGAAATTAAAGGTAACTGAATAATGTCTCAATTAATTAAGGATAAAAAAATTGTTGAGAATGATTGGGTAATTACTGAATTAGCTAAAATAGAAGAAGTTGAAAAAAAGCAAGCTGGTAAGGTAGTTGCCTTTAAACTGTCAGGGGAAGACTATCCTGCTTACGGGCAAGTATCTAAAACAACTTTTCCAGAAAAAGGTAAAATACTGCTTCCATTAAAAGTTTTTATTCTTCACCAAGACGAATTAAAAGAAAGAATGGAAAATAATGAAATTGGTATATGGCTTTTTACACATGAAGAAATTCATAAATTTATCGAAAAATTAGGTGATCTAAATAAATTTCCTTTAATAGCTATTAATGTTGGTAAGTTTGCAGATGGAAGAATTTTTTCTCTAGGGAACCAATTTCGAAATAAATATAATTTTAAAAATGAATTGAGAGCAATTGGAGATGTATTAAGGGATCAAATATATTTCTTAAAACGTTCTGGTTTTAATAGTTATTTGATTAGAAAAGATCGGGATGCAAAAGATGCGATAAATGGTCTAGATGATTTTAGCGAGCCTTATCAAGGAGCGGCTGATATTTTAGAGCCTGCATGGAAAAGAATTAAAAGATAATATTACAGGAAGAAGATTAAAAAAAATGAATCAAGATATATCAAATGTTAATAAAGAGTTGAGAGAAAAAAGCCCAACAGAAATTATAAAATGGGCTCTAAATATTAGTAAGAATCCTTTACTAACCACAAACTTTCGTCCATATGAGGCTGCAATAATTGATTTATGCACTAAAGTAAACCCAAAAATAAATATTTTATGGTGTGATACAGGCTATAACACTAAAGCAATTTACAATTACGCAGATAAGCTTATTGGCACGATGAATTTAAATATTAAGTTATATGTACCCTTAAAAACTTCGGCACACAGAGAGTCTTTTATGGGGCAAGTTCCAGAAATAGATGATCCAAAACATAAAGAGTTTACCGAACAAGTCAAACTTGAGCCCTTCAAAAGAGCAATGAATGAAATTAAACCTGACCTATGGATTACAAATCTCCGAAAAGGTCAAACTGAATTTAGAAATAATATAGATATAGTGACATCAACGAAAGAAGGTTTACTAAAGGTAAGTCCTTTTTATTACTGGTCAGATTCAGAACTCGAGGTATACATGAAAAAAAATAACTTGAAAAATGAATTTGATTACTTCGACCCAACAAAGGTTGATGAAAAAAGAGAATGTGGGCTTCATAATGGTGGTGGTAAATAATGAAAAAATTATTAACGCATCTTGATTGGTTGGAATCAGAAGCAATACACATTATGCGAGAAGTTGCAGGACAATGCAGTAATCCAGTTTTACTTTTCTCTGGAGGTAAAGATTCTCTATGCTTACTTAGGATTGCAGAAAAAGCTTTTAGGCCAGGACGCTTCCCTTTTCCATTAATGCATATTGATACTGGGCATAATTATTCTGAGGTCATTAACTTTAGGGATAAAAAAGTGAATGACTTGGGTGAAAGATTAATAATAGCTTCGCTTGAAGATTCAATGAAAAAAGGTACGATTGTTTTAAAATCTGATGATGAACCAAGAAATAAATACCAATCAATAACGCTTTTGGAAGCTATTGAAGAGCATTCATTTGATTGCTGTATTGGCGGGGCCAGAAGAGATGAAGAAAAAGCGAGAGCAAAAGAAAGAATAATGAGCTTTCGTGATGAATTCGGACAATGGGATCCAAAAAACCAAAGACCTGAACTTTGGGATTTATATAATGCAAAAACTCATGCAGGTGAAAATATCAGAGCATTTCCAATATCTAACTGGACAGAGATGGATGTTTGGCAATACATAGAAAGAGAAAATCTTGAATTACCAAGTATTTATTTTGCACATAAAAGAGAGGTAGTTAGGAGATCTGATTCTATTGTTCCGATTACCGAAGTTACACCAGTAAAAGAAAATGAAGTAATTGAAAATATTATGGTTAGATTTAGAACTGTTGGAGATATAACCTGCACCGCCCCTGTTGAAAGCAATGCAGATACAGTTGAAAAAATAATACTAGAAACAGCTTCAACATCAATTTCAGAAAGAGGTGCTACTCGTCTTGATGATCAAGTCTCAGAAGCTTCAATGGAACTCAGAAAAAAAGAAGGATATTTTTAAAATGCACAAACTAATTAACGATACCGTTCTAAGATTTATGACTTGTGGAAGTGTTGACGATGGAAAAAGCACTGTAATAGGAAGGCTTCTATTTGATACGAAAACAATTTTAACTGATACCTTGAGCCAAATTGAAAAGACTTCTAAAAAAAAGGGTATGACAGATATTGACCTTTCATTAATCACTGATGGGCTTCAAGCTGAAAGAGAACAAGGAATCACAATTGATGTGGCATATCGATATTTTAGTACTGGAAATCGTAAGTATATTATTGCTGATGCTCCTGGGCATGAACAATACACTCGTAATATGGTTACAGCTGCATCTACTGCTCAGCTTGCAATTATTCTAATTGATGCAAGAAAAGGGATCTTAACGCAAACCAAGCGCCACACTTATTTAGCTAAATTACTTGGAATTAAGCACATCATAGTTGCTGTTAATAAAATGGATTTAATTGATTATGATGAAAATGCCTACAAAGCAATATGTAAAGACTACAAAGAATTTGAAAAGAATATATCGCCCTTAAATACTCCTATTAATATTGATTTTTTACCTATGTCAGCACTTAAAGGGGACATGATTGTTGACAGAGGGGATTCAATAAACTGGTATAAAGGATTGACTCTTCTTCAGCTACTAGAGAACCTAGATACTAGCAATGATATTAAAGAATCATCATTGCGCCTTCCTATTCAATATGTATGTAGACCTGGAGAATCTGCTGACGAAAAACTGCATGATTTCAGAGCATTTATGGGACGAATTGAATCTGGTTTTTTAAAAGTAAATGATAAGATTAAAGTTTTACCATCTGGACATGAATCTTCAATAAAAGAAATTAGAATTGGTGAAAAAGTAATTAATGAAGCTATACCAGAGCAATCAGTAACGGTTTTACTTACAGACGAAATTGATATATCAAGAGGTGACATGTTGATTCATCGTAATGATTCTATTAATGTTTCAAAAAAAATCACAGCCATGGTTTGTTGGTTTTCAGATACTCCTTTATCATCTAATAGAACTTATTTACTAATGCATACATCACAAACATCTAAAGCTAAAATTACAGATATTAACTTTAAAGTAAATATACAGACTCTTGACTCGGAGAGTGCAACAGAACTAAAATCAAATGAAATCGCAAGTATTTCATTTAAATTAGCTCAACCATTAATTGCTGATAGCTATAATAGTAATAGAGGTACAGGAGCATTTATTATTGTCGACGAATCCTCATATCACACTGTTGGTGCTGGAATGATTCAATAATTCAATTAAAAATTTAATAAAGGAAAGTAATAATGACATATGTTGTAACTGAGGGATGTATTCAATGCAAATATACCGATTGTGTAGATGTATGTCCTGTTGATTGTTTTGTTGAAGGCCCAAACTTTCTAGCAATTGATCCAGAAGAATGTATTGACTGCACTTTATGTGTTGCTGAATGTCCAGCAGAGGCAATTTTTGCCGATGACGATGTGCCAGAAGACCAACAAGAATATATTGAAATTAACGCAAGACTTGCAAAGATATGGCCAATTATAACTGAAAAAAAAGATGCTCTTCCGGACGCAGATAAATTTAAAGATGAGACTGGAAAGCGAAAATTACTTATTGAAGAGCTTTAAAAAAATAATTTTAGAACGTAACCTAATAACGTCATTGATAAATTCATTATTTACTTTTCCATAATCTAGTTTTACTAATTACAAAAAATCCCATACTCAATAAGATAAATAAGCCAATTGAAAGCCCAAGTGGGGAAAACCATAAAAGTGGAACAAGTAAGCCAGCCACAACTGATGCAAAAAACATCTGCATGAATGCTTGACCTGAGGCAGCGGTGCCTCTTATTTTTGGAAAGCAATCTAATCCAGCTAATGAGATAATCGGCATAGCAGAAGCCATACCAATATTATAAAAAGCAATAAATCCAATGTTAAATAGAGCATTATTAGGCATAAAATTGCAAAATATTAAGTTTGATAATGAGATAAAAAACATCCAATAGTAAGAAAATCTTAGGACTAATGAGGAGCTAACGACCCCTGCAGTTTTCTTTGCAATAAGAGAGCCAATCATCATTCCAGTTACTGTTGGAATAAAAAGATATCCAAATTGATCTGACATAAAATTTAAATGATCAATCAAAAAAACAGGACTTGCTAGTACGTAGATAAAAAAAGCAGAAAAATTAGCTGAAATAGAGAAAACTAAAAACATATATTCTTTATTTGCTAGCAATAACCTGTATTTTTCTATAATACCTTTAAATGTGAAGGGGACACGCATATTACTTTTAATGGTTTCAGGCAATATTTTTGAACCTAAGAATATTGAAACAGCAGCATAAAATGCAAGAAAAATAAAAATACTTTGCCAGTTAAACTCTAAAAGTAACCCACCAATCATTGGTGCGATTGCTGGAGCTATTCCAAAGAGAATCTGTACTGTTGCCATTACTCTTTGAGCCTCTGCACCCTGATACAAATCTCTTACCATTGCTCTAGCTACAACACTTCCAGCACCGCCACCAATGCCTTGCAAGGCCCTAAAAAACCATAATGCTTCAACTGTTGTTGAAAAAGCACAACCAATTGATGCCAGAAAAAATAAGGAAAGCCCCCATTGCATGGTTTTAATTCGCCCTATTCCGTCAGAAATTGGGCCATGGAATAAAAGCATTACAGTATAAGGAAGTAGATAAAAAGTAAGGCTCTGCTGAATTAATTGTGGTGTTGTAGTTAAATTTTCTGCAAGAATATGAAAAGCAGGCAAGTAAGTATCTATAGCGAATGGTGCTAAAGATGCTAAAGCTGCTAGTGTAATAACTCTGGGATTAATAAAAAGGCTCATATAGCCTTAATTATATTTCAATTAAGGGGTAGCGTGAAATTTTGCAAGCCTATCCTTTTCTTCACCCTTAGAAATACTCTTTGAATTAGCATTAGTTCTAAACATAATGGGTTTAGCTTCAACACCAGGATTTTGAGAATCTTTTATTGCTTGATCAATTAGGTGACGGTCTGGAGATTTTGAGCAAACTGGATCAGCACCTTCGGCATTTCCAGTTAATAAAAGTGCTTGACAGCGGCAACCACCTAAATCATTTTCTTTTTCAGAGCAACTTCTGCAGGGCTCCTGCATCCAGTCATCACCTCTGAATTTATTAAACGCTGGAGAGTCATACCAAGCACCTTTAAGTGGAGAGTCTTTAACGTTAGGGAACTCCAAGTTAGGGATAACTCTCGCAGAATGGCAAGGGAGAACATCGCCATTTGCAGTTACTATCATAAATACTTCACCCCATCCGTTCATACATTTTTTTGGTCTATCATCAAAATAATCTGGGACTACAAAAAATATTTTCATCTTATTACCAGGACGTTCTCGATACTTATTTGTTACTTTTAACGCATTCTCTACTTGTTCTTTTTTTGGCATTAACTGATCTCTGTTCACTAATGACCATCCATAATATTGAGTATTAGCTAGCTCTATATAGTCGGCTCCTAGCCCTTCTGCCATTTCAAGTATCTCTTGAATATGATCGATATTGTATCGATGCATAACAACATTTAAGACCATAGGATATCCTCTATCCTTTATCATTGCTGCGACTTTTTGTTTTAATTTGAATGTTTTGGTGTTCGTTATAAAGTTATTAATTTCTTCAGTGATATCGTGCATTGATAATTGAATGTGATCGAGACCGCCATCTTTAAGTGCATCAATTCTTTTCTCATTCATACCTGCGCCGGATGTTATTAAATTACTGTAATAACCCAAAGAACTGGCTTCAGTCACAATCTCTTCAATATCTTTCCTTAGTAATGGTTCTCCTCCAGAAATTCCAAGTTGAGCCGCTCCTAAATCTCTGGCTTGCCTTAAGACTTTAATCCATGAATCAGTATCTAATTCATTTTGAGTATGTTTATCAAAATCTGTTGGGTTATAACAAAAAGCGCATTGAAGTGGACATTGATAAGTAATTTCGGCAAGCAACCATAATGGTTGGGTTGCTGTTGTTGATGCTGAAACACCATTATTTTTTTTATCTATTTCCATTTTTTTAATCTACCTTTTCAATCCAAGCCTTTTCAAGAGCTAACTCTATCATTCCTTCAACATCTTTAGCAAGGTTCGGGGCATCTGAAAATTTCTTACTTAGTACATCTGTTATTGATTCAACAGTTAATTGACCGTCAACTAGATTTAAAACCTCACCTGCACTGCCATTTAATTTAACCATACCTTCTGGAAATAATATGACATAACAGTCCTGGGCCTTCTCCCATTGGAATCGATGATGAGCTGCAATCTTATATATATCTTTAGTACTAATAGTCATAATTAATTAATTGGTTGCCTTAAATAATCCCTATCTTCTACTTTTATATTTGATGATGCAAGCATAATTGAATCTGCAATCACCCACAAAACATTAAGCTTGAATTGCAAAATTTCTAAGGCTTGCTCTTGAGTTTCTCTAGTTTCACTAAAATAATCTAAAGTCACTCCAAGTCCATGCGCAACATCTCTTCTTGCCTCAGTTAAACGCTTTTTAAAATAAGTAAGCCCTGATTCATCTATCCAAGGATACATCTCAGGCCACGAACTAATTCTTTGTTGATGAATGTGAGGGGCAAATAACTCTGTAAGAGATGAGCAGACTGATTCTTGCCAAGAGCGTTGTTTAGCAAAATTTATGTAAGCATCAACAGCGAATCTAACTCCTGGGCTCACATGCTCAAGTGAGATCACATCTTCTCTAGACAGGCCAACAGCTTTACCTAGGTTAATCCACGCCTCAATACCACCCTCAACTTCGCCTTCTCCATCATGGTCAAGAATTCTAACAATCCACTCTTTTCTGATCGCTTGATCTGGACAATTTGATAAAATTGCAGCGTCTTTCAAAGGGATACTGATTTGATAATAAAATCTATTTAATACCCAGCTTTGTAGTTGTTCTTTTGATAATTTACCTTCATACATCATCACGTGGAAAGGATGGTATATGTGATACCCTTTTCCTTTCTCTCTTAGCCTGTCTTCAAACTCT
>MDSY01078946.1_pt1 | contig 21958 bp, 14 predicted proteins | sample 811131 | NCBI WGS metagenome assembly MDSY01 (sample SAMN05326643, study PRJNA326480) | marine metagenome | isolation source: seawater | place: Atlantic Ocean: South West | collected 2010 | reverse complement strand
TTTCACTAATAGTGACGGGGCGCAAGTCCAAGAGGAGATACAAATGTCTGAAGAGACACAACAACCCGTTGACTTGGAAGCTTTTGCTAAAAAGGTAGCTGAGGAAACTGCTGCTAAAATTGCAATGAAGCAAGCCGAGCAAAAAGCAGCCGAAGAGGCTGTTCAAAAAGAGGCTGAGGAGAAGGCTGCTGCTGACGCAGAAGCTAAAGCCCAGCAAGATCAAGAGGTCCAAACTGCTATTAAGACTGGCATCGAGTCAGGTGCTGATCGACTTATGGCAGACCTTGAGTCTAAAATGGCAGAGAAAGATGCCAAGATTGACGAGATTATGAAGGAGCATGAAAAAGTCCTTCTTGAGAAAGACGATGAGCTTACTAAAATGCGTGAGTCTAAGCGTGTATTCTCAAATCGTAACTCAACTGAACTTTCAAAAGATGTTAAGCAAGAGCTAGTTTATGCTCATATTCTAGGTAAAGTTACTAAGAAAGGCTATGACACTGACTACGGAAGAGACGTACTGCAAAAAGCAGGCGTAACTTATGATGCTACTAGCGCAGCTGGTATCGACGTAAGTGTAGCTTCTACTTTTGAAGAAGCTGTTAAGCTGGAGCAAAAAGTAGCTCCTCTTTTCCGTGAAATCCAGGTATTGTCTGGTGCGACTGTTCTACCAATCGCTCCTGATACCGAAAACGCCAACTGGAATGCAACAGGTCTTGAGACCACTGCTAACTTGTTGGAAGAGAAGGGTGCAAGCGATAATAACTACAACGTTAATCGCATATTGCTACAAGCCTATAGACTCGTTTCTGGTACGTTCATCAGCAATGATACTGACGAGCAGGTAGTAATTACTCTTCTACCAATGATAACCACAGCCCTTGCGCGTGCACACGCGAAAGCAATCGACTCATCAATCTTGTTGGGTAATGCTTCTTTCAAGGGTCTCGTAGGCGGATCTGGAACTGACGGTGCAAACACACCTTATGCATTCGACTCAACTCTCGTAGCTGATCTCGATGCTTCTGGTTCATCTGACGCTGTTACAGGCGCTAACTTGCTATCAATTCGTTCAGAAATGGGCAAGTTTGGTGTTAATCCTGCTGATGTTGCTTATATTGTTCCTGTGGATCAGTATTACAACCTTATCGGCGATGCTGCTTTCTCTGACGTGTCAGAGGTCGGCTCTGATACAGCAATGAAGCTAATCGGTGCTGTTGGTTCTATCTACGGTTCTCCCGTAATAGCTTCCGATGCGCTTGCTAGCCAAACAGGTGCTGGTGGTGCTGTAACAACTTCAGCTGCCGTTGCAGTTGCAGTAAATAACTATGTTATACCTCGGTTGAAGGGCGTAAGCATTGAAACCGATTACGAAGTTGCTGGTCAGCGTACCGCTATTGTAGCTGCTCAATCCTTAGGATTTAATGAGCTTGAGGCTGCAGCTGGTGCACATCCTGGCGACAACGGTGCTGTTAGAATAGAGTACGCATAAGTCGTACACTTAACTAGAATTACATTAGTGATTCTTATAACTCGGGGGAGGCAATCCCTCCCCCAAGTTTTTACTAAATAACTTATGGCAGATTTAATTACTTTACAACAGTATAAAACAGCAGAGGGTATCACTCAACCTAAAGATGATGCTCGTCTGAATGTACTAATACCATCAGTAAGTGCATTAGTAAAAACTTATTGTGGAAATAGCTTTGTTGACTATTATTCATCAAACAAAACAGAATATTTTGATATTACCTGGGGTACTCATATTGTCCAACTGACAGAGAGTCCAGTTAATGCTATAGTAAGTGTACATGAGAGAACCGCATACACAGACGACTACGTTGCACTTACCACAGGAGCCCATGAATACTATCTAAATACTAAGACTGATAGCATATTCAGAACAATTGGTTCCGGAAGATTTAAAAATTGGCCCGAAGGTGTTGGCGCAGTTAAAGTGGTTTATACAGCCGGCTATAGTGCGGTACCTTCTGATCTTAAGCTCGCAGTGCTGGACTTAATTACTTATTACCTAAAGGACGAGCATAAGCAAAGGCAAACTATAGCAGGTGCTAGCATACAAAACCAAGCAAGCACTAGCCAAACAAATAATGTAAGCTTTCCAGACCACATTAAGCGAGTCTTAGACTTGTATAAAAACTTTTAATGTCTGTAGCTGAAAGTAAAAAAGTACTAAAACGGATGGAGAAGTTTCTAGACGGCGAGGCCGCTAGAAAAGTACTTGATAAACATAAACAAAGAGTATGGATGTATAACGAAGATGTTGCAAAGTCATTTAAAGAAGGCTATGCTTTAGTCTATAATAGACGGGCAAGCGAAGCAAATGCAAAAAACCAGCCGCACACAATGCCCCAATTGGATGACGATTTCTTTGACGACGTAGCAGTAGCAGCCATAGCAGAAGTAGTAGAGTATTTAGAGAAACCTAGAACCAAAGGATGGCTAGTATCAAACACAACTACTTATATTAGTTTTGACCAGGACAGGTATATTGCAGCTCCTTTTAATGCATTAAAAAGGAAAGCCAGGGAACTAATAAACCAGGAATTAAAGAGTGCGGGAATTAAACAGTTAACCGCACACAAAGCAGAAAGTGGAAAACAGGGATCTGAAGCTGCCCTTCTTGCACAAGGAACACAAAGGCTCCATAAAACAAAAAGATCTGTAGGAGCCCTGCAGTTATTAGGAGCACTGGAATGGGCGAATCAAAGCCCTAAATACAATAAGTTTAGCTCGGTAGAGAATATAAAATCTATGGCGAAAGCTTTGGGTCAGATAGAATTAGAGTTTTATTCAGCAGGATATACAGGGAAAGGCGGTAGTAAGGTAAAGTATAACCCAAACCTTAGAGTTTCAATATTTGTTTCTTCTCATAAAGATAATCCAGCAGGCGATCTGCCCACAGACTGGGCAACTATAAAACCAAAACTCGAAGAAGAGTTACAAAAATTTATAGTTGAAGAAGGAATAGCAGATGTAAAAGGTAGTAACTCTATACGAGAAGATGCAAGAAAGCATGCTCGACATTTAGTTATTTCAAAATTAAGAAAGAGATTACGAGTTGTTTCAGATTCTAAGCCCGTAAGTAGAAAAGAAAAAAGTGTAAAGACAGCCAATAGAGAGTCGGTAGGTAAAAAACGAAAGGCTTTTAGATCAAGCCTAGCTTATACAACAATTAAAACAGGTGCAGGCAATCAACAAGGTGCTAGTTTATATACTGTTATGGCAATGATTAACGAGAAACTGCCCGAAACAGTCAGAAAAAATATGGGGGCACCAGCATTAGAAAATCAGACAGGTAGATTTGCTAATAGCGTAAAAATGACAGATGTTATAAAAACCCCAAAAGGCTATCCAAGTTTTGGGTATACATATGCAAAACAGCCTTACCAAGTTTTTGAAACAGGATCACAAGGCACCTGGTCAACTCCTGAGAGAGACCCAAGAGTCCTCATTGATAGATCCATAAGAGAAATCGCAGCAGGATTTGCGTTAGGAAGATTTTATACTAGGAGAGAGTGATGGCAAGTAACGCACGAAATTACACAACTCGTCGTTCTGCTATTACCAAGGCTTTATCCGATAAGATTGCTTTAATTGATGGAAGAGGTATATACCATACGGCGGTCGCCCAAACTAGCCCCCGGTTAAAGTTCTGGGATGAGATAGAAGAATTTCCCGCAGTACATTTAAATGCAGGGAGTGAAGCCAGACAGTATCAAACAGGGGGCTATAAGGATAGATTTTTAAATATTACTGTAAGATGCTATGTTAATGAAGAAGACGCCGTTACTGCTCTTGATGAACTACTAGAAGATGTAGAAACAGTTATTGAAAATAATAGTAAATTAAAATATCACGATAGATTAGGGTTAGAAAAATATACCCAACAAATCACAATCCTCAGTATAGATACTGATGAAGGTGTACTAGAACCGCTGGGAGTAGGAGAAATACTTATAGAGGTTCGTTATTAGAAAATTCTGGCACGAATAATTATTCACGACCAGTCTTTTCAAGTTTCATAGGAGAAAACTATGGCAGACCAATTATACTTTAGCCGCGATACACGTTTGTTTGTACAAATGCGTAATCAAGATGCTGAAGATGATAATACCGCAGGGGCGGGTACTGTATGGGAAATTCCTGTCTTGGATGGATACAGTTTCTCACAGACAACAAATACCTCTGAAATTCTGCTCTCGGAAATGGAAAGTACTAAAGGCATATCACGTCGTGGACGTCGTATGTTTACCGACTCTCTTGCTCCCGCAGAATGGTCTTTTAGCACATATATTAGACCTTTTAAGTCTTTAGGACAAACTGCGCTTGACGCTTCTTCTACACTTGCAGGCACAAAAGGTGCTGAAACAGGTAGTGGAACGGATGTACATGCCGTGGAGGAAGTGCTTTGGGCAGCAATGTTCGGAGCAGATGTTTATAGTAACGTTACTGGTGTAGCTACTGTAGATAATCTAACTGGGGCAACCGATACTGATAGAGCTGCAGGAACTTATACAATTACTGAAGATGACTATACAGTAAGCCCTAATAACGGAAGGGGTGCCTCATTTACTATAACCGTAAATGGTAGCGGCGTTGCTACTGTTGCTGTCGCTTCCAATGGTGATGGTTATGCTGTTGATGATACCTTTACTGTTACAAGCGATAAAATAGGAGCAGCAGCAGGAGATACTAGTCTTACTTTTGATGTTGCAACCTTATTAACAACCGCTGCAAGTCAGGTCAGTACTTTTACACGTGCAGTGAATAAAGTTAGTGGCCCGGTTGTTACACCTGGCTCAGACTATAATACAATAGTAACTGCAGAATCCAATCGATCAGCATTACATCCATTACATTTCTATTTTGTAGTTGATACAGCTAGTGCCAATCCGATTGTTTACAAGCTGCCAGAAGCTGTGATTAATGAGGTTAGTATTGACTTTGATGTAGAAGGTATTGCTACTTTGAATTGGTCAGGAATGGCTAAAGAAGTCCAAGATGTATCAGGAAGTGTACATGTAGACGCGACTCTGCCTATAGGTAGTGATACTACTACTGATGGCACAAAGATGGCGGCTGGAGATATCTGGTTTGATTCAGATAATGCTCAAGGAAGTGCTTTCTGGCTCATTTCAGCAACCCCAGGAGATAATAGTAGTAATACTACTGCTACACAGGCTATCGATGAGGCAATAACAAGTACGAATACTTTTATTCGTAATCGTTTAACCTCTATTGATATTACTGCTGATAATAAGACTATATTCCCAGGTGGAATGAATGCGAATAGCGATGGAAAATATAATCTTGCATTAACAGGCGGAAGTTTTACTATTGCTAATAATATTACGTATTTGGTACCTGATGAACTAGGGTTTGTTAACAAGCCTTTAGAGCATGTAACAGGCGCACGAAATATTACTGGCGGAGCAACTTGTTACCTTACTCTTAGTGACTCAGACAGCACTTCAGGAACTTCTAGACAGTTTTTTAATGATCTAGTATCCACAAGTGCAATGGCACAGGTTGTTAACAAATTTGCAGTTACATTAAAGATTGGTGGTTCCGCTCAATCCGGAACACCTTCGTTGGTAATTACAATGCCGAATGTTCACTTTGAAGTACCTTCTCACTCTATTGAGGATGTAATTTCACTAGAAAGTTCCTTCCATGCATTACCAAGTGGATTTGATACTGCTAATGAAATAACAGATATTAAATACTACGCACCATCTACGTACTCTTAATACTCAAGGGGCTTCGGCCCCTTTTTCTTCCCAACCTTCCAAAAATAATTCTTGACATTTAGTGTCTTTTGAATTATACTATCTCTATAAATTTTAAATAAGGACTTTTTACCATGCCAGAGACCAAAGTAGAAAAGAAAGAACCCGTATCGTTAGCAAGTTTACTAACTCCTAGTAAAACCGTATCTATTGATTATCCTGGATACGAAGGAATGACAGTATCGTTATGTTTTTTAGCAAGAACAGAGCTTATAAAACTCAGAAAACGATGTTTATCTAGCAAATGGGATAAGAAAAACCGACAAATGGTAGAGGAACTCGATGATGATAAGTTTCTTACAGAATATTGCAAAGGTGTAGTCAAAGGATGGGAGGGCTTAAAATATTCATACTTAGAAGAGCTTCTTTTGGTGGATGTTTCGCAATTCGATCCTAATGATACATTACCCTACACTCAAGATAATGCTGAGTTGTTAATGAAAAATGCAACTGATTTTGACACATGGGTAACCGAAACAGTAGGTGATTTAGAAAATTTTACTGGGAACAAGTAGCTGAAATACAAAAGTTACTTGAACGTTGGGTAAAAGAGTCTACATCAAAGATTGACTATGAAAAATATTTAAAAATCTGCGAACAGTTGGGGGAAGACCCCGACCCTAAAAGAATGCCGCTCGAACTTTCTATATTTCCTGTAGAATTTCAAGTGGCATTTTTTATATATGACTTACTACAAGACGTGTACGAAGGAATGAACGGAACATTTTTAGGGAAAAACTGGGCTCCAATTAAAGATTTATTAGATATACATGAAGTAGATTGCCATCAAGAAACAGTATATTATATAAAAATGATAGAAGGCACTACAGTTAAACACAGAGCAGAAGAAAGTGAAAGACAAAGAAAAGCGGCGGATAGAAAGCGGCAGAGCAGTGGGAAAACATACACTCATAATGTACAGGGTTAATGGCAAAAAAAGATACAGTATGGATTGATATCAGAACCGAAGATGGTGGCACTATGCAAAAAGTTGCAGTTAGTGCCCAAAAGCTTGGAATTGCTCTGGATGATGCTGGAGTCGCCGGCCAAAAGATGGGCAAATCAGCCCAAACTACTAATAGACGTTTAAAAGGGCTTTCTCAACAGTCTTCGAACGCAACTAAAAATAATGCAAAACTTATGCAAAGCATTAATAGTGGTTTAGTGCCTGCATATGCAGTTTTAGCCTCTCATATTTTTGCAATCTCAGCAGCTTTTAGATTTTTAAAAGAAGCCGCTGATATGCGAGTCATGCAAGAATCTCAAATAGCTTTTACAGGAGCAACTGGAGTTGCTATGAAATCTCTTACTTCAGATATACAAGCTGCGAGTGAGGGAATGTTAGATTTTAAAGCCGCTTCAGAAGCAGCAGCCATTGGTATAGCCTCCGGATTAGGTGCTGGACAAATAGAGGAACTATCCGAGGGAGCGGCAAATTTATCAAAAATATTAGGACGAGATGTTACTGACTCTTTTAATCGTTTAATTAGGGGTGTTACAAAAGCAGAGCCCGAACTTTTAGACGAATTAGGTATTATTCTACGTCTTGAGAATGCACAAAATGATTATGCCATCGCTTTAAATAAGAGCGCAAAAGATCTAACTACATACGAAAAGAAACAGGCGGTATTTGTAGATGTCCAAGGACAATTAGAGAAGAAATATGCAGCAGTAGCTAAAGCGACAGGTGTACAAGCCAATAAAATAGCAAGATTAGGGGTCGCATTTGATCGTGTAATGAAACACGTTAAAGGTTTTACTGCTGCTATTGGCGAGCCCACCGCAGAGTTTTTTACTAAAAATATTGGGTCTCTGACGGTTGCTTTAGGACTTCTTGCTACTAATATATTTAAGCAAATTATTCCAGGATTCACCGCATGGGCTGCAAGTGCTCAGGAGGATGTTATAGCTGCAAATACTGCCCTAGATACTCATATACAAAAATGGAAGGATCTAGAGATGGAGCAGGCTAGAATTACTGGTACCGGAGATGCAGCCGGTGCAGCACGAGGCGCAGTTTCTCATATCAAAGCCAAGCCAGGAAGTGGGCTCGATAAATTGCAAAAAGGAGAGCAATTATCAAGTCGGGAAGTTAGTGGGATGCTACGATTTGCCGAACAAGGTCAAGGTGCAGTAACACAAATGAGCGAGGCTCAAAAACGTACTTTTATTGCTTCTTTGAAAGTAATGAAGAAAGAGTTCAAGGGTTTCAAAACTGAAATAGTTACAGGATGGCAATCAATTCAGCAAACCGCTAGTATTGTGATACAAAAAACACAAACGGGATGGGGCATAGCGATGGCTGCTATGAAAAAAGCCGCTTCTCGATTTGTTCAAGGAGTTAACTTTTTATTCCGAGCTGCTGGGTGGGTTGGCTTAGCAATGCTACTAAAAGATTTAGGGGTTCAAATGGCTGAACTTTTAGGTATTATCAAATCAAGTCAAGGATGGGATGACTTAAATCAGGATATGAAAACTCTTACAACTAATACAAAACAGCTAAATAAAGAATATTCTACTTTCAATCCAACACAATTAGCACTAGGGTTAACAAAAATTACTGGCATAGAGGCTCAAGCAAACCGAATCTTGAAACTTAACGACAGTCTATTAGAATATAATAAAATGCTCCAAGCCACCTCAAGCCTAGAGACCGCTATGGCTCATTCTGGTATAGAAAAGTGGACTACTGAAAGAGAGAAAGAGCTAAAGGATCTTGAACTTCAAATGAGGAACAGTATTATTAGAATGGTTCCCGAAAATATGCAAGGTAAGGTTGGTGATAAACTTAACGAGTGGATAACAAAAGGAATGTTCTCAGGTATTAAGGAAATGGTAGAGAAGTTTTTTGGTAAAGACCTGCTATCCGAGTTTAAATCATTTGAGGGAGAATATTGGAGAACGTTCGAGGGGTTGATGTCAAATTATGAGGAGCTTAATGCGGCCAAAAAAGAAGCTACAGATTTTACAGCGCTGTACGACACTGGAACAGCATTTATAGCGGATTTCGCAGACGTCACAGCATCCGGACTAACTCAAGCTCGCAATTTATTAGAATATTTGAATGCATTTGAAGAACAAGTCGGAGCAAGCAATCTAACTGATTACCAAAAAGAGTATAAGGCTTTAGTAGAGTCCATCGTTGAAAGTGGAAAGTTAGATCTAGATGCTACCCAAATAAAAGCATTAGAGGGGATTAATACATTCTTTGATGCACAGCGTGGCAATGCTAAAGAATTGTTAGACGGAATTCAAAATAATACTAAAGCTTTCACAGAGCAAGCACATGCTGTAAACCATTTTAGAACCAAAGTATATGACTTAATCAAGACAACCGAGGAATTAATAACTACTAACGATGCAGTAAAACAAGCCGAGGGCTGGGCAGACAGAGATAAGGTTTTACAAGACCAGTTAGCGTTTTTGCAAAAAATTAGAGACGTAGAAATAGGCTCTTCCGTTAAACTAGCGCAATTAGAAAGAGATGCTACCCGCAGAAAGATAGGAAAATCCTCTTTAGAAATAGCAGAAATCGACAGAGCACTCGCCTATAATAAAGCAGTAGCGGCGAGGGAGGATATGGAAAAGAGGATTGAGTTAGCAAAGCAATCCCAGGTAAAAGCAGAAGACGAATACATTAAGAAGTTAGAGGCAGAAAAGGACGAGTTGCTGTGGCAAGAAAAAAGCCTAGAGCGTCAACTTGATCTACGTATGAGAATGCTCGATGCAGCCAGAGAAGCTTTTGCCACAAGCCTAAGTACAAATTTAGCTGACTTTATAAAAGGTGATGAATCAAGTCTAACAGACGCACTAATAAAGACCCTCAAAGCAGCAGTAGATGCCGCAATAGATAGTATGGTAGAAGGCTGGGTCACTTGGGGTATGGGAATACTAGAGGATCAAATTGGGGGACAGGGAGGCACTAAGCCAACCATTCTAACACCAAAAGAAGTCAGAATAGCCGCAGCTGGTATTAGACTAGGTCTGAAGATAGAAGAAGGCACAAGTATTAAAGACCATTTAGAAAAAGGCGAGGGTCTCCTCGTTAGGTTCAGCGACACATCTATAAAATTAAACTTGGATCCTTTTACAACCCCTGCAGATATGAAGATATGGCAAGAACCTTTAGCTAAATTAATAGGCAAAGAAGTTTGTGCATGTAAGGCAGCCTCAGCAGGAGGAGGCGCCGGGGAGGATGAAACTAGTGCGTTACTTAACCAAGTTTTATCTGACTTAAGAAACACCCTTAATGATTTAAAGAATGAAATTAACGCTGCAAGAACTCAAGAGTTACCAACTTGGGGAGATGAACCACCACCAAACGAGGGGGGTATAAGGATAGAAGGCTCATCAAGTACTGAGTTAGGCGACATGTTAGAACGAATAGTTGTTTCAGACCAGAGAGACATCCTGGATACAAATAGAATTAAAGAAAAAATAGACGGATTGATATTTATTGACCAAATGAGCAAAACATTTGATGATCATATTAACGGGTTAGAAGATACAATGAAGGCTGCTTCGACAGATTTCAACAAGATTGCTGAGCTTTTTGACGGAGGTGTTAAGCAAATATTCTCTCTATTTAAAGGTTTTGGATCAGGTGAAGGCGATACCGTACAGGGTGTCATGTCCTTGGTACAAACGGGCATAAAGATTTTCTCTTTTATGAGTGGTGGTGGCTTCGGCTTCGCAGATGGGGGCATAGCCAAGGGTGGTTTTAAAAAATATGCAACAGGAGGCATAGCAACAGGCCCTCAGCTAGGTCTTATCGGAGAAGGAAAGCATAATGAAGCAATAGTTCCTCTTCCTGATGGTAAATCAATTCCAGTTATAATGCCTAAAGGATCCGGAACTAATAATGTTGGTGTAACTGTTAATATCACTAATGATAGGACCGAGAGAAATACAGAAGGTGATACTGCCGCAGCGGAAAGACTTGGAGATCAAATAGCAGATGTAGTACAACAAGAACTATTAAATCAAAAACGCAATGGTGGGATACTAAGCCCATATGGAGTAGCATAATGCCAGAGATAGGATTTGAAATATCAGGTACAGATATTACAACAGCAACTATACGTCCTGATAATGATTTTTCAAGAAACTATAAACCTACTGTTAGAGTAGCGGAGTTTGGAAATGGTTATCAGCAAAGAGCAAAACCAGGGATTAATAATATTGTAGAGACTTTTGCTATGCAATTTAAAAATCGAGAAAAATCCGCAGCAGATGATATAATAAAGTTTTTTAATGATAAAGCCGGGGTAACTTCTTTCAATGTCACAGTACCCGATGATAACAGTACAAGCACTGATCAATATGGTAATAAGGTTTCAACTATAAAAGTAATTTGTGAGAGTTGGTCTCAACAATACAATAATGCGAATCATTATAATGTTAATGCAAACTTCAAAAGACTATATGTATGAGCAACAGCAACTTAATAGCAAAAGATATACAATCCTTAGAAGTAGACAGTGGGGTAGTCTCTTTATTTGAGTTAGAATACTCTTCTTCTACTACTTTATATTTTCATCCAGGATTGAGTACATCTGTTCGTATTACAAATATTGACGGAGGCACTCTTACTTTAAATAGTTCCCAAACCATTACTACAGGGGTCTCTTTAACATTTAAAGGGCTTAGTCCAACAGGTTCAGAAGTTTCTGTAACTAAAAGTATATCGGGGGATAATCCAGACGCCAATACTATAACCGTTTCTGATGCTTCTAGTTTAACGGTGGGTATGACTGTTACTGGTCCAGGTATACAAACCAGGGATTATTCTCCTATAGTTTTTGATACTAATACATACTATGCTATCCCAATGGAACTAAGTACTTTTAGTGTAAGTACTGAAGGAGTACAAAATAGACCTAAGTTAACTATTGGAAATGTAGAATCTATACTAAGGTCTAGTTCTTTGTTTCAAAATGCTAATGATGGCGGCAATGATGGATTATCAGATTTTAAGCTCGATGATCTTATAGGAAAACGTTTAACCCAGCGTCAAACATTAGAAAAATATTTGACTATGGATCCTACTACTGTAAGTACAAAATCAGTAATAGAACTACCAAAAAGAATACATATTATTGATAGAGTTGAAAATAAAAACGCAGAAACAGTTACATTTGAACTAGCAAATCCTTTTGATCTAGAAGGTATAAAATTGCCACGTAGACAAGTTATAGGAAAATACTGCCCTTGGGCTTATCAGGGATTAACATTTGATCCCCCAAAAGGAGCATGTACTTGGCCCGCCAATAGTTTAGTTCTTGATGAAAATAGCAGTGGAGACTTAAAATTTTATGCTTATCTAACTGAGAAAGATGAGCCTATTATGTGGAAGTATCTTATCCACAATTCCTCTAATGCTACACAGATTCTTAGCGGGAAAACCCATTCAGGGAGTGCAGGAACATCCTATGCTAAAGATGCACTAGTTGCATTATCGGACGGTGGTTCAGGATATACATATTGGAGGTCCAACAAAGATTCTAATACGTCAGTACCCTCCTCCTCCAATAGTGACTGGCAGCAGATACGATTATACGAACCTTGGGTTTCTGGACAAACTTATTCAACTCATTCTGATTCAGCGGATAGAAATGATTATGTTATATATCCCGTAAATAATGCGGGCAATAAAACTGATACTACTTTTGACTTTACAGCAACATCAACCATTTATAGAGTACTTATTACAAATAATAGTATAGTGCCGTCTTCCAGATCCGCACATTGGACTAGAGGGGATGTTTGTGGAAAACTTCTTTCTTCTTGCAAAGCACGATTTCAATTTATGAGTGAAGAAAATGATAACGATAAGCAAAATACTATTGTAGGAACTGATACTAATACTGCTGTTGGGGTTCTTCCCTTCGGAGGGTTCCCAGGTAGTAGAAAACATCGTTAATGAACTTACAAGACATAAAAGATCATTTCGATAGAGAGTATCCTAAAGAGGGGTGTGGAGTCTTATCAGTAGTTAAAGGAAAAAAGCAGTGGTTCCCTTGTACTAATATTGCTACTAATAATGATGATTTTATTATGGATTCAGAGGAATATATAAAATTATTAACAACTACAGATATTGTAGGAATAGTACATAATCATATTGGTAGTAGTTCAGAGCCGGGCGAAACTGATAAAGTTGCTTGTAATACTTTAGGAATTCCTTATTATATATTTAGTTATCCTGATATGAATCTAACTGTCTTAGAACCCGAAAATAATACAACGGATTTATATGGAAGAGAGTATGAGTTTGGGGTAGCAGATTGTTTTGAAGCAGTACGTGATTATTTATTTCAACAAGGAATGGAAATCCCTCATCGTGCCTTATTTGAAGAAAACTGGTATAATAAAGGATTAGATTATTTTACTACAGAGATGGTTAAAAAGTGGAAAGGAGAGCCCGTGAATTTAGATGAGTTGAAAGAAAATGATGTACTTCTCTTCAAAGTACAAGAAGAAGTAAATGATCATTGTGGAGTATACTTAGGAAATGATATTTTCTACCATCATGCATTTAACAGACTATCATGCAGAGAAAATTTGTATCCTTTCTGGCATAAGTATTTAGTAGGAGCATATAGATATGTTGCGTAAGGTATATTTAAATGGTGAATTAGGTGAAAAATATGGGAAAGTTGCTGAAGTAAAAGCAGAAACGGTTAGAGAAGTCATACAGTATTTAGATGCTAATTACACAGGAGTTAAAAAGTATTTACTTGACTCTGATAAGAAAAAAATAGGGTTTACTATAAAAGTAGCTGATCAACATCTTGAGCACAATCAGGAGCTTTTAATGCCTTTAAATAAAGGGGATATAATTATTACCCCAGTTCCTTTAGGGTCTAGGGGCGCTGTCAAAGCATTCATAGGGGCGGTACTAATAGTAATAGGAATAATAGTTCCACCCCTTGGTTCAATACTAATTCCTATAGGCTTGAGTCTGGTAAGCCAGGGGTTAGCAGAAATGATGGCACCAGACCCTGCAACAGATAACGATGGGAGCGAAGACGGTGAGGATGGGTATCTATTTCAAGGATCAGAACAAGTCATTCCCGAGGGACGACCTGTTCCAGTTTTATACGGAGAATTGAGAGTTCCTGGGCAGCCTATTACTTTTGATTTACAAAATATAGATGACGGCTGGAATGCTTTATCTAATGCAAACGGAGCGTACACTCTGTCTGGGGATCCAGATGGAAACATATACAAAGTCGCAGCTAATAGGAGGGATTAGTAATGAGTGTGAATATACCAAACCTCCCAGACGGAACAGGAACAGGGAAGCCTGAAGACCCCGGTAAGGCAGGCTCTAACATTCAAGAAGTTTCAATAACTGATTTAATATCAGAAGGTCCTATTCAGGGTCTGGTAAATGGAGAGGCTTCTGTATATTTAGAAGGGGATCAGTTATCTTCTGAAGATACAATCCTTAAAAACAGTGAGGCCGCAAATGAAGCAGGAGAGCCTCATACAATAACCTTTGCTGCAGCCAGTAGCAATTTACAGCCCGTAACCGCATCAATGAAGGATAGGGACGGTAATACTGCTTATTATAATGATTTAAAAGAGACGTATACAAGAGATAATGCTTATCGATTTATAACAGTATTTGGATTACAAGCATCAGATTGTAAAATTGAAGGCATGAAAAGATCTAAGCATGAGGCGGGCGGTGATTATGGATTGTCTGAAATAAAAGTTTGTGCAGTTGCAGGAACCCCGTTAGCAGAAAGTACTCTTTTCTATACAAGTCATAAATCAGGAGTTGGAAAGAGAAGTCCTACTCTTAGAAACTTAAAACCTATTGTACGAGTTATTACTCCCTCCGGACATTTAATAAAAGGAAGTGTGATAGAAGTTTATGGGGATGATTATAATTCCGTTGATACTAGTGGACCCTCTAAGCGAGTAACAATACAAGTATGGGGAGCTTATTCAGACGTAAATCTAGAAAAAGATATTTATACCGGCTCCAATCAAGTATATGGAAAAGTATATATAGATAGAGTATGGCTTGTAGATATAAGAACAGTTAGTGGAAATAATGTTATTTATATACCAAAACAGAGTAATTCTTTATCTGTAACTGATAAAACTTTTTGGCTTCATCCAGAAGATGGTGATAACTCAGGCACTGCTACTACAGGTAGTACTCCTGCTAACTCAAAAAAATACCCAGGTTCGTCAGTTGAGTTTCGAGTTGGTAATTTACATCAAGAACCTTTATATCAGTTATCCGGGCCTGGTGTAGCCTCTTTTCCGTTAACTTTATCAGCTAGTGACTCCGCTCCTTTTAATAGCACTAACAACTTTCTTACTAGTGCGCCCGCAGCGGGCTATCCCACTTCTAGTGATATTACGACTGCTGTAAATGACGGAGCAATTCAAAAAGTCCTTGTGTTTAGTCAATCATTTTCAGGAGCACAGATAAGTGAAATTGATGAAGTAAAAATTCAATTAGAATTTCCTAATGGACATTACGCAACAAATGATGAGGGAAACGATCAGTACAACGGAGCAGCCTTTAGTATAACCCTCGAAGGTTCTGAAAGTGGAGGATCTAATCCTACTGATTGGGAAGACCTTACAGGAGGAGCTGCTGTATACCAAAGATATTGGGGGTTGCAGAAAACAGCAGTAGTTTATACTATAATATTGCCCATAAATACTCATTTAAATATTAGGGATTTGCGTTTAGTTATTACTAGATTAACTCCCGATGGAGTAGCTAAAGGAAATAATTATCTTGGAAAGCTCTCCGGCAATCATATAATTCGAGGAGCGACTAGTGATATAGCAGTAGTCTTAGATACTTGTCAAATTGCTCAAGTCGTAGCAACCATTAAAGAAAAACTTTCCTACCCTTATTCCGCAGTAGCGGGTGTAAGTTTTAGTTCTCAAAGTTTCCCCTCAGCCCCTAGTAGAGCATATCATGTTCGGGGACTAAAAATTAAAATACCTTCTAACTATAAACCTAGGCACTTGACTGGCGATGGAGTTGCTACCTATACAGGAATGTGGAATGGGGAATTTAGTGACGAAGGAACAACAAATAGTAGTGGTCTTGAGTCTGGAGTATACTACACTGATAACCCTGCATGGGTATTCTATGATATGTTAATTAATGACCGTTATGGCTTAGGAGATTTTTTAACCGCACAAGATATAAATAAATTTCAACTTTATAAAATTGCAAAATATTGCGATGAATTAGTACCTACTAAATATGGTGAGACAGAGCCTAGGTTTACATCTAATTTATATTTGACTAAGCCTACTGAGGCATATAAAGTTTTAAAAGACATGGCAACCATGTTTAGAGGTTTATTATATTGGTTGGACGGACAAATGATTCCAATACAAGATTCTCCGGCTTATCCTATTTATAACTTTTCTCCTTCAAATATAATAAAGGATACTTTTCAAACTCAAAATTCAGGAAGTAAAGCAAGAACTAATCAATACACAGTTATATGGAATAATCCTTCAGCCGCATATAAACCAGAGCCTATAGTTATCGAAGATAAAGAAAATATTCTTACTACAGGACAAATTATTCCTAAAAAAGCTGTTGCATTTGGTTGTACTTCTGAGGGTCAAGCAATAAGGTATGGAAGATGGAAAGCATGGACTTCAGTCAATCAAACTGAAGTTGCGACTTTCAAAACTTCTGTTAATGCATCGTTTTTAACTCCTGGAGATATAATAAATATACAAGATCCCTCACAGACAGGGACTGTATTTAGTGGTAGAATAACGGCCTCCTCTAATAGTGCTATAACTTTAGATGTGGATATTACTACTGTCTCAAGCCAAGCTCAATCTGATGGGGGAAGAGCACAGTCTTTTAGTTTTCAATCCAGTTCTGATTATGCTTATAGTTTAGCCCTTTTAGTTTTAAAACGTAAAGTAGTTTTAACTCAGGAAGCCCCTGCAGTAATAACTCATTCAGGCGCAACTTATACTTATAATAGAGGGGATGAAGTAGTTTATGCAAAGATTGATGGAACTTCTACACAACTTATTGGTAATTCAGATTCTGATGAAGATATAAGAAAAACTATTTCAAATATTCAAGACAATGACGGAACCGATATTCAAGTAGAGTTTAGAAATAGTACAGATGTTGAATCAATAACGTTTACCTCTTCTAATGTTTCTGTAGTTAATGGAGTTACCCAAATAGCTATTGCTGCTCCTTTCTCTGGAGAAATCCCAGATAATACTATCTGGTCAATACGAGAAACTTATAAAGGTGTAAATACTTTAGCTTCATATAAAGAATATAAAATATTAGGACTAAAAGAGGATTCAGATAAGTTTTTTGAAATTACTGCAGTAGAATTTTTTAATTCAAAATTTGATATAATTGACAAAGATTTTACTTTAGCATTACAAGATACTGTTATTCCTCCTGTTCCGGATTATGTTCCACCTCCTGAATCAGTTTATATTTTAGATACTCCCGATTTCAGAATGGAACAAAATGAGATAACATTAGAATGGGAGCCTCCTAGGAATACGGACGGTTCCACATATCAATTTCCTAGAAACTATGTAATACATATTTATCCCCCCTTACCGGATGGCACTGATTATGTAGAGACTCGAAGTGGTAATACGAGACGACACGTGTTTAAAGGAATACCTGATGGAGTTTATGACTTTGGAGTTCAGACTTTTTCAAAATTTAGAAAACGTTCAGAAATAACTTGGAGAACTATAGAGTTAGTTGATAAATTTGCAGTCAGTTGCTCCCGCATGGTAGGAGGTATTCCTAGAGGTATATTCGCAAATTGTGAAAGTAAGATTTCAGGCTCTACATTTAGCTTAGATACTGTTGATTTTGCAATTCGTTCTAATGGTGCGCCGGGAACGGTTGTAAATAATGCTAATCAAGGCACTGCAGCAACTTATCAACAAGATTTGACAGCTATGGCAGCAACAGGAAAGGAGATAACTCGAGCACATATTTACTTTGACGCAGACGATACTACGGATTATTTAAAATTAGTTCTTTATAAACGGTTTAATTTTGAAAATGCTTCACTTGGTATATGGTATGATAGAACACAATGGGTCAGTAATAGTGAGAATGTTTGGACAGATTGTACAAATAGTGCAGATGCCAGAGTCAAGGTAGGACGATATAGTAATAAAGTTGAGAAGTCAGAAGGGACAACAGCATTTTTAACTCGTTTTCAAGTCGGAGACGTTATTAGAATCAAAACTGCAACAAATACTTACTATGCGGGTGTAGTTGCCTTTATTGAAAACGATAATATTTTGTTTACTCAGCAACGTTTAAATAATACTGCTAATGAGATAACGAGTGTTGATGAATCTAAAGCAATAGCAAGAAATGCCCTACGCCCTGACTATGCTAATGATGCTGTTATAGCTTTTGTAGGCAGGAATGGAAGTACTTATTCCCATGAAAGGTATCTGTGGACAATAGATCCTAACTTACAAGGGCTTAGAGCATTAATTGTTGATCCAAATATCGCATTTCTTAATTATAATTCTTCTTCCGTACTTCAGAACGAAGTTGCTATTACTATCACAGCGGATGCGTTAGCATATTCTGACCCAGAGTTTATAATTACGGGAGCAGGATTTAGTCAAACTAGTGAAAGTGCTCAAAGTACTTATGTTAATGACGATACTTCAGGACTATCTGCTCCTAATGATGTAACAGGGCAAAGCCTTACATGGAAACTACATGATGGAACTTCAGGAATCGGATACGATAATGGTTCAGCATTAAATTTCTCGGTAACCGTTAGAGAATCTACTGATCAGAGCGAAAGTAAAACCAAAGATTTCAAAATTGTAAAAGTACAAGATGGATCTATAGGTGTAGACGGCAAGACAGTTTCTATCACTGCAGACGATAATAGTGTTATATATGATGAAGATTTCGCAAATCCCGTATATAATAGTACTAATGGTGATATAGTACTTACTGCAACCGCACATAACTTTACTGATGCTATATATAAGTTTACTCGTACAGGACCCGGCTCTGACGTCGTATTGCAAGACTGGAGCGATACCAGTACTTGGACTTTTCTAGACGACGCAGATTGGACAGATACGGGTGCAGGTACTTTGCAAACTAGAGAAGCTATTCCTCCAATACATGCTAAAGCGGACTGGCCCAGAGTATATAAAGTAGAGGTTGGAGAGAAGCCGTCAGGGTGGAGTGCTCCTAGCGCTCCGACTGGAAACGTCGCTATTGATACCACATCTATAGTTGGATTAGCGGGAGAGGGTATATATGGGGTTACAATTTCTCAGCCTAATCATTCACATTCTTACCTAACACCTGCCGACGGAACCTTCACCGGAACAATATCAGGGTCAGGAACTACAATAGAAGTATTCAGAGGAGACCTAATAGCTACTTACGCTGGTAAAACGGATGGTACCACAGGATTAGCATCAGGAGATGAAGCAGCTATGGCTGTGGGTTCCTGGTATATCTCCGCCATAACGGTTACTGGCAGTGACGTTACTTTAGGAGGCCCTACTAGTGTTTCTAATAATATAGTTACTATTAGCGATCATGCGGCTACTTCGAATACTGATAATACTGAGGCTATTACGTATACAATAAGAGTAAAATCTAGGAAGGCTAAAGCCAATCCTCCCTATGTAATTTGGGAAAAAACTACAGTTCAAACTCTAACAAAAGCTTTAGGAGGTGCTGCCGGAGATAGCGGTACAACTGTAGATTTATCTTCTTCAGATTGGACTATAAGTTATGATGCTAATGGGGCGAACCCTTCGTTTACAGCAGGCCCCGAAAGCGGTAAGATACGTATTACTGCAACTCCTAGAAACTTTACAACCCCGTTAGTTAGGATTAAGCGTGGTAGTACATATTTAACAGGAACCGCTGGAAGTAGTGGTAGTTATAATTGGGCTGCTCAAGGCACTTTTTCTGTGGATTATACGATACCTACTACTGTTACTGCAGAGAACCATGAGATAGTAACGGTAGAAGTAGCAGAAAAACCTGCATCTGGACAAGGACGAGATAACAGCGATTGGCCTGAGGATGACACTATTACTGCGGAAGACCAAGCAACCTTACACTCATTCGTTGCAGGAACACAAGGTACGTATATATCTTTAGGTAATCCCAATCATGGAGTTAGTGCCAATAATGATGGTCAGGTATCTAGCTATTCTGGCAGTGGAACTACCGTTGAATTTTTTGCTGATGGCCTACAGAAAAATTATCATGCTAACTATAATACTATGCCAAATAATAGTTGGATAGTTACAGGAGTAGCCTCCACTAATGCTTCTAATTGGAGTTATGGGGGAAATAGTAATACTAGCACCGTTTATACTTTAAATGACCATGGTTATGGTACTGGTAGTAGTACTCAAATGAACGATAATGAAACAATTACTATTACTATATCCTATAAAAATGCGACAGGTAAGAGCTTTACCTTTAATGCGAAGCAGCATTTATATAAAGTCAAGGCAGGATCAGATAGCACAGCACAAGGAACTAATGCGCCTAAAGTTTTAAGTGGTTTCGTATATTATCAGACAGCTGTAACGGACGCGAATGCTCCTAGTACACCTTCTGCTACTAATTTTAATTTTAATACAGGGGCTTTTACAGGATTAACTAACAATTGGGGTACCTCTCCCCCTACATATGATGCTCAAAATACTACTACTGCTTATTGGTATTCCTACTATACTACTACCCAAACTGTTACAAATAATGTAGTACAGGCAACAGGATCGGTTAGCTTTACAACTCCTGCAAAGGGTGTGGCTTTTACAGGATTAGTAACATTTACTGCTTTAGAAACGGATACAAATACTACCATTCATGGAGGTAATATTACTACAGGAAAGATAAGTGCGATTTCTTCAGGCACAGCCAGTTATGGAACAGATGCCGATGGAAATGTATCTAGTTCAGGACTGCATATAGATCTTGATAAGGGACGTTTACGTTCCCCGCATTTTTATATTGATGGATCAGGAGCCAAATTTAAAGGCGTATTAGAAGCAACGAGTGGATATATAGGTAGTACTGTAGATGGCTGGCGTATAAAAGGGTATAGGATTATGGGTGGTGGATATGGTACGATTAGTGCAAGTACTGATTGGCCAAATGCAAATATTACTTTAGACTCTCAAAATAAGAGAATTGTAATTCGTGATACAACCAGTGAAACAGCCGGAGTTAATCGTGTAGTACTTGGTAATATGAATTAATATTAACCACCTTAAAAATAAAACTTGACTATTTATGTCCTTTGAGATATAATTTCAGCATGGAGAAATATAAATGAGCGCAGGAACATATAACTTAGTAATCGACCAAGGCTCCGACTTTGCGTTGGACTTGGTGATTAAGGAAGGAGGATCGGCTCTAAACTTGGCTAATTACTCAGGTCGAGCACAGCTGCGTACATCAGTTACTGCAAGTTCTGTATCTGCATCATTTACGGTTACTGTTACTAATGCGGCGAATGGAGCTTTAAAAATGCAATTACCGGCAGCAACCAGTTCTGGTCTAGCTGCAGGTCAGTATGTATATGATTTAGAGATTTATACAGCAAATGATTCTATTGTTAAACGTATTATGCAAGGAGATGTAACTATTACACCTGAGGTAACTCGATGAGTACACAAACCACAATAGAAATTACAGAAGCTGTTACGGAAGTTAGTGTTACTGGAACATCAACAACTATTGATATTACCGATGACGTTACAGAATTACAGGCGTATACATTGGCAGTTCCCTTTGAAGTTCCGGGGCAAATTACAGCCGCAAATGTTACTGTTGTACCATATGGAACAATTACAACTACTAATTTAAGAGATGCATTAAAAGAATTAGCAGATCAAGATTTTAGAGGTGCATCCACTCCCTCAGGAAGTTATATTTCTGAAGGAGATACTTGGTATGATACCGATGACGATCAATTTAAAGTCTATAGAGAAACAAGTTCAGGCACATTTCAGTGGGTTCCCATAATGGTGGGTGCAGCTAGCGGTGATTCTGATACAATAGACGCAGGATCCTATTAGGGATAATTCGGAGTTTTATAAATGGCTCAAACAATTCAAATTAAAAGAAC
>MDSY01122433.1_pt1 | contig 21974 bp, 17 predicted proteins | sample 811131 | NCBI WGS metagenome assembly MDSY01 (sample SAMN05326643, study PRJNA326480) | marine metagenome | isolation source: seawater | place: Atlantic Ocean: South West | collected 2010 | reverse complement strand
CTGGGGCTAATGCAGCACCACCTATAGTTACACCCATATAAGGTAAAGCCATAGCTGTCATATTTCCCATATACTCAAAGAAACCGCCCACACCATCTATATCCCATTCATTTCCTATAACATTACCATCATTATCTAACTTATATTTTAGTATATTATTTTTTACTTCAGGTTTGTTAGCAAGATATTTGTGTTGTCTCTTAATACCTTCTTGACCAAGTTCTTCTAACCAATTAATACCAGTTTTTTCGCCAATCATATTAGCCATACCATAGGCACCTTCAATAACACCAGTCCATCCTGTGTCAAAACTTTCAGACCAAGGATGAAGTGCTTTGTTTTGAAGTGTTCTATCGCTATGTCTTTTCTGAACTAAACTATTACTATAATCTGCTGCTCTTCTTTTTCTTAAAGCATACATAGCATTTGATTCACCAGGTTGTCTTTCAGCATTTAATCTAGCTAATGTTTGTTCATCAAGTGCTACTCTTTTAAATTCAGTTTCATAAAACTTTTCACTGTCTGCCATTTGATTAATAGCTATTCTTGCTTTATCAAACTGATCTAAGCTTTCATCTTGTAAATCAGGTGTACCTTCAGCTCTAAGCATTGCACCTATTTGTGATGCTCTTATTTCTTCAGGTGAACTAAACCTATTTAGTTTACCTATACCATATGAATTTAAAGTTTCTACAAAATCTCTACCATCTGGATCAGTAATTCTAACTAACTGTCTAGTACCAGTGGCATCCATCATAGGTGTACCATCTGGATTTGTAAGATAATGTACGTTATTAAAATCAAATTGTTCTGCTAGGTTTCTAATTTGTTTAGTAGCTTCCCAACCACCAGCAGTTCCAGGTTTTAAATTACCATCTATCATACGCATTATTTCGGGTGCACTCAAACCTTGTAGTCTAAGAAGATTACCTTCTTTATTTATAAGAGTATCACCATCAATAAAGCGATGTTCCATATTATCTATAGGTGGTGGTTTATCAAAACCTGACACATCTATATTAATAGCCATTAGTTAACTCCACTTAGTTTATTAGTAATATCAATTACAAATAATGCATACGGTGTTAGTCCTTCATTTTCAGGTTTCTTTGCAGCTTCTTCATATTCTTTTCGCCATAATTTACCTGTGTCTGGATTAATACCTTTAGGTTTACCATCTTTAGTTGTGCCACGGTTATTCCAAATATCGGCTGCTTCATTATAAAATTGATTAATATCCTGAGATACTGATTTAACTCTATCATTAATATTCATTAGAGTATCTGTATCTACTTGAACAACTTCATCTCCAACTTTAGCTTGAGTTAAACCTGGAACCATTATATCTAATCTTTGTTTTATAGTAGCTTCTTCTAAGTAAGGTATAAGTGATTCAGCTTTAGAAGGTGGCTTACCATCTGGAGGATTAGTAAAGTTTTCAGCAGCAGCTATAACTGCCATTTTTAAACCAGGACCTAATCTTTGTAATGATATACCATTTTCTTGTGCCCAAAAAGCAATTTCTTCAGCTGAATTAGCAGGTGTTAAGTTAGTATAGTCCTCATATATTTTAGCTTTTGTTGTTTTATTAACACCAGTTAGCTTACGTGCATGCTTATTTAAAAGCTCTTCCATTTGATCTTTAATATTAGGAATCTTTTTTCTAGCTGCCTCATTAAATTGATCACTACCTTTTACTTTACTACCATCTTCACTATAGCCTGCACCTATTCTGCTCTTACCATTTATATCAAATGACCAGTAAGTAAGATCACCTTCACCTGTTTTAATTTTAAACTGATAAGCCATTCTACCAGAAGGCCCAGTGTCTTTACCAAACCATGGTTTTCTTTCACCAGTACTTCTAACCTTTGCACCTTTAGGTATTAATGTGCTATAGTCACCTCGAGAATCTTTAAATGCTTGTAAAGATATAGGCTCAAACTTATCTGCATTATCAGCTATATACTTATCTATTTGAGCTGTCTTAGCATCTACTCTTTTAAGATACTGTTTAGCAACATAGTTAATTGAGCTGTTATGGTCATAACCTAATGCTCTTGAACCTAAGTAAACAGCAGCAGCCCTTCCAATTTCTTTAGCATCTATAAGATCACCAAATAAAAACTTCATAGCATCTTTAGCTTTTTGTACATTAGGATTCTTTGGATCATTAGCTCCAGATGTATTTATAATACTTGCATTATTAGCTAAGTCGGTAGAAATCTTATTAGCTGTTGCATCATCTATTTTACTAGCAGCATTATTTAAATTAGCTTCAGATTCATTAGCCTCAGCTTTATTTATTATATTAGTTATTTTAGCTGACTCAGTTTTTTCGTATTCTGCTTTAAGAGCATTTAGTCTTTCTTGAGCTAAATCTTTTTCAGATTTAGTAGCATCTTTATCTGTTAATATTTTTTCATTTTTTTGTATTGCCATTATAAGATCTGCATCTTTAACCTTTGCTTTAAATAAAGGTTCTGGACCTTCTCCAGGTGCTACAGCTAATTTAGTAGCTAGCATTGATTCTTCTTCAGATAATTTATTTTCAAAATCTAATATTTCTTTTCTAAGTCGTGCTACTTTTTCTGCATACTTAGGATCATTAGGATTTAAATTAGTAATTGATTTATCTCTATCTTTTATTCGCGATTTTAATCCTTTAATTGAGCTTCTTACAGCACCTATCTCACGCTTATCATTTTTTGCAAAAGCATCATCATAAATATTTCTTCTTGGAAGATTTATTATATCACCAGTATCATCATCATACATATTTTCATCTACTGCCTCATATGGTGGTGGCATTTCCATACCTAATTCTTCCATACCTAATCCTTGAGGATCATATGAATAATTTCCTACAAATGTTTGTTGATCTAATGGTAACATATCAGATACATCTTCTTCAAAACCTGTAACTTTAGTATTACTTCTACCAATAGGATCTGGAATATTACTTTCCATAACCATATCATCAGCACCAAAAGGTATAGGTTTAATTATTTCCGGTACACTTGGAGAATCTTCAAATGATATAGTTGTTGAATCATCTTCAGGTACTTGAACAGAACTTAACGGATTATCATTTAATATTTCATTAGCTTTAGCTACATTTTGTTGTGAATCAAATATAAGCTTCATTATATCATCATCCATTGCAGAAGTAGTTTGACCTGTAGTTCCATATATTTTACCACCAGGATCTAAGTGCACTGCACCACCTTCTTTAAAAGGATTTACTTTTTCTGGCTTAGTAAACTTAAAACCAATATCATTTGGATCTATAAAATCTTTTACACTTTCAACAATGCTAGTAGCTTTTTCTTTAATACCACTAAAGGGATTAGGAATGTTAAGACTAAATCCATCTGAACTGGGAGGCACTTGTATTCCTGCCTCTCTATACTTATCATAAACTGAAGGATCACCAAATACTTTATTATCTATTAATTCTTTTATTTCTTCAGCTTTATTAGCTCTTCTATCGGCATGAGGAATACCTGGTTTTAAATGTTTATTCATTATATCTAAAGCTATAGCTTTAGCATCTTTATTAGCAAATGACTCTTGTAAATTTTCAGCATTTGTTTTACCTATCCTAAAACCACTTTCATTTTTAGGATGAGGTACAGCATCTTTATTATATATACTTTGTACAAAATAATCTAACTGAGAAGCCATAGAATCTTTTTTATTATTTGCTTTTAAATAATTTAAATAAGGTTTCTTTTGTTCATCAAATTGAAATAGTCCCATACCTGGGCCCATTTGATCACCAGTATTTTCATTTTGTCTAGTAGTGTACTCATAAGTATAACCAGTTTCTACACCTATATTACCCATAATACCCGCAATAGCATCATCAGTTAACTGGGGATAGTTTTCTTTTAAGTAATTATAAATATCAGATTGTCTGCTTCTTTTATTTTTAAATTTCTCTCCAGCTATAACATCTTTACTAGGCTTAGGTACAGGCATGCCAACTTCTGCATACTCAGGTTTCATATTTTGTATTTCTCTACCGTGGTCATTCATCTTTTTAATTATAGGACCGTATATATCTGTAGCTTCTTTGTTTACTACAAACTCACCAGGAGTAAGCCAAGCTGGTACAGTGTCAGTACCTTTAGGTTCTCCAGGATGATCATACATAGGTATTGAGGAAGTCATAGGAGGAACTTCCATTTGTCCTTCTGTAATATCAAACTCGAAAGACCTCATATTCCCATAGCGATCTTTTTGTGTAAACTTCTTTAACTTCATACTAAGCTCCTTTAGCTAACGGTCCGTATGTAACTTCTATTTCCTCAGAGACTTCGCCTCCACCTCTTTTATATCTTATCTTTGATAAAGGTCCCATCATCATTTCTGGTACCATACCACCATGATTAAACAAACCAAATGCTTTACCTGCAAGTAAGCCTAAGCCTACATAAGGTACAGCAGTTCCTAGTGCACCTAATGCACCCATACCACCAGTAGCAGCAGCTCCAGAACCTCCAAACAAACTACCTGACATTAGTTTACCTGCAGCAGCTTCACCTAATTTACCAGCAGCTGCACTACCTGCAGTTGAAGCAATAGTTTCCATAACACCTGGTTGTTGTGCTTGCATTGGTCCGGGATTTGGTTGAAATCTAGCAGCTTGTAGATTTTTTAATTGTTCCTCGTCAGATGGTCTTGCTAATTGTACAACCATTATTTACCTCCTCCACCAGTAGTAGTTTGAGTTTGTTGTTGAGGCGCTGAACCTAAATAACCAAAGTATCTTGAAGCTACAGTACCAGGAGCATCTAACTTCTGTTGTTCATATGCTTGTCGTGTACTACCAACTTCACCAAGTCCTTTAGTACCTAATGCCATATCTTTTACTCTTTGTTGTTGTATTTGCATTGATCTATCTGCTAATGCACCTGTTAAAGCTGCTTGATTACGAGCAGATCCTAATGATCCACCCATAGCTGCCCGACCTGCTGCAGTACCTGCAAGATTAGCCATATCTCTTTGAGTTGCACCTGTGTAATCAAATGCTCCTGTTCCTGCTATAGCTTGCTCAGATAATGCTTGCTGTGCTTTAAGTGCTGACTCTTGAGCAGGATCCAATGCAGCTACAACGCTGCTTGTATCACCTTCTTCAAGTTTACCAATATCACTTTCGTATCTATCAGTTACATCACTTAGTACTCTTTCTAAATAAGGCTTGAACTCTGGATCAATACCTGATTGAGTAACTGTTTGTTGGGGTGCGCGTCTTCCTCCGCCCATAATTTATTCTCCTATGACACCTCTTATTGAGGTATTTAATTTAGCATTATATCTTTTTGCTAATAGTTTACCATATCTCAATGAATCACTTTCCCCTCTCACTGAGTCTGCCCTCCAGTGTTTACCACCATGTTTCTTAGTATGCTCTATCATAGCATCAAATAATCTATATACTATAAAAGCATTATTTTTATTTTTTAAATTTACAATACAATCTTTAACATCCATTACATAAGTATTATTATAGTAGTTAACATATGCATGCGCTGTTAAAAATCCTTGTATGTTATGTTCTGTAAAATCACCTATAGCTAAATAGTGTGGATTTGTTTTTTGTTTTTCAACTATATCTAAAAAGTATCTCATCCATACTGCTTCGTTATAATTAAAACCATAAAACTCACCGTTAATTGTAACATATTCTTTCATTAAACGTATTGCGTCTAATGTATCATTGTCCTCTATTAATCTTATCATTTATAGTTTTACCTCGAGCATTAAAACATTTCCACTACCACCAAAATTATAACTACCACTAACACTACCAGTTGCAGTATAAGTTGCACCTTTTGTTAATGTTTCTGATTTTTTTGTAGCAGAATTTTGTTTATTTCTATTACTATTTGCCAAAGAAACTCCAACATTTAAAGTTGTAATACCAGATCCACTTACTGTTAAAGTATTAGAAACAGTAGAATTATTACTACTACCATCATCTTGCTCATCAGAACTACCTGTAGTAGCACTAACATTAGCAATAATAACTAAAAATGTACTAAAGTTATCATTATTAGTAGCTGTAAGAGTAGCAAATGCAGTTGAATTACCACTATAAGCACCTTGAACAACCTGCATTATAACACCAAAGTTAACGTTAGTAGCTGTAAGGTTTCCTGTAGTTATCTTATCCGCATTAATGTTTGCGGCAGAAATACTTGTTGAATCAATTCTATCTGATGAAATAGTTCCTGAACTTATTTTATCAGCAGCTATAGTTGCTGAAGTTAAGTCACCTGCTACAAGGCTTCCAGCTACAGTTGAATTACCTCTAATATTAACATTATTAAAGTCAGCATTACCAGATCTATCTATTTGCCAACCTGCTAAACTACCTGCTTGATCACTATAGTTATCTGATTGCAATACAGAACCTATAGGTATAAATCCTTCTACAGTTCCAAATGTTATTATTTGTCCTGGAGCATTACCTGTTTCATTAGTAACTTCTAAAGTTTCTACATGAAAACTTACTTGCCAATGCTTTTTATTAATACTATTTGCACCGCTCATAGCAACAGTAATAGGAACATACTGCCAACCTAAAGTTGATAAAGCCGCACTATTTCCTAAAGTAAAGGTACCTGAATCATAATCATATCCGACTATTACAGCACTTGTTGCAGTACCAGATGTATCTACCGATGGTGCTGAAGGTTTATCAGCATCTGTAGCTGCTACATTATAATATAATATACCAGTAGCTACTGCACCACCATATAATAATTTAGGATCACTCCATTTAGCAGTAACTTGTTCACCAGTTGTTCCTATTATTCTAGCCTCGCAAAACCATATATTAGTACCAGATCTATTTAATTTAGTTTTATCCCAAAATTGGGATGCAGTCCAACTTCCATCACTTACAGTATATTGCACTGAACCCGGATTATCCGGTCTATTTTGAGTTTCTCTATATTGTTTTATTACAAAATTTACTGGCTTATTTGAATATTCTGCAAAAGTAACTCCAACTAAAGGTAATGTAGGATACGCATCTGTATATGGAACATAAGCTACATAACCATTAGCTTCTTCAAATGGTGTAAACTGTTGACCTTTACCCTCTAGTGTTCTAGCGTATACAGCAACTAAAGATGGAGAAGTATTTACAGATTCATTTATATTATCTATTTGATGTTGCATTCTATTAGTAGCTTCAGTAACTGATTTTTCCCAAGCTAATGTAGCAGTATCTTTATTAGGATCTAATGAAGGTTCATTAATTGTCATCTTGTTCCTCCGTCTTGAACTTCTATTTGAATACCTGATAAATTCCATGATGTTGATGTAGTTGTACCGTCATCTATTTTATAACTTATAAATCTACCATTTAATCTAGCATCAGATTTATATGAAGTAGCTACATTAAATGTATTTGTGTTAGTAGAAGAACTTGTAAAATCTATTGTAGCTCCTGGGCTATTACTTGAAATTGTTTTAACATTTAATGTACCAGTACCTTGAGTTAATAAAGCTATTGAGCTAAATGCTTCTGTATAAAACTCAGGTGTTATTGATAAGTTTTTACGTTCTAAGAAAGAAGTATAAGGATCATCAGTATTATCTAATACTCTATGTGTATAACCTATATCCGCTGCTAAGATAGAAGAACCAGAGTTACTTGTTCCTGATGTACATACTTGTGCAAACACTGGAAATAATTTATCAAAGCTAACTGTAGTGTCACTCCAAGGTCTTTCAGCATTTACCGCTCCTTTAACGGGTGCTATAACACCAGATACAATTCCATTTAAATCTCTCACTGTCCAATTATTTAATCTATAATTATATATTAATGCTTCATTACAAACTGTGCTACTATTATTAATAGTGCCATTATCATTGTATGTAATTTTAGGATAGTTAATCCATATTTCATCTTCTTTTTGATTACGTAATATAAATAATTTATTAGCTTTAGCATTGTTTAAATGTTTATAAAAATAATCTCTAACTTTTGTATCAGCTATAGAAGTTATATTACCAGGATTTCCTGAAAATAAATATATATCATTACTACCTACAACTAAATGTTTACCATTAAACTCTACAACACCAGCAGTTGTTTGTGCACCATACTGTGAAGTAACTGGTGAAAATGCAACAGGCGTTACAATACTATTAGTTAATCTTAAATTATGAATAGATGTATTTGTATAGATATACATATTACCTTGAAGCTGTACTAAGTCTTGTACAGTTGCAGTATCTGATAATGTAAATTCATCTGCAGTATTTGTTCCTGCTGCAAATGGATTCCAGTTTTGTGGTACTGAACCTGGTACCGCTACATCTGAAGTTCTTACAACTCCTGGTAAGCTACGTACAACTCCAGCAGTTGTAGTTTCTTTTAAATTACCTGCAACTAAAAAGTTACCAAAAGATCTTATAACACCACAGCTAGTAGCTATAGGATTTCTTGATATAACAAAACATCTTACAATATCATCTTGTAGTATATTAACATTAAAAATAATATTAGTAGTATTAGTTTCAGGGTTATGATATATACCGTATTGAAAATTATTATTATCAGCGCCAGTAGGATTAGTTGCAGGACTTTCTGGTACATCTCCTGGTATAAAGTTAGCTGCATTAGGTGTATTAGTTCCCGCATTAGTTGCCGCAGATATTGGAGCACACTCAGTTGTACTTTGATTTGGACTTTGTTTAGTTACAAATAAAGTGTTCTTAGTAAAATCTATTTTTTGTCCTAAATCAAATAGTAAAGGATTTTCTGGTGTAACTCCCGTATCACCAAATGCTAATTGAACAGTAGCTTCTAATACCTTAGGTGCTGAGTTATATGATTCCCATCCTGGTAATTTAGCAAAGTTAGGTACACTACCAATAGCAGTATTATCGGTAGTATCCATTATATAATGTGGTGCTTGTATACCATTGTTTACTATTAAACAAAAGCCTCCGGCAAATTCAGTTGCTTGCCAATTACCTTTATCTTCACCTGAAGTAGTATACCCAGCATCAAATCCTGCATCAGTATAAGATGTACTATTAACAGTTCTACTAAATGAAGGTGTTACATCGTTTATAGTACCATCAGTTCTATAAAGAAATGTACGATGACCTACTACTACACTTCCATGTTTTTGCTCAATAACAAATACATAATAAGTAGTATTGGATGGCACTAAATTAGGATTATTCCACCATGTTATAAATACTATTTGACCAGCAGTATATGTATGAGAAGCACCACCACCAGTAGTTGGCATACTAGGATTTAAATCAGGTGTTAATGCTACATCACCTTTCATTTTATGTGCAGCCATATCTCTGAATCTTATATTTCTGGCATCAGTAAATACATTAGGCGCTAACCCAACTGTTGGTGTATCTTTAACTACACCAAATTGTGGTAAGTTATTAATAGGTACAACTTTATTTGCCATTTAATTCTCCTTAAGCACATTCCTTTTGACCAGTCTGCGGATCTATAAAACAAGCCTCAACTTGCTCCTCTTCTTTAACTGTCTCAAGCGCATTTGCGTTCTTCTCTTTTTCTTCCACGGTTTGAAGGACTCCGAATCGTTTACCACTAAGTCTAAACGTGGTACATCCTTTCGCCCCGCCTTTCCAGGCATCAACATAAACTTGTTTGAAATCTTCATATGTAACTTCATCACCTACATTACAGGTTTTTGAACACGCACTATCTATATAGTTTTGTGCCAATAATAGTACAGCCAAATGCTCATTAACATTTATATCATTGGCTCCACGTCCTTCGATTCCTTTATTGTAAGCATAATCTTTTACTCTCTCTGTCTTAGGCCCTTCAAAAGTTTGTATAGTTCTATCATAGTAATGACTAAATACAGGTTCAATACCTCCGCTAACATTATCAGCAACTAAACTAATAGTACCTGTTGGTGCTATTGAAGTTAAGTGACTATTACGAATTCCATATTCTCTAATTAATTTTTTAACTGAAGCTGGTAATCCTCGAACAAAGTTTGATTTTAAATAATCTTCTCTATATAATGGGAAGGCACCCTTTTCTTTTGCTAATAATGCGGATGCTTTATATGTAGTATCACGTAAACATGCAAATACTTTTTCAGCCCATATCATAAAATCTTCAGAAGCATATGGCTTACCAAGTAATTCACCAGCATTTGCTAAGCCAGTAACACCTAAGCCCATTCTTCTTTTATCTTTAGCTTCGTCAGCTTGTTTCTTTAATGGATAAATTGTTCTATCAATAACATTATCCATAGCTCTTACTACTTCGTATATATCTGATTTAAATCTTTTGAAATCAAATTCAAAATGTGATTCAGCTACTTCACCACCTGCAATTTGTTCTTCATCTAAGTACTTTGTTAAATTAAATGAACCTAGTAAGCACGCGCCATATGGTGGTAGTGGTTGTTCACCACACGGATTTGTAGCAAATATATCTTCACAGTAATAAAGGTTATTCATTTCACCTATACGATCAATAAATAAAACACCAGGCTCAGCCCAGTCCCAAGTGCTATCCATGATTTTATCCCAAAGGTCTCTTGCGCATATCGTTCTGTATGGCTTTCCCTGGAATTCCAACGTAAAGCTGCTATCCAAATCATTAGTCAATGCCTCCATAAATTTATCAGTTATACCAACACTAATATTAAAACCAGTAAGCTTATCAGAATTACGTTTAGCCATAATGAATTCTTCAATATCCGGATGGTCGACTCTGAGGACACCCATCTGCGCCCCACGTCTGTGTCCTGAGCTAGCGATGGTTTGACACACAGCATCAAAGATACCCATGAAGGAAACAGGGCCGCTAGCCTGGCTATCGAGCGATTTAATTTTGTCACCTCTTGGTCGGATGCGACTAAAATCATAACCAATCCCACCCCCTCTACGCATTGTTTCAGCAGCTTCACTGGCCTTCTCCATTATACTGTTCATGTTATCCTCGATTACTCCTGACACGAAACAGTTATATGCAGTTGTAATTCTATTAGATCCTATAGCAGCTTGTACTCTACCTGCTGGTAAGAATCTCATATTGCCTAATATATCTTCTAGCTTATACCGATGTTCATCATCATCTGATAAAGTTCTTGATATTCTTTTAATTTTTTCATCAAAGCTTTCGTCTTTTTGTCTATATTTCATTTCATCTATTTCTTTTGATATAGATGATTCTGGTCCTAAATATTCTGTATTATGCATTATTGCACCCCCTAAAATTACGATGTTATAGGGGACATTTAATTATCTTTCATTTTACCGATTTTATCAACTAATACATTAATTTGAGCTTCTAATGCACGCTCTTCTGGACGCTTCTTTCTAGCACCTAAGTAACCAGCTAATATCCATAGTACTCCAATAACTACAGCTATACCAATCATATACTGCATGAAGTTTGCAATAGCGAAAGACATTAGTTCGTAAAACGAATTTATCTGTCCATCTTCACCACCGTAATCGGCAGCACTTAAAGGCGCATCATCCACTGCTATGCTTCCAGCCAGGGCACCACCCGCAGTCACACCTGCAACTATCGCAGGACTTGACGTCATCAGACTTGCAACAGCCGCAGCGCCAGAAGCGCCAGCACCCGTAACAATATCTGAAAAATCTGTTCGGCAACCCGCTAATAATAATATAGGCAGTATTAAATACCTCATAAAGTTTTCTCCTTATCATCTTTCCTCCTCTCTTTAAATTTACATTGTTCTCTCATAGTTAACTGTGGTTGAAACTTTTCTTTTACGTTAGTACTATTACAATTATCTATAAACATCATCAATGCTTTAAATGCAAATCCTTGAAATATTAATTTATTATTGTTATAAAATTTTCCTCGATCTCTATTTATTTCTAGTTTATATTGTTTATGTGCATATTTCAAAGTATTCCTCGTTGTACAAACATCCATAAAGTCCCTACGATGGACCCTACAAATACGATTCCTAATAATATGATTCCTACTACTTGAATCATATTTCTACGTAGCTCAGCTTGTTTATATAAGGTTTCTTGTCGTTCTTTACGAATTTTAGCTTGCATTTTTAAAAGATCACTCCATGCATTTGGACCATGTACCATATTAATCCATGTACGTAATTCTTCTTCCATAGCTTCTGCTTTCTTTTTAGCTGCAAACGCATCCATAGCTTCTTGTTCTACACTACTCCCTGCAAATAATTTTTTAAATAAAGGTGGATTTTTAGACATCTTAGCTGCATGATTTACATCAGAGACTGCTCCCATCCATCTTCCTATATCGCCGTACATTGACTCGACATCTTTTCCCATTTGGAAGCCCTTCTTAATTAACGTGAAGGCGGTTGAGGCCGTCGCGAGAGCTGTTACAGGATCCATATATTATACCTCTCTATTCTTTTTTCCTCGGTATACAATATGCTTTCACATATATTTTGTCCCCTGCTATTCTTTGATTGTGATTTTGTTGTGCAACTTTTCGAGAATATTCTAAACAAGTGTCTAAGTTATTAAAATATACGGGCTCTTGTTCTTTACTCGCTAAGAATACAATCAGCACCCATAACATTACTTCATCCAGCCTGAAGCTAAATTACTTAGTACTCCTATTGAACCTGCTAATCCCATCATTAACCAGAAGGCGCCTCTCCAACGGTTAGCGGTAGCTTTTAAATCTTTAACGCTGTCTCGCATTTCTTTCATGTCTTCTTGCATAGCTTCAACTCTTTCTTCTAGCCTAGCTAAAGCAATCTCTAATTTTTGTTCTTGTGACATTTTAGTCTCCGTTGAAAGTTTCATTTCGTTTTGTCATTTAATTTATTGTATAAAGTAAATAATGACTCTACTTTCTTTTCAGCTTCTTTTACAGAACTTTCAGTTCTAACTGAACTAACAAAATTATCTTGTATTTTTTTATTAGCTGCTTCACAATCATCATTTAATTTATCAACATCTTTTCTTAATGAAGTAACTTCTGTTTGTAATCTTACCGCTACAACTAAAGCACCTAAAAAGAAAATTAATTGTTCCCAGTATTGTAACAAACCATCCATATTATTTAACTCCATTCAGAAGTAGCTAATATATTAGTCATCTCATCAGAAGTATATGGTCCTTCCGAATTTTCAATATTAGAAATAAAAGATGGATCTGAATCACTTTCCCACTTTATAAATGTTTTAGTATTATCATTATTATATTGTAAAGAATTTAAAAAAGAATTCCATATACTAGTATTATCACTCATAGTACCATATTCAAAAAAAGAAAGTTCATTTAAGTTTAATATATGATTTTCTTTATCAATTTCTGATTTAGGTATAATTAAATATTTAGCCATTATTTAAACCCCCTAGTAAAGCCAATAGCTACAGCACCATTACTTGCAGTATTGCCACTAAAATAACCGTATATATTTTGTGACATAGTTCCTGAAGCAAAACGATAATAACTAGCATTTCTTTCATTAGTTCCATGATCTCCTGCACCCATAAGAGTATATGCTCCTTCCATAGATCCTTTATACCAAGTCCAGTTATTAGTTGAGTTACTTGTATTATTTAATGCTAATTTAAGAAAATGCGTATATCCTGTAGGAAAATTAGTTGTTCCTACTTGATTGCTAGTGTTAGCCAGAGTTCTAGAGCTAGTACTATAAGTAGTACCAACACCCTTAAAAGTACCACCTACATCATTAACGTCATCAAATATTAAAATTGAATAAGATCCATCTCCTCCATAAGTATTAACAGGAAAACTAACGCTAATAGTTTTACTTCCAGTACCAACATCCATGGTTTTTTCAAAAACACCTGTTACATTATAAGCAGAATAGCCTGCATTATTAGTAACATAATCCATAGTAGTTCCATCAAATGAAAGAGTACAAGCATTTAACCAAGTGGCAGGATTATAACTTGAACCAAGACTTAAGGGTCTATAAGAAAAAGCAATAATAACATGTCTTTTACCGCTTGTTACAGTAGCATTTTGAACAGTATAATTTAAACTATAACTAGTTCGATATACATTACTACTCCAAGTATCATTAAGATAACCTGTTTCTGTTAATGCAACAGAAGCCGATCCTCCGCCTCCTCCTCCTCCAGAACCGCTTGCTCCATACCATTCATTAAAAGACATTTGTGTTCCAGCACTTTTACTAATAAGCGCTCTAACATCTGCATCATTTATTCCTACAGTAGTCCCTGAAGAACCCCCAGCTTCAATATGAATTTGATTTAAAGATAAAGCTCCTGATGATGGAAGTGTCATTGTTTTACTCCACTAATTTTTTAAGTTCGTCTATTTGTTTCTGTTGCTCTTTAATAGCTTCAATAAGAACACCAACCATATTTCCGTAAGCTACAGATTTATATTCACCATCTGTTACAACCTCTGGTAAAACTTTTTCTATCTCTTGAGCAATTACACCAATGCTTTTTTCTTCTTCTTTAGTATAAGAAACACCTCGCATATTCATTACTTTGTCTAAAGCATTATCTATAGTTTTAATATCAGACTTTAATCTTTCATCTGAGTAAGCTGTTATATTATCAGAAGCAGTTAAAGTACCAGTAACTTCTACTCCACCAGATTTAGTAGTTAGCTTAATATCAGAATAATGGGCTAACCTTACTTCTCCTGTACTACCACTTACCACTATATAGTTTGAAACACTTCCATTACCTATACCACTATCATTTCTAATTAGTATATCTTGATCTACATCATAATTGCTTATATTAAACTCACCAGTTGAACTTGAAATATAAGATCTATCGGTACTAGTATTATGAAATATAGACATATTAGATGAAGATGATGAAGAGCTATCAAGAAATTGAAGTTGACCAAGACCAAATATTTTTAAATCACTGGTTGACTTATCCCACATCATATCATAATTATCACCAGTGAAAGTCACATCTCCTGTGAAAGTTCCGCCACTAGTTGGCATACCAGAACCACTACCTCCACCAGGAATATTAATTGTTTTTGTAGCACCGGTTCCACTTGCAGTAACACCATCACCAGTAAAGTTTAAAGTAGTAGCTGTTGTAGATAATGCACTTCCTGCATTCTGTACTGTTACTCCACCACCACTACCACTACTCTCATCAGCAAATTCTAATTGACCTATAGCAGTTGCACCAGAACCACTAATACTTTTTACTTTTAATATTTTATCAGCTGCTATTTGATTATCAGGAAGTATTAAAGTATATTCTTGTGCTGCACTATGAGCAGGAGATTGAATCTTTACTCCATGACTATTTTCTGGGCAGTTAAGTGTTATTGTTCCAGCAGTACCACCACTAACACCTTGAATTTCTATACCAGTAGATTTAGTCGCAAGTTTTACAGCGGATGCACCAGCGGCTGCATGGTATAATCTTGCTTCACCTGAAAAGCCTTCTGCTGCAATATAAGTAACTGGATTCCCTCCAACATTTTGATCATCAGCTTGAATATATACTCTTTTGTTCTCTGCCTTATTTTGTATATATAAATCGCCTGTAGTACCATTATGCTTTATTATACTATTGGATGAATTATTGTGTTCAATTTCAAGATTTGTTCCTGATGTGCTACCAAATAAAGTTTTAGCATAATTATCAAATACAAAAGCACTTTCTGATTTATCCCATACGACATTATAGTCATCACCAGTAAACGTAACGTCACCTTCGTGAGTAGCACCATCAGTAGTAATAATACCAGTAATATCTACTCCCGTAGATTTAGTCGCAAGTTTTACACTACTTGAGCCTGAAGCCGCATGGTATAACTGAACTTCACCTAAACTGCCATCTGCTCTAAAATAAACAGCAGTACCGCCAGTCCCGTTATCAGTATAAATATCAACATCTTTATCATCTGCATAATTTAAAATTGCTAAATTATTTGTATAGTTTTTAAGAGTTGTATTAAATGATCCACCAGAATGTGTTATTGCAAAATCATTCTGGGAACCAAACATTGCTTCAGCACCGTCAGCAAATTTTATAGAATTAGTTGACTTATTCCATGCAACATCATAGTTAGTACCTTCAAAAAGTACGTTACCATTTACAGTTAATCCAGTAAGCTCTCCAACTGAAGTTAAACTTGAAGCAGTAACCCCTGAAGCAAGTGTAGTACCTGTTAAGCTGTCTGCAGCTACACTACCACCACTGGCTGCAGCTTCTAAACTAATTTTTCCTGTAGAATTGTCATAGGTTAATACATAATTATCTTGACCAGAACCAACTGTTTGATCACTGTCAAACTTAAAATTACCTAATAGTATGTCACCAGTTGCATTAGGTCCATTATTAGTAAGAGTCATATCACCTATAGCACCAGTAAGTGTAACATTTCCACCAGTAGCATTAATATCTACATTACCAGCACTTGAATTAATATCTACTATTGCACCATTTAGTTCAAGTTCAACATCTGCAACTAAATCAAGAACACCATCTGCTGATTGATGAATGTATGTTCCACTATCACCAAACTGTAATTGATTATCATTACTTAATCTTAAACCATCATTGTGAACATGAGTTAAAACAACTTCAAGGTCAGCACCAAAAAATATACGACCTGCATCAGAATTAAGAACAAGATCATCTCCAACTTTCAGATCAACACCAATTATAGCATTTTTAGCTACAGATAATCCACCATCAGTTTGTAGCGAACCATCTGTTGTGCTTGTAGCATCTGTTGTATCATCTACTATTATTCTACCAGTTGCAGTAATAGCACCAGTAACGTCAACTCCAGTAGATTTAGTTGTAAGTTTAGTCATGTTATAGTGATTTAATTTAACTTCACCTACAGATCCATCTAATGTAATATAAGCTGTTGTGTTACCATCATTAGAATCATTCATTAAATACAGATTTTTATCATCAGCATTCTGTGTTATATATAAATGACCAGTAGCATTATTTATATTACCGCTGCCACCACCACTCGCATCATGATATATCTGTAAGTCATTTCCAGCACCAAGTTTTAGAATACTATCAGTACCACCAGTACCAGCATCACCGAGTAACACATCACCACTTACCTCTAATTCAGTAAGAGTAAGTTTACCAGTAGAATTTAATCTCATTCTTTCAGTAGCTGCTTCATCACTAGCTACTTTAAAAACTAAATCTGTTTCATTGTTATTAGTAAGAAAATTACCAGAAGCTTCCGCTTGAATAACAGCAGAGATTACAGTAGCATCTCCACCCCCAGATTCATCTGGAGCTTGGAAATGTATTGCTCCAAGTACCTCTCCGGTAGTTACTTCAGTGTCAGAAGTTTGTAAATTTAATATTGCACCATCAGAAGTTTTAGCTGTAATATCACCTATTACATCAAGTTTGGTACTAGGAGATGTAGTCCCTATACCTACATCACCAGTACTACTAATTCTTAATCTTTCAATTAATGTATTACCATGAGGTCTTGTTAAAAATCGTAATGTACCAGCATAATTACCACCTGTAGTATTTTCTTTTGTTCCTTGTATAGTTGCAAGACTAACAGTACCCGTACTATTAGGCTGATAAAGTGACCTAAAAACAATACCACCACCAGGGTTTGTACCATTATAAGCAGTGTTAGTATCATAAAGTCCTAACATGGCTAATCCATCTGCAGAGCTTGTATTAGCTCCTGATATATTTAAAAGATAATCTGGTGATGCAGTTCCTATACCTACTCTATCATTAGTACTATCTACTTTTAACACAGAAGTATCTATAGTTAAATCGCCACTAGCCTGTAAACTTGTTGCAGCTACTTTACCTGTAACATCTATTCCATCATCCATTGTTACTAGTTTTTGAATACCATCGTGGTAAAGTTCTACTGAACCGTTTTCATTACCTTTAAGCATATTTTCATTGTTAGAAGAATTTCTTAGCTGTATTACGTTTCCAGCAAGTTGTAAATTACCACTTCCAACATCTTTTATAACACCATTACTACCATTGGAAAATATTTCTAAATCACTACCAAATTTAGCTTTGGCATTGGCAGGAAACTCTAAAGCATCATCCGATTTATCCCATACTACATTGTAGTTAGCGCCAGTGAATGTAACATCCCCATCATGTGTAGCGCCATCATCAATAACAGTTCCAGTTACTTCTATTCCAGTAGATTTGGTTGCAAGTTTTAGACTTGATGAACCAGAAGCTGCGTGATATAATTTAACTTCACCGTCACTTCCATCAGCTTGAAAGTACTTAGTAAAACTCCCGGTACCATCATCATTATATATATATACTTGGCCATCATCAACAGTTTGGAATATATTAAAAGATCCAGTGTGATTTATAATAGAAGAACTACCAGAGACATGAGATAGTTTCAAACCAGCACCACCAGAACTATTCATTAAATCTATACCAACACCACTAGAAAATCTTAAATCATCAAGAGACTCATCCCAAAGCATATAATGACCTGATGTTGCTCCAAAAAACTTAACATCATGCCCTGTATCGTCAACTCCTACAGTTAAACCACCAGTAAAAGTGGTATCACCATTAAAAGAAGAATTTCCAGTAACATCAAGACTACCTGTAACGTCTAACTGATCAGCACTTTCATCCCATTCCATATACTTTCCAGAAGTAGTACCAAAGAATTTTACGTCATGTCCTGTACCATCAGCACCAACTGTTAATTGACTTCTTTGAAATACACCATCTGCTGATGCATCCCACATCCAATACTTACCAGCAGTATCTCCATAAAATACAACATCGTGACCTGTATCGTTTACCCCTACTGTAAGAGAAGAATATAAATTTATATTATTATTAGAAGCTGAACTAAATTCTGCTACTGTAGTAGCAGAACCATCAACACCTCTTACTATTCGTAAATTTCCACCATCACTTCCAGAAGATCCATATCCATTTTCAATTTTCCAATCAGTTAAGCCATCAGCACCCCAAGTATCATTTGCTCCTCGCATAAGTTGAATTTCAGATTCTGGATTAGTTCCAGTATCAGCATGAACAACTAACTTTATATCACCAGCTTTTTTAAAAGTTACATCACCAGTTGCTGATAAAGTCGTAAAAGCACCAGTGCTAGGAGTTGTTGCACCTATTGATGAGTTGTTTATTGTTCCACCACTTACATTACCTTCTAAGTTTGCAACTAGCGTACCAGTAGCATAACTTCCTGCAGTAGTATCAACTATTGTAGTAGGTTCTACTTGTAAATCTTTAAATAATTTAAACTTGCCACTGTCATTAGCATCTCTAAATAAACCAGCATATAAATCTTGTGAACCTGAAGTATCATACAGTCCATAAAATCCTATATCTAAACTATCGTCTGTATTATTATTTTTAGCTAATTTTATTAAAGGATCTTCTACAGATAAATTTTCTGTATTTATAGTTGTAGTTGTACCATTGACTGTAAGATTTCCTGCTATAGTAACATTGTTAGGTAGTCCTACTGTTACTGTGCCTCCACTTTGACCAACTTCAACTTCGTTAGTTGTTCCATTAAATGTTATAGTTTCACCTAAAGCTCTAGCTGTAGCAGTAGTACCATCTGTAATTGTTATAGATGAGTTAGCTAAGTTACTATTAGCAATAGCTGTACCATTCCAAGTACCAGTTGTAATAGTTCCAAGAGTAGTAATAGAATCTTGGCCAACATAGTTTGAGTCAATATCAATTGCATCATCGCTTACTGAAATACGATTTGTAGTTCCACCTACAGCAAGAGTAAGAGCTCCACTGTTTCCACCACCAGTTAAACCATTACCTGCAGTAACTCCTGTAATATCTCCAGGATGAGCATCTACATAAGCTTTGATAGCTTTAGCTGAAGCAAGAGTATCATCATTTGAAGAGACATCACCAAGATCGGTATCTAACACACCTGATTTTAAATTGTCTACTTCTAGATTTGATATTGTATTATTGTCAGCATCAATATTTTTATCAGTGAAAGTTTGGTTACCTGTCAATACAGCTACTGTATTATCAATAGCAAAAGTCATTGTATTGTTAGAACCTGTAGTTGTTATACCTGTTCCACCAGCTAGTGTGAGTGTTTCAGTATTTAAATCTATAGATAATGCTCCACCAGCATCACCTTGAAAATCTAAATCCTGAGCATCAACTTGTGAATCTACGTATGCTTTAATACTTTGTTGTGATGCAACTTTAACTGCAGAGTTACTACTCATGTCGTCTTCATCTAAGAAAGCATTACCACTAATAGTACCAGTAATAACTGGATTTGCTGAAGTAACAATATTAGCCTCAGCTGCTGTTTGATTAATCCATTTAGAAGATGTAGTATCATAAGCTAATACTTCATTATCTGCAGGTGTACCAGTTATATTAACATTAGCTAGTGCATCTAATCCTGTAAGCTCTATAACTTTAGCGTAGTGTAAAGCTGAATATCCTGTAGTTCCATCTGATAAAGTAAATTGATTATTATAAGGTTCAAAAGCTATTTTTTTATTATCTGAAAGTATATTAGTAATAACCGCATCTAAAGTTTGTAAACCTGAAGAAGTAGCTGAAAATAAACTTCCTTGTGAGTTGCTAGAGGTAGCTCCAGTTAAATCTGTAGTATCAGGACTTGCTGGTGTACTATAACTAAAACCTGTTGTATCACTTGTAGCTGGCATTATATTAACCCTCTCCCGTTAAAATTTATTTGAACGTTTCCTCCTGATGCTCCTCTTTTATTATCTTCGTCATTTAATTGTGCTAACTCTTCTATAAATAACTGTTTATATTTTTTAGCTTGGTCTTCATCTTGTAAATAATAGAAAGATTCTGCAAGTGATCCATATAATAAAAGCTTTTCATTTTCATCTCTTAGCCAATGGGCTACTTCAGTACCTATATATTTTGTGCTAGTTGTACTTGAAAATGTAACTGTTTGTCCTGTAAGATTTTGCGTATCATTTGCAACTAAAGTTATATTAGCTGTAGTAGGACTTGTATAATTTATAGTATCTACTTTAGGGGGAGCACTTGTACTACTATTAAGAGCTATTCCTGTTCCTGATAGTTCATCACCAGCTACTATATGTCCGCTCCCACCTGTTAAATTAGTAAATGCAAAAGGACCTACTCCATTAGCAGTAGGAGCAGTTCCTGTTGCTTTAGTAGTATCCGCTGTAACTGCTTCTGCATGCGTAGCATATTTAACAGAAGGTGAACTTGTTACATTGTATAAATAAGTTGTACCATTAGCAGTAGCTAAATATCCTGCAGTAAAGTTTGCAGGTGTAACATCATATAAAGCATTTAATGCTGGTAATCTTTTATAATAATGTAGTTCAGCTTTAGTTGGTGTAAAAGCTGTAAACCCTGCACCAAATCCTGGAGAATAAATAAGAATGTTACCTACTCTTGACCAATAAGATGCTTGTGTTTTTTCTGCATAAATATCATTAAAAGTTCTAAGATCCGTCTTTTCATTAAACACACGGCAAGTTCTTCCATCATCATCTATTTCTCTTAGCTGAATAAACTCAGTAAGATCTGCAGGAATAGTTAATTCAGTTTTACTTGTAGCTCTATTATTAGCTGAAGTAGTAGCTGCATCTAATTGTGTCTTAGAATAAGTAACAGTTTGTTCTAATGCTGTAACTCTAAGTTTTCTATAAACGTTATCAGCTGCAAACTTCATACAATCTTGAACAACATTATCCTCTAAAACTGTATTATCTTTATTAGCCCAGTCTTGTATCTTATCTATGAAAGCATCGTATTTAGGCGTACTCATATTGCTCTCCCTAAGTATTTACAAGTAAATGTTTATATTCTGTTTGTAATATATACTTTAACTTTTTCATTTTATCTCTATCACGCATAAACGTACCATCGTGTAAATTTATTCCATGATCTTCATTAATTTTAATAGCTACAATATCTGGTATAGTGGCCATCTTTCTAAAACCACTT
>MDSY01020615.1_pt1 | contig 21975 bp, 24 predicted proteins | sample 811131 | NCBI WGS metagenome assembly MDSY01 (sample SAMN05326643, study PRJNA326480) | marine metagenome | isolation source: seawater | place: Atlantic Ocean: South West | collected 2010 | reverse complement strand
AGATTGAGGCCGAGATTGAGGCGCGCGCGTAGCGGGAGGGAAGAACCCTGAGCCCAAGCCTGAGGCTCAGCCTGAGGCTCAGCCTGAGGCTCAGCCTCAGGCTCAGGCTCAGCCTCAGGCTCAGGTTCAGGCTCCGGCTCAGGCTCAGGCTCCGGCTCAGGCTCCGGTTCTAAATTTGAAGCACTGTATTCTGGACGTGCTGGCAAACTTCCAATAAGTGAGCTCAAATCATTCAGGGCTACTTGCAAGCGCAAACGATGTGCTTCTATGTGCCGTTCAAGTATTTCTATATCGTCAAGTATCTTCCTACGGTCTTGTTCTGATTTCGATATTTCAGAATCCATACGCTGGCGACCTTTATCAATGGCATCACGTATTTCTTCTTCAGTGGCATTACGTAACCTTTCAGCGTCATCTTGTGCCTCTGATATGAGTTGAAGGGCTTCCTCTTTAGCGCCTAATAAGGTCTCTTCTGCTTCCTGACGATCCCGGCGGGCTGGAGCTATTTGTTCTTCTAAAATACTTTCAGCGGCTTCTGCCCGATCTGTTGCACTCTTCAGAGCTGCGGAAAGGCGTTGAATTTCATTTACAGCTTGGTCTAAAACTTCATCAACTTCTAGTGGATCGTATCCACGAAGTTTTTGTCCGAACTCTGCTTGAATCAGAATCTGAAGTATGTCAGTACTATTCATGGGAAAATATTAACCCTCTGAACTGATCATTTGTAGTCAATTACTTCAGTAGTGCCATTTGATGCGCCTCAGGTGGTGTTATAGGTGGTGTTATTCGGTATATCTTGCTAGCGACTTTCTCCACTGATCCACCTAAGCCGTAACAAACACCACTGGCAAAATCAATTATTCTCCGAGATAGTTGCGCATCCACTTCTTGAAGATTGATTATCACAGACCGGCCAGCAATAAGATGGTCCGCGACTACTTGCACATCGTCAAATGAATGCGGAGTTATTTCTGAATGCGGAGTCACTTTAGTCGGCTTTCTTGATCTGAGAAGTTGTCAGCAAATCATTCCCCTTACAAATGTGATTAAGAAGAAAACCGCCATTGGTGCTAAATCGAGCCCCACTGACCCAATTCGCAAAGCGGGCATCACCCTACGCAGAGGGAGTAAGACCGGATCAGTTACAAGGTAAATAAAGCCCGCAACTGTAGCCCCTAGACCATTCGGGCTAATTGGAAACCAACTCATAACAACTCGAATAATCAATATCGACGCATACAAGAGGAGTAGATAACAAAAAATTTCAAGCAAAATTTCAAGCATGGAATTAATTTCTTATATGTCTAAGCCACTCTGTTCAAAGCGTTTTCGATCATCATCCGAGACTTCAACATCATGTGGTGTCATGAGATACACCTGGTTAGCGACTTTCTCCATTGATCCACCTAAGCCGTAACAAACACCACTGGCGAAATCAATTATTCTCCGAGATAGTTCCGCATTTACTCCTTGAAGGTTGATTATCACGGGCTGGTCTGCAAGAAAACGGTCTGCCATCTCTTGTGCATCACTAAATGACTTTGGAGCCACTTTAGCCGGCTTTGAAGCTACAGCTGGCTGAATCGTTCTTACTGTTCCGGTCGTTTCCGGCATTATTGGGCGAACAGAACTTTCGCTGGATACGACGCTTCGAGGCTGCAATGAGTCACCTTCGGCCGCGGCACGCTCTTCCAGAAAATCACCTGAACTCAATACACCTCCTCGGCGCACTGGGTCATCATTCATGAACTCTTCATAGGCCTCGTCTGGGCCAAGACCTAGATAGAGTAATAATTTCCTAAACATTCCATTAACAGTAATAGGTTGAAACACATTTGTGTGTGCATATCAGCGGTGGAACCTACTTATTGGGTCGCTCTCCAAATAACGCCCTGCCTATTCTTAACAGTGTGGAGCCATGGTCTATGGCCACTTCAAGGTCTTCCGTCATGCCAATTGATCTCTTCGGTAAGTCAAATTTTTCTGCAAAATCTACTGCTTGTTTAAAGATATTTGAGGTCTCTTTTAGATTTCCTTGCATTCCTACCGCCATGACGCCCTCAACCAATAGGCCCATTTCTGATCCTTGCTCTAGAAGCACTTCCGCTTCCGCTATAGAGCAGCCGGCTTTATTCGGAATCTGGAGTGGATTTACCTGAATAAGGATCTTTGCGGAAGTATCATGTTTGACAATTTCTCTCAATAAAGAAATGCGATCCACTGTTTGCCAAACTGAAACAATTTCGGCCAGTTTGCGGACTTTGTTCCTCTGCAATGAACCAATCATGTGCCATTCAAGAGCGAGATCATTAAGGGCACTGTGTTTTTCGATTAATTCCTGTGCATAGTTCTCACCGAATAAAGTAATTCCAGTTTCATAAGCTGCTACTACAGCTTCCTTCTGGAAACCCTTTGTTACTGCAAGAATTTGAGTAGAACCAACACTTCTCTTCTCAACAAACTCCGTCAACTCTAGTATTCTCTCTCTTGCTTTTTGTTCATCAAAGTATTGAGCTTTCATCACTGCACTACTTCTTTTCAATCCAAGCAAAGAGGCATTGGCGCAGTTCTGTCGAATTAAAACGGAAAGACCAATACTTGGTGTCTGCCAAGCAGGAGGTACAGGAAGAATCTTTTCTGATTATCTCAATTCCTTTTTCGTCGCAAATTCTTTCTACCACAGCCGAAAGGTTAAGAGAGCTTGAGTTTATTTTCGTTGATGCTTCTACTGATATTCCAAACTTTTGAATGAATTGATCTAGTTCTTCTCTCCCAAACTCATAACAGCAAGGCCCAATATGAGAACCGATAACAGCCATCTGTTTACCCGGCTTAGTTGCCATTAACTTATTTGAAGTCTCCTCTAGCACACCTTTCAACAAACCCCGCCAACCAGCATGAATTATAGCTATAGCTCCGCCTTCTGAAATTAAAGAGATCGGCACGCAGTCTGCCACCCGTACAGTGAGAACACTATTTTCAAGAGTTGTCACTAAGGCGTCTCCATCTTCCCCTTGGACAATGTCGTCGCCAGTTACTTCAAGTATCTGTATCCCATGCACTTGAGTGAGGTAAGACCAATTGCTGATCGGTGGAACCTGTAGTCCAGGATTAAGTCTTTCAAGAGAGTATGAAACTTGCTGGATATACTTTTCTCGTGTCTGATAGTTCCCGATGGACATGTCTCCATCGGCAACTTCAGACATAACTACCCAAGCGATATGACCAGAGTTCAGCTCCCTCTTGGCCAATATTTGAGCCATGTGGCCCCTACTTTAAGAAACTAGGTACGTCTAATTCGTCTTCTGCCTCTGATGATGAGGTATCGAATGCTTCCGTAATTGAAGTGGCAATAGAAGATTTACTTGGTTTACGTTTTGGGCGATCTCCATCCCACCGGTCAAATCCAGCAGCTATAACTGTAACTCGTACGTCGTTACCCATTTCATCGTCTACAACCGCACCAAAGATTATGTTTGCATCTGGATGGGCAACTCCGTGGATTATTTCCGCAGCTTCATTTACTTCAAATAAACCAAGGTCGCTCGGTCCTGCAATTGTTAGCAGGATTCCGCGAGCTCCATCAATGGACGCTTCGAGCAGAGGGCTAGAGATAGCGTTACGTGCCGCGTTCACCGCACGGCTCTCTCCTGTTGCTTGCCCTACACCCATAAGTGCAGATCCTGCGTCCTGCATAACCATTTTGACATCTGCAAAGTCAGTGTTTATCAAACCTGGTGTAGTAATCAGTGTGGTAATTCCTTGTACACCTTGAAGGAGAACTTCGTCTGCCATGCTAAATGCATTTAGTAACGCAGTTTTCTCATCCGAGATACTGAGTAGGCGGTCATTCGGAATAACAATTTGTGTATCAACTTTTTCTTTTAATTGAGTTATTCCATTTTCTGCTTGAACAGCGCGTCGTCGCCCTTCGAAACCAAAAGGTCTCGTCACTACACCAATGGTGAGAGCTCCTATTGACTTAGCTATCTCCGCTACCACTGGTGCTGCACCAGTTCCAGTTCCGCCTCCTTCGCCTGCAGTAATGAAAACCATGTCAGACCCTTCAAGCATTTCTTCAATTTCTGCACGGTGGTCTTCTGCGGCTTGACGTCCGATCTCGGGATTACTGCCAGCCCCTAAGCCTCGAGTTAATTCACGACCGATGTCTAACTTCACATCTGCATCACTCATTAAGAGCGCTTGGGCATCTGTATTGACGGCTATGAATTCGACACCACGAAGGCCCGCTTCAATCATTCGATTGACGGCGTTTACTCCACCGCCACCAACTCCGACTACTTTTATTACTGCTAGATAGTTTTGTGGATTAGCAACCATTGTTTTTCCTTAATTTTTTGATCTAAACCTAAAGTTGAGGTTTAGAGTTTTAAATATAAACCTTTACTAATAGGTTAGATACTACTCAGTGTAGTGACTTAACGTCAACCCGTGAGGAAAAACTTCTACTTTTTCAGCATTTACCTTGTGTGCGTGTAACGACCGGATTTTGATGTATAGAAACATCAATCACCTCAATACACGAAAGTTGCACACGCGTTAAGACAGTAGCCAAGGACCGCATTTCATCACGAAAATCAGTACCAATTCCAAGTTCAGCTACAACTCCTCCAACTAACTCTGCCCTAACCCCACCCCCAGTCGGCGCTAAGGCCAATATCCACGCTTCTAGATCAGGAGTCACCTCTTCTGCCGCCCGTAGTAGTGGAGTAATGCCTGAAATTTGCGTGCCTAGAACTCCAACTTCATCAATGCGAATGATCGGCAGCGAAGTGTCGTTTTGACTAACTTGGTCAAGAACCACACCTGATCTATCTAACAAAAACTTCTCACCGTTTGGAATAACTGCAATAACCGAGGGCTCGCGTTCGTTCAAAGTGATCAAAATGGATCGAGGCCACTTACGTTCCACTGTGGCTTCACTTACCCATGACAAAGAAGTTACATTCTCATCAGCCTTTGATAGATCTAGGCCAAACATTGAATCTCCTAGGTCTATGCCTGCGGCTTCTAGAACTTCTTCTTCCGTAACTTTTTCTTCAACTCCTTTTACTGTTATTTCTCCTACAGACAGAAAAGAGGACTGAGTCGTTGCATACGCCCCTACGCCCAGAACAAGTAACACTAATAACAGCCATAACAACTTTACTGATCTCTTCTTCGGAGGTTCGCTTATAGGCTTCTGGTCTTCATCTTTCATTGCCTAGTAAAACCCAATCATAATAGTTTCAGTCTGCAGTGAAATTCCTGCATGTTTTTTCACTGCAGATTTGACTTTAAGCATTAGTTGATAAACGTCATTAGCGGATCCGTTTTTGTCAACTTGGATAAAATTTGCATGTTTCTCTGAAATCTGTGCAGAGCCTATTCTGTAGCCTTTTAATCCTGCTTCCTCAATCAAACGACCGGCTGAATCTTTGGGCGGATTCATAAAAACAGACCCAGCATTTTGCCCGCCTGGTTGATTCTCTCTCCTCCATTTAATGATCTCAGAGATTTTTTCTTCCCCTTCTTCACGAGAACCGTGGCACAGCTTGAAGCAAGCTTCCAATACAACTTCGTCATTAAGAACAGAAGTTGATCTATAGCTCATCCCTAAATCAGGCAGAGTCGCTATACGCTTTTCTTTCGTGCGAATATTGAAAATCTCTGCACTTAATAACGAATCTGAAATAGAAGCGCCATGGCCTCCAGCATTCATTCTTACTGCGCCTCCAACTGATCCGGGAACACCAACTGCCCATTCAAATCCAGACAAACCAGTTTGTACGGTGCGGCGAGCTAACACAGGGAGACTTGTGGCTCCTCCTGCTGTCACTTGCTCTCCTTCTATTTCAATTTGAGCAAAGGTCTCCCCTAGTTGAATCACAAGCCCATCGAATCCTGAATCTGCAATAAGTAAATTTGAACCATTACCAACAACTAAAATCGGAATACTGCTCTCTGAGATAATGTCCGCAATTTTCTCTAATCCTTCAGAGTCAAAAATTTTGGCATAAAAGGACGCTTTCCCTCCAACTTTGTAAGTCGAGAACTCATGTAGTTCGTAAGAAAGGCTGAAAATATTTCTTGGGTCTGTTACTCCTGACAGCTCCAGGAAAAGGTTTTTATCCATCTTCCTTCCTTAGTTCAATTTGAATTTCGTCGGGCAAAGAGGTTAGGTCACCGGCTCCCATTGTTAGACAACAGTCACCTTCAGTTAATTCATTGACTAGTGCATCAATTAAATCTAGTCGTCGCGGAATGTAGCGAATTTCAAATGGTGGATTAGTTGATGCAACAACGTCGGCTATTAACGCACCAGAAATGCCAGCTCGAGGTTTTTCCCCCGAAGAGTAAATATCTGTAACAAACAATAAATCACTTCCATCGAAGGAATGCATAAATGTTTCCCAAAGCGCTTCAATTCGGCTGTAGCGATGGGGCTGGAATACTGAAATCAAGCGATTCCAATTGCCAACCCGTGCCGCGGAGATAGTTGTAGATACTTCAGTCGGTAAATGGGCATAGTCATCTATGAAAGTTACTCCGGCAACTTTTCCTCGGATCTCAAACCTCCGGGCAACTCCTGCAAACGTCTTTAACGCTTCAACAGTAGATTCAGGGCTTGCTCCTGCTACTAGGCCTAAAGCTGCCGCGCAAGCTGCATTTCTTACATTGTGTATTCCCGGAATGGGCAAATTGATATTGAGATCATAATCATTCCCGTAGTTCAATCTAAAAGAAGTGCCGGTCCAATTTTCCTCGACTTCGGTGATCTGCCAACTCGCAGATGGATCCATTCCAAGGGTAGTGACATTTTCATAGTTGGAGAGTTTCCTCCCCCCCTCATCATCTATACCAACGATTACTGGTCCGTTCGTATCTTTAATGAACCTCTCAAATGCATACTCAAGTGCTGTGTATCCTCCATGATGCTCAAGATGATCTGCTTCAAAATTTGTTACCACTGCAAAATCTCTCGGCAACATGAGAAAAGAGCCATCACTTTCGTCCCCTTCTACTACAAAAAGTTGACCATTGCTCCAGGCAGCCCCAGTTCCGACTTCGTTAACATCCCCGCCAATAATAAAAGAAGGTTCGAGACCGGAGGCACGTAAAATCAAAGCCAACATTGACGATGTTGTGGTTTTTCCATGCGTGCCTGTGATAACTGCAGTAGACCGTTCTTGACAAATGCTTGCTAGTACTTCTGCGCGACTTAATAAGGGAATTTTTCTCGTAAAAGCCTCCTGGCATTCCACATTGCTATCTGAAACTGCAGTTGATCTGGTTACAAACTCTGAATCCCCAATATTTTTTGCATCATGCCCAACGGTAACTGCTACTCCAAGGGCTCTTAATCGGTCTAACCCTGCTGATTCTTTTAAATCAGAACCAGTGACAGTGTGACCCATTGAAACAAGCACTTCAGCGATAGCGCTCATTCCGGCACCTCCAACACCAAGAATGTGAACCTTGCAAGGCTGTGAGAGATCTGGAGTCATTTTATTTCCCGCCGAGGAGACTACTTATTAAATTTGCGATATCAGAAGCTGCTTGAGGTCGTGCAAACTCTTTAGCAATATTTGCCATCACTTTGAGATTTTCTTTATCTGAAACCAAGCGATTAATTTCTTCTGATAAACGTTTGCCATTTAATTCTTCATTTCGCAAAAGAACGCCTGCTCCATTTTCGCACAACGCTTTTGCATTTACTGTTTGGTGGTCTCCGGGTGCATTGGGCAGTGGAACCAGTATCGCAGGAAGTCCCACAAGTGAAATTTCTGCCACTGTCGTCGCTCCCGCTCGGCAGATGACCAAGTCTGCACACAGCATGATCTTCGGCATTTCATCTTCATATTTAACTGGCCGATAATCTATTTGTGGACTCGGTCGAGAAGCCTTGAAAATATCTTCCTCAAAATCTCTTTCTCCGATCACATGATGAACTATTAAACTGCCTGATTCCCAAGATTCTGCGAACTCTTTGACGGCCCTATTTATTTGCTGAGCTCCTAACGATCCTCCAAAGGCAAGGATGAGTATCTCCTCATTTATACCTAGATCATTTCTCACTTTTTTTCGGTCAATCTTTTCTGTTAACGAAATAAATTCTTCACGAACTGGGTTCCCTAAATTAACTGATTTGGCTAATCCAGTACCATCAAATGCCACAACACTAGCTTTTGCAAAGCGCGCAAAGATTTTATTGACGAGACCCGGAACAGCATTTTGCTCCATCAAGATAAACGGCACCCTTAACAGGATGGCCGCAATAGTGGCCGGTGCACTTGCATAACCTCCCAGAGAGATAACGATTTTTGGCCTCTTTCTAAGCAGTAAAAACAATGCCTTATTTGTAGCAACAAATAAGGCATAACTGGCTCTAAGGTTTTTCAAACTCCAATTGCGTCGAATTCCTTCCCCTGGTAGTCGAGTAATAGTAAAGCCAGCTTCAGAAACCAACTTTTTTTCAATCTCACGTCGACTTCCAACAAAGTGGACTTTCTCCGAAGTGCTAACTACTTTTTGCGCCACTAACGCTTTAGCTACTGATATTCCCGGCATAAGATGTCCAGCAGTTCCCCCACCAGAAATTATTACTTCCCATGTCTTATTTTTTTTCATGCGGTTTGCCGAGAAATATTAAGAAGTATGCCGTAAGCCGAGAGCGTCCATAACAAAGAATTACCACCAAAAGAAAGAAACGGGAGAGTTATACCGGTTATTGGGAATAGCCCCAAAACTGCCGCGATATTCACAAACGCTTGGGACATAATCCAGAGAGTTATTCCTGCTGCTAATAGCCTTCCAAACACGTCCGGCGCTTTCAGCGCAGTTGATAAACCAGTGAACCCAATAATCATGTATAAAGCGATAACCAAGAAAGATCCAATGAAACCTATTTCTTCAGAAATGATTGCATAAATAAAATCTGTATGTGCTTCCGGTAACCAGCCCCATTTAGCTCTGCTTTCTCCTAGACCTACGCCGCTTATTCCACCGTTAGCAATCGCAGCTCCTGACTGGATAGTTTGCCATCCCAAATCTTGTGGATCTTCCCAAGGGTTCAGAAGTCCAAACAATCGTTCGCGACGATACGAAGCCAACATCCCGACAGATGCTGCGCTGAATAATCCAACTCCAATCAACTGCATTACTTTACGCATCTCAGTGCCTGCGAAAATAATTATGGCGCCAACAATTGATAAGAAAATTAATGTCGTTCCATAATCTGGCTCAAGCACAAGAAGTGCAGAAATACCAGTAGTGACGAGAAGTACTGCCTTCAGTGGGTTTTTAGTTATAGACAGCTCCTGGCCTTTTCTAGATAAGAGATCAGCCGAAAACAGGATGATAGCCAACTTTGCGATTTCAGATGGCTGAACTGTTAACGGACCAACTGCTATCCACCGGGATGCTCCACCTACTTTGATTCCTATTTCTGGGATAAACACAAGCAGGAGTAGTGCTCCACTGATCCATACTGAAACTTGTGAGAACGAACGCAAGCGATGATAGTCAATCCGTATCAGAATGATGCAGGCGCCTAAGCCAAGCAGGAACCAAACAACCTGTCTTCGAATATGATGCCATGCACTGTCATAGGTTTGTAGATCATTTACTGACGAGGCGGAAAAAACCATCAGAATGCCAAGCATGCAGAGAGCGATCCCAGCCGTTCCAAGTATCAGAAATCTTGTATTTCTGCTTCCTGGGGCTTTTTTAGGTTGCGGTAAACCCTTTCCCAAACGGTCTCTCAAAGAACTAACCACTTTGGTTCTCACTTACGTGCTCGTGAACAAGAGAACGAAAATCGTCTCCTCGCTCTGCGTAGGAGTTGTACCAGTCGAATGAACTACAACCTGGAGAAAGTAAAATCGTTCCACCGCTTCTAGTTATTGAAACTGAAACCTCCACGGCTTCACGCATAGTAGACACCTGTTTAACGTCACAGATATCTTGAAAAATTTCCTGGATTTCTTCTGAAGCTTCCCCTATTGCTACAACATTCTGTGGTCTTAAATTTCCTAACTCTCTTAAGTCGATACCTTTATTTCTTCCTCCAGCAATTAGTGTTACTTGTGAGACTGCCCGCATTGAACTAATTGTTGCATGTGGTGTCGTAGCTTTACTGTCATTAACAAATTGAACACCATTCTGTTTTCCGATGAACTCCATTCGATGAGGCAGTCCTGAAAACTCTGACAGTACGTTCGCACAGGCCTTCAAATTGGCTCCTGAACGAAGGGCAACTGCCACTGCTGCTTGTGCGTTCTCCAAATCATGCGGAAGACTTCTTTTGATTCGATCTAATTGGATAACCTCTTCATTTTCAAAGACGAGAAAGCCATCTTTTATGCGGACATCAGATTTATCCGTTCCAAAGCTCGTGCATCCTTTCGGCGCATGACTAGCAACTACAGGATCGGAGAGATTAGCTATAGCTTCAGCAGGATCACCTATTCCATCCCATATTTTCAACTTAGCTTTTTCATAAGCTTCCAAGTCATCATGTATATCTAGATGATCTGGAGCAAAATTCAGCCATGCGGCAGGAGACGCTGAAAAATCTAATGAATGCGCTAAACGAAAGGAAGAGGACTCGAGCACAAAGCGTTCAATTGACGTATCTTCTATTGCCTCAACAAGGGGAATTTCAGTGTTGCCTGCTGCCTCTGACCGAATTCCGGACTCATTCAACATTGCTACCACTAAAGAGACGACAGTAGTTTTTCCATTAGTTCCAGTGATTGCTGCACAAGGGCGATCATCCCACTCTCTTGCTAAATCAAATTCATCAAGAATTGGTACTCCAAGATCTTGCGCAGAATTAAAAACTTGATGTGAGTCTCTTACACCTGGACTTAGGATGATTTGATCGCAGCCCTTAAGAAGATTACCCCAATCAAAATCACCGGTGGTTGCATCAACCACTTCCGCTCCAGACTCTAGGGCTTCCTTCTTAGATTTTTCTGTGAAGCGTTCCTCCACTACACAAACTCTCCTATGACGAGAAACCAACGCTTTGACTACAGCACGGCCTGTAATTCCAAAGCCGAGCACAACTGTCTTGCCAGAAGTGTCAGTCATCCTGTTACGCCCGCACGAATAGAATCTGCGTAAAAGAGACCGAGTCCAACCGCTGTACATAGGCCAGAAATAATCCAAAATCTTACGATTACTGTCGTTTCAGGCCATCCCCCTAATTCAAAATGATGGTGGACTGGAGCCATCCGCAAAATTCTTTTACCTTTAAAAAGGCGGAAACTGCCGACTTGTAAAATGACGGAAAGTGTTTCAGCAACAAATAAACCAGCAATAATAGGTAAAAGCAAATGAGTACTTGTAGCTAAAGCAAGTGAAGCTAAGCCGGTGCCAATAGCCAAAGAACCTGTATCACCCATAAATATGCGTGCAGGCGCAGCATTCCACCAGAGGAAGCCAATACAACCCCCCGCCATTGCAGCCGCCACAATTGAAATATCTAGTGCATGAGCAACTTCATAAGTGTCAAAATTTCGGAATTGCCAGAATCCAATAAATACAAATGCTGAGAATCCAAAGGTTGCTGCACCCGCAGCAAGACCATCTAGTCCATCAGTGAGATTGACCGCATTGGAAGAACCAACTATCAATAAGACAGCCCAAATAACCCAAATGGTTTTACCTAACTCAAGACCTGGTTGGTTGAACCTCACGAAAGAAAGAGTTGTATGTACAGATGTGAAGTTAACCATTAGAAGGCTAAAAGTTATGGCAACTAACAACAAGCCGAGCATCTTTGTGCTCTTGTTTAATCCTAAATTTCTTTCACGGACAACTTTGATCCAGTCATCAAGAAAACCAACTAAACCGCCTCCAATAATTGCAACCATAACGAATATGCCTGTTCTGGTGTATATGCCGCGATATAGATTGCTAATTGCATAACCAATGGATGCTCCCACCACGATTGCTAATCCACCCATGGTCGGCGTACCAGCTTTCGTGGCATGCCCTTGAGGTCCATCATCTCTAATAGGCTGCCCAATACGAAGTTTTGTAAGAGAAATTATGAGTAAGCGCGTACCAAAAAGTGAGACAAGCATTGCGATTGCTGCGGCTATCAGTAAACCAATCACTTATTCAATCCTCTTCGCTAAATATCTCTGAAATAAGACCCTCTGCGACTTCCCTATCTTTGAAGTCAAAGAGTCTTCCTGAGATCTCTTGAGTGGTTTCATGTCCTTTACCCGCAATGACGATCACATCATTTTTGTTGGAGCGTCTCAAAGCCAACTCAATCGCATCTTTTCGATTTGCTTCAACAACAAAATCATGAGTTTCTAGTCCGCTTAAGATTTCTTCAATGATGCTCATTGCTGGTTCTTCTCGAGGATTATCCGAAGTCACTACGGAAAAATCGGCACAATCTTCAGCCACTTTCCCCATCAAAGGCCTCTTGCCTTTGTCTCTTTCTCCGCCGCATCCAAAAACAACAATTAAGTCACCCTCTCCCTTTAATTTTCTGGCTGACATTAAAGTAGCCTCCAAAGCTTCCGGAGTGTGGGCATAATCGATGATTACCGTTGGAATGAAATCTTTTGCTATCACTTCAAATCGCCCGGGAACAGGTACCAACTTCTCGATCTCTCTAGCTATTTCAGCAGCGTCTACTCCTAAAACTAAAGCCAATTCAGCTGCAACTAAGGTATTGAGAACCATAAAGTCCGCTTCAAATGGAACTCTGATTTCATGACCGTGCCATTTATCTTGATGAAGGGCTTCTTTGGGATTTATACCAATTACTTCTAGGCCATTATTTAGCGCTGTTGCTGCAATTCTGTCACCAAACTCTTGACCAATTATGACAACAGCTTTTGAGGAAAAACTACTACGAAATAAGCGTTCTTTTGCTTTGTAATATTTCTCTAATGATCTGTGATAATCAAGGTGGTCACGCGAAAGATTAGTGAATGCCACTGCTTCAAACTCTGTTCCGTCAACTCTGAATTGCTCAAGCGCATGTGAAGACACCTCCATTGCGACATTCTTTATTCCTTGGCCGTGCCAAGTCGAAAACTGATTTTGAAGTTCGGGTGCTTCTGGAGTTGTTCGCTCACCCGTCAGAGTTCCAGAAGATCTAACGGAGTGACCAGAGTTACTTAAAATTTGTTCTAAAAGATGAACGACGCTTGTTTTGCCATTAGTTCCAGTTACACCAACGATTTTTAAATCTCTACTGGGATTTCCAGCATGAAAAGAACTCAGCTGAGCAAGTGATTGGCGAGCAGACTCAGTTCTAATTAAAGGAATTTCTATATTTAAAGACCTCTCTGAAACCACTGCTGATGCACCTGCTTCAACTACATCTGAAACAAAGTCATGGCCATCATATTCAAGGCCAGGAATGCAACAGAAGAGATCCCCTTTCTGGACTATTCGAGAGTCATGTACCACTCGCTGAATTTCTGGATCAACTAAAAACTTTTCGGACCCAAGCCCCACACCCTCAAGTAGTTCTGAAAGCCTCATATTAATCCGCTGGAGGAGCTGTGATTTCTTCTAACTCCGCTGCCTCTGCCGCTGCCTCTGCCGCTGCCGCTTCGGCTTCAGCGATTGCCTTTGCTTGAGCCGGAGTGGTTGCTATAACACGTCCTGGTTGTTCTAATCCAAGACGCTCTACCTCAGAAGGAATCCTTAATTGACGAACCGCAAATTGTGCAAACTCTGCAAAGATTGGAGCAGCCGCTCTACCGCCTGAATAGATTGCACCAACTGGTTCATCAATTACAACGATAATCGCCAACTCGGGCTGGTCTGCGGGCAAAAATCCGGCGAAACTCGCAACGTATTTTATTTCGCCAGTTTCTTCGCCATAACCGCCATCAGGATGAGGTTTCCATGCCGTTCCAGTTTTTCCAGCCACTCGATATCCAGGGACTTGCGCCTGAACCCCTGTTCCTTCATGTACTACATCTTCCATCATTAGGGTAAGTAGCTCCGCTGTTTCCGAAGAGAAAATTCTCTCTGGTGTTCCAGATGGCATTAATTCAAATACTCCGTCATTATCACGTGCTCCCAATACAAGTGAAGGTGCTGGTCGCACTCCTCCGTTTGCAATTGACGAGTATGCCACAAGCATTTGCATGGGAGTGGTCGCCACTCCTTGACCTATTGAAATCGTCGGAAGCGAAGTCCCTGACCATTTTTTCTCTTCAGGAAGAGACCCGCGTGTTTCACCTGGTAATTCAAGACCAGTCTTTGCGCCCAAACCAAAATCAAGCAACATGTCATACAAGCGGCTTTTGCCTAAATCTTGAGCCCAAAGAATCGTTCCTACATTTGAAGATCGTTTCAAAATCTCAGCCACATCCCAATTTTCTGTTTCATGAGCAAAAGAATCTCTAAATACGTCTTCCCAGATTTCAATAGCATTTGGCACTTCACGCAAAGAAGAAGGTCCAGCGACTTTTTCTTCGAGAACACCAGCAAATGTAAGCGGCTTCATAATTGAACCTGGCTCATATGCCCAAGTGACAGATCTATTATCTGAAGAAACAGTGACTTCACCTTCAATAGTGCGACTTACAGTAGCTGAAGCAACTATTTCCCCTGTATCAGGCCGCATTGCCACAAGTGTTCCACCTTGAGCGTTGGCCGAAACAACTCCGTCAATGAGTATTTCTTCCGCTGCAAACTGGACCGATCTATCTATTGAAAGGATAAGAGTTTCTCCCTGCTCGCTCTGATCAATAATCTGATGGCTGCCTCCAGGAATTGTCAGACCACCTGCACCGCGCTCAACCTCCATTAGACCCGACGAACCTGTAAGTAAAGAGTCATATGCTTTTTCAACTCCGCTAATACCGATTCCGTCAATATCTGTTCTTCCAAGAATATTTAGCGCTAAATCTTCCCCTGGCCTTATTCGACTCATTTCATCCTGAACATAAATACCGTGAATCTCTAGGTCTAACACTCTTTCAGCTACTTCATCGTCCACTTGACGTTGCATATATACAAACTGTCGATCGCTTTGCAGAAGACGCTCTTCCAAGACCGCTAATTCAGTGTCTAAAATTAAAGAAAGTTCTCTGGCGGCTTCGCGAGGATTCTTTATCTCACTTGGATTTGCCGTTATCGTTTTTAAAGGAACAGTTAGAGCTAAATCTACGTTATTTCTATCAACGATCGCCCCTCGACCCGCCGGTAATACAATCTGATCTATTCGTTTGTTCTCCGCAAAATCTCTATATCGATTTCCTTCATCCAAAACTTGTAAGCCAACAAGTTTCCATACAAAACAAATTGCTATAAGAAAAAAACCGGCGCCAAATCCTATGACGCGTCGTTGCAGATTGAAGTCATTGTCATTTCTCATATTTCTAGGATTTTGAGTCATCGGCCTGAACGAGAAAAGGGGTTAGGTCGTGGAGGGGGAACTGATTCAATCGGGTCGCCGGGTATTACTGCCGAAAGGTAGATCCGAGCTGGTGGAGGAACCATTCCCAGTCTTCCTTGCGCCTCGCTTAAAATGCGGTCCGGACTTTCCAAGCGAGCAACTTCACTGCGTAATACTTGCTCACGTTCTATTGCAAACTGGAGGCGTTCATCTAACTTATCAATGCCGTATTGCTCTCTTATTAATAGGTTCTGAAATCCCACAACTGCGATAACTACAACAAAGACAATCAAGGTAAGTGGAACTAGCACGTTAGCTTTCTTAAGCCCACTAAGAGACGTGGCTCCTGTTCTCTTTTTAGACTGAGCGGCCTCTCCCCAGAGGGGCCAATGAATAGCTGTCATGATTCCGTACCACTTTCATCAATGCAAAGACGCTCAATCGATCTAAACAAAGCACTTGACGAACGATGGTTACTAGTTACTTCTTCTTTAGAAGGATTAATAACTTTCTTATTCACTGCTTTTGCTAAAGAGATTGCTCCGCACACGCAGGGAAGTCGTGATGGGCAAATACATCCGCCGTCTTCTGCTTCCCGAAATATCTTTTTTACGATCCGGTCCTCTCCGGAATGGTAGGAAAGCACTGCACCGCGCCCTTTAGGAATTAGCCATTTAACTGCTTCCATCAATGTTCCCGAAAGTTGTTTTAGTTCGCTATTTACTTCAATCCGAACTGCTTGGAATGTCCTTTTGGCAGGATGGCCGCCCGTCCGTCTAGCTGGAGCAGGAATAGCGGATTTTATTATTTCAGCTAAATCTAAAGTGTTAGTTATAGGACGTTGATTAGCGATAGCAGTTGTTATTCTTCGTGAAAAACGTTCATCACCATACATTTTTATAATTCGATTTAAATCAGGCTCTGAGTATTCATTTATTACTTCATGCGCAGTTAACGACTGCCGTTGGTCCATGCGCATATCCAGCGGACCTTCTTTTGTGTAACTAAACCCACGCTCAGCTATATCAAAGTGCACTGAGGAAACACCTAAATCAAAAACAAAGCCTGAAAGTTCTTTTACATCTAGTTCTTGTAAAATTTTGGGGAAATCAACGAACTGGCTCTGTCGTAGTATGCAACGATCTTTATAGTCTGCAATCTTCTCGCTTGCTGCTTCGATGGCTACCTGATCTCGGTCTACTCCTACTATTTTCCAATCATCTCTGAGTTCTAAAAGAGCGAGGGTGTGTCCCCCTCCGCCAACAGTCGCATCCAAAATCACACCAGGAGGAACGTCAATAAGGGCGGAGCATATTTCTTCCGTCATAACCGATTTATGTTGGTATTGAAATGAGGTTTGTGATCCATTCATGACTAAGCGCTAAGAATTCAAACTGGACTCTTAGGTTGTTGGCAGCCCCTCGATTAGATACTTGGATAGCCAATTGATGACAAGCGGGTGGAGTAGGGACCTCTCATCAACTAATCGAGAGACTGCCAACAACCTAAATTTTTATATGATCCCTTTGAGTGTTATGGCGTCCCCCCCCTCTCTCATCGACTAAATTCCACTTCCCTGCTGAAAAGCGATTTCTACTGACTCATCTAACTCATCTGCCATTGCTTCCCACGAAGAAGCGTTCCAGATTTCGATCCTTTGGATAACTCCGCAAATAACTATTTCTCGATCCAAATTTGCGAAAGCTTGTAGCCGTGAGGGCATCATGATTCTGCCTTGGGCGTCTGGGCGAACTTCTTCTGAGATGGAAGCTACGCCTCGTAGAACACGCGGTTCGGTGTCTCCCTCTCTAGCTCCTTCTAGAAGGCTCTCGACCATTTCTTGAAAACCATCTGGAGTCCAAAGTGCTATACATCCGTCATGAGGAGAGAGATAAGCAGCATCATCGAAATGGCTTCTGAATTTTGAAGGGAGAACAAGGCGACCTTTGGCATCCAAAGTGTGCTCATAAGTTCCAACAAATGCCATGACTGTCTCCTTTCTCTAAACCCTGCGAAAACGGTTTACGCTTCACATGTGTTCCCTTTTACTCCATATTCCTCCATGTTATGGGTATATCTACCATTTTTCAATGAAAATGTGGAAAAAATAAGAAAATTTCAGTCAGAACTACGCTTTACTCATCGACAGTCTTCATTTCAGCCTTAATCTGAAATAATCACGATTTTCGTAATCGAAGGAAAATCCTTCAATTAGCAGGATTAGTTGCAGTCATTTACCTTGCTGCAACACATTCGTTTAAGAGCGCTTCAGAAAAACAGGGATCCTTAATGGAAAGGTAAAGCTAACGGAGTGCCTGTTAGATCTATTTTGAAAACTTTTTTACCCACTCAAGCCAAACAAGAATGTCTCTGGCTTGCATCTGATCAGTCTCAACTGACCCATATTGAGTTTTACTCCTGAACTCAATAAACGAATCTGCTGGTTTAGGAAAAAATGGAGGCCGCTTCCACCAATCTGATTCAGCAGTTCGAACCACTTGAACGAATGCTGTTCCCCATAATCGTGGTTGTCGAATAAGTAAACTAATGACTTTGACAACCAAACGTAATCCCATAATCAACACCTTTCTAAAGGATTGATTACTTTGAAGATCAAGATCACGAACGCCCGTGTTCTCCTCTTTGAAAACGTTCTCTCATTTTTGCGGTAGTGCTCCCAAAACTTTGCCGAAGTGCTGACCCGCGTGCCGATTGTGCTGCTTGCTGCATTCCAGTTCTTCCTAAATGACGTGCATTTCGTTCAATCGCTAATGCAAAGCCCAACATTCCTAGAAAACCAATGAACGAGAAAATATAAGAAGTTGACAAAGTCAATATCATCACCACCACAGATGCAACAAAGCCCGCTATTGACCACTTTAGATTTCTTAGCGGATGAGTGTAAACAGTGGTCTCAGAAACTTCACGTGCTAAATCAGGATCAGTCTCATAAAGCTGATCTTCAATTTCATTGAGAATTCGTTCTTCGTCTTCTGATAGTGGCATACGGATTCCTTAACTTACTGCACAGTTAATTTTAACATTACATGCTCTCACTCAACTACGGCACCTGGTTTAATCATTTTTTTGCGGCCCCCATTGTTGAGACCCCTTTTGTTTTGGACGAACCCCAGATGAATCGAGGGTAGATCCTGGTCCAATAGCATTTTCACCAAAACGTTCGCGTATACCGTCAATCGCCTCATCAACCTGTCCCCAAAGTGGCTGCTTGTAATCATCTAATTGAAGTTGGCGTGCTTCCAAATCTTGGAGATTGCTAACTGATACTCCCAAGAGTCTTACCCCCATTGAAGTGTCCATTTCCTCTAGTAAATCCCTTGCTATGTCAAGAATTTCTGCACTTACATTAGTTGCATTTGGAAGAGTTTTAGATTTACTTCTAGTCACGAATTCCGGGGTGCGTTGCTTCACAGTGATCGTCCTACCAAGCTTGTCTGACTTCCTTAATCTGCTTGCCACCGCATCAACTATCCGCGATAACTCCTTATTCAATTCCTCATCTTTATATTTATCTTGAGCAAAAGTTTCTTCATGCCCTACCGACTTCAACTTCTGATCGGGAACAACTGATCGAGTATCTATACCTCTAGATAGCCGCCACAGTTGTGTTCCGGCTGCCTTGCCTAAAGATTTGGTAAGAGTGGAAACTGGAAGTTTTGCTAAATCTCCTACGGTTTTTACGCCGAGACGCGTTAAACGTTTTTTTGTTTGTGGACCAACTCCCCATATTGCTCCTACAGGTAACGGCATCAGAAAATCTTCAAGATTTTCTTCTGTAACAACACAAATACCTTGACCAGTTGTCTTCGCAGTGCCAAGAATTTTTGGCTTTGCTTCATCACTAGCAAGTTTCGCTAGAAACTTATTCGGAGCTATTCCAACAGAACAAGTAAGATGCTCAGATTCATAAACTCTTTCGCGAATTTGTTTAGCAATATCAACAGCCTCTCCAAGTAAATGTTTACTTCCTGATACATCCAGAAATGCTTCGTCTAAAGACAGTGGTTCAACTAAAGGCGTAAAGTCGCGAAAGATTTTCATAACTCGATGACTCACTTCCTCATACAACGAATAGTTACCAGGTAAAGAAATCAAATCAGGACAAAGTCGTTGAGCTTGATGAGAAGGCATTGCTGAATGGATGCCATATTTTCTTGCTTCATATGATGCGGCTGCTACTACTCCCCTTCTTCCGGTTCCTCCTACAACAACTGGCTTTCCAACAAGAGTTGGATTCTGGACTACTTCGACTGCCGCAAAGAAGGCATCCATATCCACGTGAAGGATGGAGAGCCCTGTACTCATCTAATTTCCACTCGCCTTATGCTTTGATCTAAGCCTTCACCATCTACTCGATAAGAAAAGTGTTTTGGATTCCCTCTCCACGGACGATTTAACCATTCATTAAGCGGCTCACATATCTGCAGACCTCTATCTCTTAATAGATAGTCAACTAAGTATCTCTTAGCAAAAAGACCATGCTCAACAATCCCATCCGGATCATTAAATTCCAAAGAACCTGACCATTCAAGACCTAGATACACCTCGGTATTGAAATTAAAGTCCCTTCTGCCGTTAGAACGGTTTCGATACTTAATCTGATTTCTATAAAGAAGTTGAGACCAGTTCTCCACAAAAAGGCCTGATTCTTCTTGCACTTCTCTAGATAGAGCTTCAGGATACGATTCGCCTTTGTCTACAAGCCCTCCCGGCAAACTCCAATCGACTTTATTTTCTCGTCGCCTATTCGCTACAAGTAAAACCTTCTTAGTTTGTGGTTCCTGCAACACTCCCCAAACACCATAAATTTCTTTAGGCTTACTCATTTACCTATTCTTTCACCTTCTCCTCTATAGAGGACGGTAGTCTCATAAATTATGGAATCTCCAAATCAAAGTCGATTAAATTCATTAAAATCTGCTGCCCCCTCTCGTCCCGCTCGAATACTTTCCTTTTTAGCGATCGTCCTATCTGGGTTCTGTGGAGGGCTCATCGGTTATACAGTCACTGACCTTCAATGTTCTGGAGATTGTGTAGTGCTATCGAGCAGCGTCGGTATAGCTGGGGCAGCAATAGCAGCGATCGGAGTTGGAATAATTTGCATTCTTACTCTGCGAGCCATGTCTGAATGGAAGACAAATGAGCAGCAACAGTTGATCCGCGATCGTCACTCTGCTGATGAGACCTAAATGACTGATCCAGCAGAACTCAGAGACTTAGCCCTACAAGCCGGGCGCCTAGTTGCTGTAGAGATCAAGTCTGCCGCAGGACAAACTAACAGTCTTGGCACCAAAAGTTCACCTACAGATATTGTTACAACAATAGACACTTGGGCAGAAAAAGAAATTATGAACTTTTTGAACGCTCAAAGACCTAATGATGAAATCATTGGTGAAGAAGGGACTGCCGTCACTGGCTCCTCTGGAGTTAAATGGATCATCGACCCCATTGATGGGACTACAAACTTCTTCTATGGGCTCCCCGGGTTCACCATCTCTATTGGAGTTGCCATCAATGAGGAGATTGTTGCTGGAGTGATCATTGATCCGACTTCTGGAGAAGAATTCGCTGCTGCGTTAAACATGGGAGCAACCAGCAACGGAAGAGAAATTAGAGTGAGTTCAGTATCTGACCTTTCACAAGCACTAGTTGCAACGGGGTTCAGTTATCTTGCCGAAAAACGTTTCAGTCAAGGAAAAATTTTATCTAACGTCCTTCCAGAGATCAGAGACATTAGACGATCAGGTAGCGCCGCTTACGACTTAAGTTGTGTGGCTAATGGAAAAGTAGATGCCTACTTTGAACAAGGACTAAATCTCTGGGATATAGCTGCTGGTCTAATCATCATTAAAGAAGCTGGAGGAAAAGTCTCGGATTTAGAGGGAAACTTCCCCACAGGAGAGTATGTTATTGCCGCCCCTTCTGTAATTCATAGTCAGCTACTTGAGTTGTTACAAACTTTAACTAAGAATCAGGCCTAAACTATTTAGATAGTCCTTTTAGGTAAAACTATGTCAGTTTCAGAAACTCAAATACTCACCGTCGAAGATGACGAAAGAATTAGAACCTCTGTTCGCTTAGCACTGGAAGAAGAGGGGTGGAGTGTTGATGAAGCAGCTACAGGCGAAGACGCCCTCATTTCCTTTACTCGGAATCCAACCGATGTTGTTCTAATTGACATCATGCTTCCTGGGATGGATGGATTTGAAGTTTGTCGCAGCATTAGGAGAACTAGCGATGTGCCGATAATTATGGTCACCGCGAGAAATGACACCCACGATGTAGTAGCGGGATTAGAAGCAGGTGCTGACGATTATTTGACAAAGCCTTTTGCTCCAAAGGAACTGTCAGCCCGTATTCGAGCCCTACTACGGAGAGCAAGATCTAGTGATAGCGGAACGAGTCGAATTCAGATTGAAGGACTTGAGGTGATCCCTGAAGAAGGAGTGGTTCTGGTTGACGAAAGAGAAATCTACCTCACACGAACCGAATTCCGGCTTTTAGTCGAATTGGCAAGCAACCCCGGACGAGTTTTGAGCAGAGAAGACCTTCTTCAACGTGTT
>MDSY01130040.1_pt1 | contig 21976 bp, 18 predicted proteins | sample 811131 | NCBI WGS metagenome assembly MDSY01 (sample SAMN05326643, study PRJNA326480) | marine metagenome | isolation source: seawater | place: Atlantic Ocean: South West | collected 2010 | reverse complement strand
TGCCGCATTCGACCACTCTGCCATTTCTCCTGTGCGGTTGCAAATATACATTCCTTTTTGAACTAATAAAATTTTTAAAACTTTATATTGATCTTTTTTATTACTAAATTAATGCTTGATTTAAAAATTTACAATGAATAATTTAGTTCAATATGCCGTCCTAATTATTGTAGGTATGTTGGCTGGAGTAATTAATACTCTGGCAGGTGGAGGGTCTTTATTAACGCTTCCCGTACTTATTTTTATGGGACTTCCACCTAACGTAGCCAATGCAACTAATAGAATTGGAATTGCTTTTCAAGCTTTGATCGGAACTGCTGGTTATCAATCCAAAGGTGTATCTAATTTTCCATTTAATATTTATCTTGGTATTTCTGCTTTATTAGGATCATTAATTGGTGCTCAAATTGCAGTTGATATCAGAGGTGAAACATTCAATAAATTACTTGCTATAATAATGATTTTTGTTGTCGCTGTTATTGTTTTCAAACCAAAATTATCCACAATACAACTACCCGAACGTTTAACAGGCAAGTATCTTTTTTATTCGATAATAGGGTTCTTTTTTATTGGAATTTATGGTGGTTTTATAAATGCAGGAATTGGATTTATTATTATTTTATTTCTTAATAATGTTAATCACTTATCTCTAATAAAGACTAATGCAACAAAAGTATCATTAGTTTTTATCTATACTTGTGGTGCTTTATCCCTTTTTGCATATCATGGTACAGTCGATTGGTTAACAGGGTTTGTTTTAGCAATCGGAACATCAATTGGAGCCTGGTGGTCCAGTCGATGGTCAGTAGATAAAGGGGAGGGAGTAATTAAGATAGCCATGGTTATCATGGTTAGTTTAATGTCAATAAAGCTATGGTTCTTTTAATTTAGTAGTTTATATATCCCATAATTTCGAGGCCATAACCTGTAATTCCTACACGTGGTCCTTGAGAAGAATTAGTTATAACTTTAAGCTTACTTATTTTTAAATCATGAAGTATTTGTGCTCCAATTCCAAAATCTTTATAATCCATTTTCATGGGAGGAACCTTATGGTGCTCCCCTTTAAGCTGAAGGGCAGTTAATTCAGTTATTCTAGCAATTAAATTTTCTGATTGTTGGGCCTGATTTATAAAAATAACCGCTCCTTTACCTTCTTTATTAATTAATCCAAAGATATCATCTAAGTAAGATTGTAAGTAATTTTTACCATCATTAGAACCAGTTAACATACTTAATATGTCATTATTAATCTGAGAGGAGTTAATACGAGTAAGAATACCCTCGTTTTCATCCCATATACCTTTAGTTAGGGCTATATGAACCTGACTATTTGTAGTTTGCTGGTATGCTCTTAATCTAAATTGTCCAAAACGAGTTTTAATCTCTGTATCAGCACGTTTTAGTATTAAACTGTCATGCTGCATTCTGTAAGAAACTAAATCTTCAATAGAAACTAATTTTAAGTTAAATTTTTTTGCAACTTCAAATAATTGTGGAAGTCTAGCCATAGTTCCATCTTCATTCATTATTTCACAAATTACACCAGCGGGTTTCATTCCAGCTAATCGAGCAAAATCAATAGCAGCTTCAGTGTGTCCTGTTCTTCGGAGAACACCACCTTCTTTGGCAATTAATGGAAATATATGACCAGGCCTAGATAGCTGGTGAGATTGTATTTTCTCGTCAGTTAATGCTAATACAGTTTTAGACCGATCACTTGCTGATATTCCTGTTGTAACTCCATTGCCTTTTAAATCTATAGATACTGTAAATGCTGTTTCTAGTGGATCAGTGTTATTGTCCACCATACGGTGAAGATTCATTTCGGTACAACGCTTTTCGGTTAAAGGAGCACAAATTAAACCCCTACCATGGGTAGCCATAAAATTTATCATTTCAGGAGTTATTTTTTCAGCAGCAGCTAAAAAGTCTCCTTCATTTTCTCGATTATCATCATCAACTACAATAATAATTTCACCATTTTTAATGGCTTCAATACCATCTATAATAGTATCTAATTTATCTTTTGACATTATTTATTTATTTTGAAATATTTTTTTTTAATTTCGTCTATTAATTTCATTAATGGCTCTTGAATTCTGTCAAAGTCAGTTATACCTCGATCACTTGAAGCCTGTTTTGATAAGTATAGAGCAAATATTCCTACTATTAGAATAGAAATCCAACTTCCTACAAATGGACTTATACTGCTGTCTTCTGCCGCATTTTTTCCAAAGAGTCCAATATAATGATAGGACAGAAATATAAGTATTGATAAAACTACCGGAAGTCCCAGTCCCCCTTTTCTTATTATTGCACCCAGTGCCGCTCCGATTAAGAACAGAAAGAACACTCCAAATCCTATAGTATATTTATCATAAAAAGAACTCTTGTGAAGATTGATGAGTTTTTGTTGAATGAAAAAATTCTTCTTTTTGCTATTAATATTTTGAATTATTCCTTTAACATTCATTGAAGAAGAGAAAAGAATCTGTCTTTTTCTGGAATTACTTTTTTCAGACATAAAATCGAAGGGACTTTTAAAATAATTTATAATAGAATCAGTAAAAATATTGTCATTTTTTTCAAACTTTAAAAAATTTATTCCATTTGTTTTAATAAAATTATGTGCAAATGATTTTTTTAAATTTTCATATCTTGTTTCCAACGAATCTATACTCAAATTCAATTCATCAACTTTTTGCATCCTAAAAGTACTTTTATAATCTTCCTTCGATAGGTCTACATTATTAAATTGAGACAAATCTATATTCATAACATAACGTTCAAATTTGACTTTACTGTGGGGGATTCTCTTCTTATCTTTTTGCTTTTGTGGTTCTAATTCTTCATATCGATTCCCATTGAAAAGAATTAATTGAAGTTGGTCACTAATTTCTGCACTTTTAAGTTCTCCTAATGATGCTTTAATTACAATGTTATTTTTTAAATTTGATGTTTTCTCATGAATTAGAACATTCTTCAAGAATCGATCTTCGTTACCATATTTGTTATTAACCTTAATATTCATTTGTCCTAACTCATTGAAAATTCCCTCTGTTATTGCTAAGGCAGGTTTCAGCTTTGCTAAGTTTCTTCTCAGGTTAAAGGATTTTACTTCGGCAAATGGAATTATATAATTAGAGAAATAAAAACTTCCAATTCCAAGAAAAAAGTGAAAAACAATTAATCCTAACATGGCTCTTTGTAAAGAAATCCCTGTAGATTTCATCGCTGCAAATTCATAGTTTTCTGCTAATGTCCCATAGGTCATTATAGAGGCCAATAGAACAGAAAGCGGAAGTACAAGGGGAACCAGTTTAGGGGAGTAGTACAATAAGAATTTTAAAATTGTCTCAATGTCAATTCCTTTTCCAGCAAATTCATCTATGAACAGCCAAATTGTCTGAATGATAAAAATCAACATTAGAATCACAAAAACACTCAACAAGCGCTGAATGTAGGAGACTAAAATATAACGATCTAATATTTTCATTAGTCTAATTATTGATATAGAAATTTGGGTATTCAGAACTATTAAACTCAAAATAATCCTCAGGAAGGATTATGTTTTCCTCGTAGTTTAGTATCGTTAGGGTAGTGGTTGTTTTATTGTTACCAATTTCAATTAACCTATAAATAGAATTTTTATCAATATCAATTCCTAGTAATAGGTATTTAATTTCCTCATTCTCTTTTGATGGGATCAATTTAATAAATTGAATGTTTTTTCCCATAACCTGTTGACTTATATCCCAATGATAATCGTAACCTTTTTCAAAGAAGCTCAGCAATTTAGACGGATTTACACTTATGGCTTCTTCTTCGTTGGGAGAACTAACCGTTATTTCTTCGTTTTCAGGAACAATCATGTATATTTTTTCACCATCAAAAAGTTGAATAATTTCTAAAAATTCTAACTTATATTGGTTTCCAGCAAGAGTAACTTTTCCTTCAGTTTCTTGTCTTATCCGTTCTTCTTTGTTTTCTAAAACATATTGAAATTCCAAACGAAGATTTTTTTGTTTTTTGATTTCATCAGTAACTTGATTTAATAAATATTTTGCCTGTTCAGGACCTTGAGCTAAAGCTAATTTAGAGTATAATAATAAAAGGAAAAGAAAACGCATGAGTTCTTGTTTTTGATTATTCATTTTTCAATAACTGTTCCAAAGAAGTCAAATCAGGAACTAAAACCTGTCTTGCTTTACTTCCTTCAAACGGTCCAACAATTCCTGCTGCTTCCATTTGATCTATGATCCGTCCAGCCCTGTTGTAACCTAATTTTAGTTTGCGTTGAAGTAAAGAAGCGGAACCTTGTTGTGCGGTAACGATTACCTCTGCTGCTTCTTGAAATAGGACATCTCTGTCGTTTATATCAATATCTAAACCTTTTGTTTCTTCTCCAATAAATTCAGGAAGTAGATGGGCTTGAGCGTATGCTTTTTGGCCTCCAATATATTCTACTATTCGTTCTATTTCGGGAGTGTCAACAAATGCACATTGAATTCTAGTAAGATCATTCCCTTGAGTATAAAGCATATCTCCTCGACCAATTAATTGATCAGCTCCTCCACTGTCTAAGATAGTTCTAGAGTCAATCTTAGAGGTGACTCGAAAAGCAATTCGAGCTGGGAAATTAGCTTTTATAAGTCCTGTAATTACATTTACAGAAGGTCGTTGTGTAGCAATGATTAAGTGAATTCCAATTGCTCTTGCTAACTGTGCTAATCGGGCGATTGGTGTTTCTACCTCTTTTCCAGCAGTCATTATTAAATCGGCAAACTCATCTACTACTAATATAATATATGGAAGAAAGGCATGTCCATCATCTGGATTTAATTTACGTGCCTTAAACTTGTTATTGTATTCTTTTATATTACGACACATTCCATTTTTTAGAAGCTCGTAACGGTTATCCATCTCGATACAGAGTGAGTTTAAGGTATGGATTACTTTAGTATTATCTGTAATGATTGCATCTTCTGAATCGGGAATTTTTGCTAAATAATGACGTTCAATTTTATTATAAATATTCAATTCAACTTTCTTTGGATCAACTAGTACAAATTTTACTTCAGCAGGATGCTTTTTGTAAAGTAAGGAAGTTAAAACAGCATTAAGCCCAACAGATTTACCCTGTCCGGTAGCACCCGCCATTAATAGGTGTGGCATTTTAGCTAAATCAACAACAAAGGTTTCGTTACTTATTGTTTTTCCAATGGCAATAGGGAGTTCCATTTCTGCAGCTTGAAATTTTTTGGAAGCTATTATAGAACGCATGGAAACAATACTTGGATTTTGATTTGGAACTTCAATTCCAATAGTTCCTTTTCCAGGAATAGGTGCAATTATACGAATTCCTAATGCCGCTAGGGACAACGCAATGTCGTCTTCTAAATTTTTAATTTTTGAGATACGAATTCCAGCTTCAGGTACAATTTCATATAAAGTAACTGTGGGTCCAATATTTGCTTTTATTTGAGCTATTTCAATTTTATAGTTCTTTAGAGTATCAACAATTTTTGTTTTATTTGCCTCTAATTCTTCTTGGTTTATGGTAATACTTCCATCTCCGTAATCTTTGAGTAGACTTAAGGTAGGAAAAATAAATTTACTGAGTTCTAGAGTTGGATCATAAGCTCCAAATTTATCAACGAGTTGCTGCGAAAAGTTTTTTTCAGCGAAATCTTCTTCAACAGTATTGATTTCAATTTCTAAAGTGGGTTCATCTTTTACTGTTTCTTCAACCATTAATTCTGGTATAGGAACCGTTTTTCCTTTAATTTTTATTTCATCAACAAATTTAGGATCTTTTAGGTCATCTTGTTCAATATTAATTTCTTCAAAATTATGAATTAAAGCATCTAACTTTTCTTCTTCCTGAATTTTTTCTTTATCAAAAAAGGGTTTGATTTTAAGAACGATAAATTCTGGAGTAATTTTCCAGTGGAGTACAATAAAAATTAAACTCCCAAAAATTAGAATAACGCCCATTCCGATAGAACCTATATAGTCTGATATGAAATCAGTAATTTCAAAACCTGTCATTCCACTAAACAAAGGGAATGTCTTTGAATAATATCCGAAAAGTAAAGAAAACCAAAGGGTGTAGTACAATCCCCAGGTCCATTGCTTTAACAACCTCTCTTTTTTGGAGTTAAAGAAATACACTAATCCAGTTATGCAAAACAAATATGTTAGAATGAAGGCTGAAAATCCAAAAAGCTTATAAACAAAAAAATGACTAACAGACGCGCCTAGTTTAGAAAGTATATTAACCGATTTAACCGAACGATCACTTAAAGCATCTAAAGTGCTTTGATCTTGCTTCCAGCTAAAAAAGTAGGAAGTAAAGGCTAAAAAAAGAAGTAAACTTACAAGAATTAAAAAGCCACCAAACAAAATTTGACGTTTACGTATAATCTCTCCTGTAGAAGCTGAAAACTTAGGGACTCTGGGTGAAGTTGATTTTTTTGCCTTCATAAATAAAACCTTCTTACAAAGTTACAAATAATGCACGTAATATTACTTTCAATATTTAGAAACGCTCTTAAAAATAAATTTTCCGAAAGGATAAATTATTTAATTCAAAAAGATTTAAAAAAAACTTAAAAGTCTTTTGATTAAGCTAAATCAAAGCGATCAAGGTGCATTACTTTTGTCCAAGCAGCAACAAAGTCGTGAATGAACTTTTCTGCTGCATCATCACAAGCGTAAACTTCTCCTATAGCCCGAAGTTGCGAATTTGATCCAAAAATTAAATCTACCCGTGTTCCTATCCATTTAACTTCTCCAGAAGAACGATCTCTTCCTTCAAAAGCTACTTTGTCTTCTGTTGTCGGAATCCACTTAATATCCATATCATATAAATTAATAAAGAAATCATTTGTTAAGGTCTCAACGCGTTTAGTAAATACTCCATGAGCAGTACCTTTAGAATTTGCGTTAAGTACTCGAAGTCCTCCAACTAAAACAGTCATTTCTGGAGCATTTAAACTCAATAAATGAGCCTTATCAATCAAAAGTTCTTCTGCGTGACGATCGTTTCCAGCTGCTAGGTAATTTCTAAACCCGTCTGATTTTGACTCTAATACTGCTAATGCATCAGCATCTGTATTTTCTTGAGTAGCGTCTGTTCTTCCTGCATGAAAAGGAATGGATACATCCTGTCCTGCTTTCTTTGCAGCAGATTCTATAGCGGCATCACCAGCCAAAACAATTAAATCGGCTAAAGATATTTTCTTAAGTTCATTGTTCGCATTAAATCGAGTTTGAATTCCTTCTAAAACTGAAATAGCTTTTGCAAGGTTTACAGGGTCGTTTCCAGCCCATTTTTTTTGAGGCTCCAAACGAACACGTGCACCATTAGCTCCTCCACGTTTGTCTGTAACTCTGAAGGTTGAAGCTGAAGCCCAAGCGGTTTTCACCAATTGAGAAATACTTAACTCAGAAGCCAATACTATAGTTTTAAGGTAAGAAACATCAACAGCGTTTACTAATTCATGATTAACAGCAGGAACTGGATCCTGCCAGATTAATTCTTCCGCTGGTACTTCAGTCCCAAGAAAACCGGAGATAGGCCCCATATCACGATGTGTTAATTTGTACCAAGCACGAGCAAATATGTCTGCAAATTCATCAGGATTATCATGAAAACGTTTAGAAATTGCTAAGTAAGTAGGATCTTTAATTAATGCAATATCGGTAGTAGCCATCATTGGCGAATGAGTTTTATTTGGATCATGAGCATCAGGTACTGTATTGGAACCCAAACCATTTTTAGGAACCCATTGTTGCGCACCAGCAGGACTATGAGTTAATTCCCATTCGTATCCAAACAGTGTGTCAAAATAACTATTATCCCATGAAATAGGAGTTGGAGTCCAAGCTCCTTCAAGTCCACTAGTAATAGTATCACTGCCTTTACCTGAACCAAAACTATTGATCCAACCGAATCCTTGATTTTCAATACCAGCACCTTCTGGTTCTGGTCCTACGTGATCTGGATCTCCAGCTCCATGAGTTTTACCAAAAGTATGTCCACCAGCAACTAAAGCTACAGTTTCTTCATCATTCATTGCCATACGTGCAAATGTTTCGCGAATGTCACGAGCAGAGGCAATAGGATCGGGTTTTCCGTTTGGTCCTTCAGGGTTAACATAAATCAATCCCATTTGAACTGCACCTAGTGGATCAGAAAGTTCACGATCCCCAGAATAACGTTGATCTTCCAACCATTCAGTTTCTGGTCCCCAAAACACATCTCCTTCTGGCTCCCAAATATCTTCTCGTCCACCTCCGAAACCAAAGGTTTTAAATCCCATAGATTCTAAGGCAACATTCCCTGTTAAAATCATCAAATCTGCCCAAGAAAGTTTTTTACCATACTTTTTTTTAATTGGCCACAACAAACGTCTTGCTTTATCAAGATTACCATTGTCAGGCCAACTGTTTAAAGGTGCAAATCGTAAAGTACCAGCAGAAGCTCCTCCACGTCCATCAGAAACGCGATACGTTCCTGCACTGTGCCATGCCATACGTATGAAAAATGGTCCATAGTGACCATAATCTGCAGGCCACCAATCTTGTGAATCGGTCATTAAATTATTTAGATCTTTTTTGACTAAAGCTAAATCAAGACTACTAAATTCTTTAGCATAATCAAATTTAGCACCCATTGGGTTTGTTACTGCAGAGTTTTGATGTAATATTTTTAAGTTTAATTGCTCTGGCCACCAGTCTGAATTTGATAAAGCCGCGGCTGTTGTATGTCTTTGTTTTGCGGGAGCAAAAGGACATTTCTTTTCTTTATTGCTTAAATGTTCCATGACTTGATTTTAAATTTAAAATAACAAAATATAATTCAGTTAATTCCACTATTTATATTTTATATAATTACAGATGCATAAGAAAATTTTATGTTGTCTCAGTCTTTTTTTTAAATTAATGATAAATTCAGAGAACTAGAGCTTATTTCACAGCATTAAGTTTTCTAATTTTAATTTCGAAATATGCATAAATTAAGGTCATGATCGGACTTAACCAATTAAAGATTGCATAAATGAAATATTCTCCAACACCAATGCCCAATACACCAGATTGATATGCACCACAAGTATTCCACGGAATCAACACCGAGGTTACTGTTCCAGCATCTTCTAGCGTTCTACTTAAGTTTTCTGGAGCTAAATTTTTATCAGTAAACGCTTTGTTAAACATCTTACCAGGCAGTACAATTGAAAGATACTGGTCCGAAGCTGTTAGATTAATTACAACACACGAAACCGCTGTGCTCGCAAAAAGTTGAAAGGTAGATTGAGCAAATGAAAGCAGAGTATTGCTTAGTTTTTTTAATCCACCTATAGCATCCATTATTCCTCCAAAAACCATGGCACATATAACGAGCCATATAGTTCCAAGCATACCTTCCATTCCTCCAGAACTGAACAAGTCATTTAATAGGTTATTACTAGTAGTGATATTAATGTCACTGATGATGGCATTCATAACTCCCTGGTAAGCAATGGAAGTAGATAAGACATCTGCTCCTCCAATTTCTGCTACAATATCAGGTTGAAAAATTAAAGCAAAAAGTCCTCCCAAAAGAGTTCCTGTCAGAAGTGCAGCTAATGGTGGTGTTTTTTTAATGATTAAAAAGATTACAAGAATAGGGACAATAAACAACCACAGGTTTATTGTAAAACTTTCTTTTATTGCGGTTAATAAAATATTGGTGTCTGCAGCACCCGAAGTGTTTTGAAAAAATCCAAGAATTAGAAATACGATCATGGTAATTATAATACTCGGGACTGTAGTGTGCGTCATGTATTTGATATGAGTAAATAAATTAGAACCTGACATTGCAGGAGCAAGGTTTGTTGTGTCACTTAACGGAGATAGTTTATCTCCAAAATATGCACCTGATATTACAGCACCGGCCACCATTCCAACTGGAATGTCAAGCGCACGTCCAATTCCTATTAAAGCAATACCTACAGTCGCAGAGGTAGTCCAACTACTTCCAGTAGCAATCGAAATTATAGCACAAATAATGATACAGGCAGGCAAGAAAATACTTGGATGTAAAATTTGAAGACCATAATAAATCATAGCTGGAATAATCCCGCTTAAAAGCCATGTTCCAGCTAAGGCGCCAACAAATAATAAAATAAGTATTGCACCCGTTGTTGATTTAAGATTTGAACCAATCGAATCAAGCATGCTATCGTAACTGACTTTATTTCTAAAACCTATTAATGCCGCAACCGCCGCTCCAATTAATAATATAAATTGATTTGACCCACCTAATGCATCATCTTTATAAATGGTAACATTGATAGATAAAAGAATAATTAAAATAATAATGGGAATTAGAGCTCCCCATAAGGATATGGTAGATTCAGTTTTTTGCTGCATTTAAATTTTTATATGGTGTAATAATACAATTTTATTTGAAGTATGGCAAGAAAGAAATTTAACTATAAATTGATTAATATTAAACTTTTTAAAAGATCAAAATTCAAATACTAGGGTAGTGAAAGAAACATTTGTATTTTTATACTGAAATTTTAAAAAATAAATGATGAGTAAATTTGATGTTGCTGTAATTGGATCTGGGCCCGGTGGTTATGTAGCTGCAATTCGTTGTTCTCAGTTGGGAATGAAAACAGCTTTAATAGAAAAGTATAGTACTCTTGGGGGTACTTGTTTGAATGTTGGATGTATCCCTTCTAAAACCCTCTTAGACTCTTCTCATCATTATGAAGACGCTGTTAAGCATTTTGATACTCATGGAATTGAGATTTCTGGAGACATAAACATCAACTTTTTGAAAATGATTGGGCGTAAGCGATCTGTTGTTGAGCAAACTACAAAGGGAATTGAGTTTTTAATGGATAAGAATAAGATTACTGTTTTTAAAGGTTTGGGAAGTTTTGCAGATGCTACTCACATAAAGATTGAAGGTGACAAAAAAGAAATCATCGAAGCTAAAAATATAATTATTGCTACTGGTTCTAAACCAAGTACACTTTCATTTATCACTTTAGACAAAGAGCGCGTAATTACTTCTACAGAAGCTTTGGAGCTTAAAGAAATCCCTAAACATCTTGTCGTTATAGGAGGTGGAGTTATTGGTTTAGAGTTGGGTCAAGTTTATAGGCGTTTAGGTGCTGATGTTTCTGTAATTGAATATGCAGATCGTATTACACCTGCTATGGACAGCGCTTGCTCTCGTGAGTTAACTAAAGTATTAAAAAAACAAGGTATTAAGTTTTACCTTTCCCATGGTGTAAATAAAGTGGAACGAACAGGAGATACTGTTCAAATCACAGCTACTGACAAAAAAGGAGCAGAGGTTTCTTTTGAAGGAGATTACTGTTTAGTTTCTGTAGGAAGAAAACCCCACACTGCTGGTCTAAATACGAATGCTGCTGGAGTTCAGTTAAATGAGCATGGACAAGTAGAAGTAAATGATCATTTACAAACTACCAAATCTAATATTTACGCAATTGGTGATGTTGTGCGTGGAATGATGTTAGCACATAAAGCAGAAGAGGAGGGGGTGATGGTAGCTGAGTTTTTGGCGGGTCAAAAACCACATATTGATTATAACTTAATACCGAATGTAATCTACACGTGGCCAGAGGTTGCTTCTGTAGGAAAAACAGAAGAACAACTTAAAGAAGCAAGTGTTCAATATAAAAGCGGTCAATTCCCTATGCGCGCTCTTGGTCGTGCACGTGCAAGTATGGATACAGACGGATTTGTGAAGATTTTAGCAGATGCAAAAACCGATGAAGTTTTGGGTGTTCATATGGTAGGAGCTCGAGTTGCAGATTTAATTTCAGAGGCAGTCATCGCAATGGAATTTAGAGCTTCTGCTGAGGACATTGCAAGAATGAGTCATGCTCATCCAACATATGCTGAGGCAGTTAAAGAAGCAGCATTAGCAGCATCAGAAAACCGCCCGTTACATATTTGATTTTTTAACTTTTTTGATATTATTTTTATTAATCCGTATTTATAATTTGAAATGTTTTTGGTACTATGTAATTAATAGAAATAGCTAAATCCAAATTATATATAAATCCTTCTATTTTAGATTAAAAGTAATTCTAATTATCGTTTCTAACATAGATGCCTTCTTTAACTTAATTAAATACCATTGTTGATAAATAAATTCTTGATAAATTTTCACTAAACGAATTTACACATATCAAATTGCTTAAAATCCAGAATCAATAGAATCATTGCTTAAGAGAGAAACTAAAAAAAGTTGGCTTAAAAAGCTAATTCGCTATGTTCTACTTAGGGATGTTTTTATTATAAAATTTAACCATTAATTCTGCAATTTTAGGTCCTGCATCTTCCTGTAGAAAATGACCTTACAGCATTATTAAAATAGCAAAAGCTTTTAGTGCATCCAAAAAATACAGTCGTTGACTTTCTTTCATAGTAATTTATCCAAAACAAATGAAACATAAAGAACCTGTAATTTCTAATGTGATTCGATTTTCCAAAATTCATTTTCAGGTAGAGCAGATTGATAAAATTTTAGTTCTTTAGAACCACTAATTTTATAACTCAATTTTTGAGCGTGAAGACAAATAGATAATGGTAGGTACTTTTGATCAGACCCGTATTTTTTATCTCCAATTATAGGAAGTCCAATGTAAGCCAACTGAGCTCTTATTTGATGAAAACGTCCAGTTTTTAGTTTTATTTTTAGTAGATATCCAAACTTATTTTTTCCTTTAAGTTCATAAAAAAGTATAGCTTCCTGAGCACCTTTAGTTTTGAATTGAAGAATTTCAGCTTTTTTTTTTAAGTTGTTTTTAAAAAGAAAATTAACTAATTTTTCTTTATTCTTAATAGGTTTATTTTTTACAACAGCCCAATATGTTTTTTGAACCTTCTGATTACTGAATAGACCATTAAATTCTATGAGAATACTTTTTTTTTTGCATATATCAAAATACCGCTGGTAACTCGATCTAATCTATGGATAATTCCAACAAAAGGCTTACGCTTATTCTTAGTAAGATGTTTAGTAACTTGATCTTCAACGGTCCAATTTTCAAAAGGACTTTTTTCACTTATAAGTCCTGCTGATTTATTAATTACTAAATAGTTATCGTTTTCATCAATTATTTCAAGTTTGGACATAAGTTTCTTGTTTTTTCTTTCACAAATGAAATCAAATAAATTATCACATCCTAATGTTAAGGTTAGACAATTAAATAGTTAATTGAGGTGTTTGATTATTCCTCCAATTCTGTAATATTATTTCATTGCACCTAGCGTAGGTTACTCATTTTATTTTTAATTTCTTGTAATCCCAAACTTCTATATAAAAAAAGCCTGCAAATTTGTCGTTTTCAAAAGCGATTACAGCATTGTTGTTTTGCATTTTTCTAGTTATGTATCCTGGCTCTCTTCGGGCAATTCCTGTCCCCCGATCTTTCGCAGATTCATCTAAACAGAGACTAATTATCTTTGCATAATGTATGTATTCGGAACTAGCAGTAACGATTTTCATTATTGAAATTTTAAGTTGAAAGGATGAAAAATATAAGAAGTTGAAATTGAAACTGGACGCACCTAAATTCCGTAAAGAATATCAACCCTTGGGGCGGAGACACAATACAAAAGGAAATCTGTTGTTAGATATGACAGATGGAGAATTTATGTGTGTATTGTTTTCTTTCATAATATTTATACAAACTTGCCACATTATTGCTAAAGCACCAAACTTAAGGTCATTTTTTCGAATTTCTCAAAAATCATACATTTTGTTTTAGTTTCATGTATTTTTGCAGTGTGAATAATCACTTTAAATTACATATTAATAAAAAATTTAATAATTTCTGTGATCAAAAATTATTGTTGGCCTTCAGTGGAGGACTGGATAGTAGGGTTTTGCTCTACTTATTACATCAAAACAAAATTCCCTTTTCTGTTACACATTGTAATTTTGGATTGCGTGCTGATGCAAGCGAAAAAGACGCTGTTTTTTGTGCATCCCTCTGTGAGCAACTCAAAATTCCATTCTACACTAAAAAGTTTGAAACAAAAAAAATTGCAGATCACAATAAAATTTCCATACAAATGGCTGCTCGAGATTTACGTTATTCTTGGTTTAATGAGCTTAAAGATCAATATGGATTTACTCATGTATTAACTGGTCATCATTTGGATGATCAGCTAGAAACTTTTTTGATTAATATGGGCAGAGGGACAGGACTTAAGGGCTTACGTGGAATTTCTACAGATACAATTTTAAGACCATTATTACCATTTTCAAAAAACACAATTAAATTATTTGCAAAGGAGAATAAATTGGAATGGCGGGAGGATTGTTCAAATTCAAAAGATGATTATTTAAGAAATCATATTAGGCATCACGTGATTCCTCAATTGAAAGTTTCTAATGAAAACCTTCTGCAACAAGTTGCACTTACAATTGATAATTTAAGCCTAGCTCAAGAAGCACTAGCTGGAATTCTTGATAATTTTAAGCAGAAACATTTTATTACCGAAAAAGAAATAGTAAGTATTAATATTCTAGAAATAAACAAATTAACCCCAGCAGATTATTTTCTTCATGCATTGTTTTCGTCTTATGGGTTTAATAATTTAATTGATTTAAAGTCCTTACTTGAGGCTCAAAGCGGGAAACACTTAATTTCACAATCACACCGTTTAATTCGAGACAGAAAAGTTTTATTGCTAAGTCCTCTTAAATCAGAGCTTATTTCTGAGGAAATATATTGGACGCCTGATAAAAATCTTACAAATCCAATTAAAGTATCAATTGAAAAAAGTAGCTCCGTTGATCCAAATACTGTAGTTTTGGATGCTTCTATGTTAAAATACCCCTTAATGCTTCGTAAGTTCCGAGAAGGTGATTATTTTTGTCCAGCAGGTATGCGAGGAAAGAAAAAATTAAGTAAGTTTTTTAAAGATCAAAAATACACCTTGATAGATAAAGAAAGTCAATGGTTACTTTGTTCTGGGGAAGAAATAGTTTGGGTAATTGGTCAAAGAGTTGACCTTCGATTTGCTGAAACTTTAGAAACTACTAATCCACTAATACTAAAATATCATTGAAAAATTACTATATCCCTTTATTCGCATTTTTAAGTTTTATAGGCTTTGCTCAAAAAGATGAAGAAGCTGTTGTTTGGTCGACTAGTATAAATCCTATTTCAGAAGGTATTTTTGAACTTCAATTTGATGCGATAATTAAGGAAAAATGGTATCTCTATAGTTTACAAGAATTTGAAGACGGTCCTTTACCAACAGAGTTTGTTTTTTTAACTGACTCCCTTGCTTTTAGTATTGAAAGTCCTATGACTACTAGTTTGCCTTTAGTAAAATATGATCAAATTTTTGAAATTGAATTACCTTATTTTGATAAGAAAGCACGTTTTGTTCAGCGTATAAAAATCTTAGATAATTCTATTGAACAAATACTTGGAGAAATCAATTATCAGGCGTGTGATGACCGTTTGTGTATTTTCAGAACAGAGTCTTTTACTTTATCTTTAAATGACAAAAAGATTACATCGACCCTTCAGGTTACAAAACAAGATTTAGTTCAATCTGCTGCGCTAACTTTAGATTTAAAAAATAAAAATTATTTAGAAAAAGCATTGATTGATGATTCAGATTCCTCTTCATATTCTGGATTATTATTACTCGGTTTCCTGGCAGGTTTAATAGCTTTGTTAACACCTTGTGTATTTCCGATGATACCGCTTACTGTTTCCTTTTTCCTAAAGCAAGCATCGAGTATAAGGAACGGGACTTTTAATGCATTTTTGTACGGCTTCTTTATTGTTTTTATTTATGTTCTGTTGAGTTTACCTTTTCATTTTTTGGACAGTATAAATCCTGAAATATTAAATTCGATTGCTACTAACGTTCCTCTAAATATTTTCTTTTTTGGAATATTTATATTTTTTGCATTTTCCTTTTTTGGGTATTATGAATTGACCTTACCCATTAGTTGGGGCAATTCTACTGATTCAAGTTCTTCATTAAAAGGTGGAGTTGGTATTTTCTTTATGGCACTTACTTTAGCTATAGTTTCATTTTCCTGTACCGGTCCAATTTTAGGTTCTCTGTTAGCAGGAAGTTTGACCTCTGATGGAGGTGCAATGCAACTTACCGTTGGAATGACAGGATTTGGATTTGCACTTGCCTTACCCTTCGCACTCTTTGCTTTATTTCCAAATGCACTGAATGCTATTCCTAAATCTGGAGGGTGGATGACAACGTTAAAGGTTGTTTTAGGATTTTTAGAGTTGGCTCTTGCCCTTAAGTTCTTGTCAAATGCAGATTTGGTTTCTCACTGGGGAATACTTAAGAGAGAAGTCTTTATAGGAATATGGGTTTTGCTTTCGGTGGCGCTAACGCTTTATTTGTTTGGATTAATTCGTTTTCCACACGACGAGAAGGAAAAGCTTTCCAAAACTAGAATTGGGATAGGGGTTTTGAGTTTACTATTAACGGCATATCTTTCTTTTGGTTTATTCTCGAAATCAAATACCCTAAAACTATTGAGTGGTTTTCCACCACCTGAGTTCTACAGCATTATCTCGACGGATAACGATTGCCCGTTAGGTTTGGATTGCTATAAGGATTTTGAAATAGGACTTGAAGTTGCAAAAGAAACAGGAAAACCCATCTTACTAGATTTTACAGGCTGGGCATGTGTGAACTGCCGAAAAATGGAAGAGAACATTTGGTCTCGGGATGAAGTTTTTCAGATATTAAATAACGAAGTTGTACTGATATCGCTATACATTGACGATCGAAAATCACTTGAAGAGTCTCAGGAATTTAATTTTAAGTTTCCAAATGGCCGTGTGCAACAAATAAATACCGTAGGAGAGCAATGGGCGGCATTTCAGAGTTTAAACTTCAACACAGCTTCGCAACCCTATTATGTGCTTATGGAAGCCGATGGAACTCTTTTAAATACACCAATTCAGTACACAGATGCTAAAACCTATTATGAATGGTTAAAATTGGGTCTAAAAAACAAATAACATTTCAATCCTTACTTATAAATTCATATTCTTTTTTTAAGATTAAAATATATGTTGAAGTATCCGAACCTACCTATTTATGATTGTTTAACTCTACGGAGGTGATATCTATGGCTAAGATGCCCCCCTAATAATTATTGTAGTTAAAATTGATAAAGGGGTCGGCTACAGAGCGAACGATTTACTTCCTTAAAACGTTACATTACAATGCGAAGTTTTATCGAAACTGATCGGATATATTGAAAATCCAAATCTGAAGCAGGAGTTGTTAAAAGTAGGCATGAAGAAATTATCTTTATCTTCCAGAGTCTATGATCGTATTCTTGAGATTATTTGACCCATAACCAGTTTAGATGAACAGCCGCACCTATTTTTTAATCATACATCAGAAGCAATTCAATACCGGAGCTTAGATCGTAATAGATGTATCGTATAGATTTTTTAGTATTTATTATGCAATAAAATATTAGCTTCTGATTTGAGTTAAATATTTTGTGTGTAAAAAAACAGAATAATTTATTTTAGTTTTATTTGAAATGTTATAATGATTAACTTACTAAAAAAAATTATGTTTTTTAAATTCAAAGGTGGTCCTGCAATTATCATTACGGCTGCTTTTGTTGGTCCAGGAACCATTACGGTCTGTGTGTTAGCAGGAGTTCAGAATGGTTTTTCTTTGCTGTGGGCAATGGCACTTTCAATCTTTATAACCATAATTATTCAAAACTCAACTGCTTTAATAAGTTTTACTACCCGTAAAGGATTAGCAGAAAGTGTTTTATTACAAACTTCAAATCCATTTTTGAAATTTATTTTGGGATGCCTTCTTATTGGAGCTGTATTTATCGGGAACGCAGCATACGAAGCAGGAAATTTGACAGGAGCTTTGATTGGTATTAAAACTTTAACTAAAGGAGTTGATTATAATTTTGGTACTGACTTTTATTTCTTGCCCCTTATCGTTGGAACTTTCGTTGCAATTTTAATTATTATTGGATCACATAAACTTTTGAAAAACATTTTGATATTCATTGTGTTACTTATGAGTATTTCCTTTTTATTCACGGCTATTCTAACTCAACCAGATATAATAAAAGTTTTAAGAGGAATGTTTATACCTAATTTCAATGCTGAAGATACCTTGACAATAGTTGGTTTATTAGGAACAACTGTAGTCCCTTATAATTTATTTCTCCATGCTGCTTTAGTTAAAAATGAAACATCCTCTTTACAAGTACTTCGCTTTGATACTATTTTTGCAGTAACTCTAGGGGGAATAGTTTCTTTATCGATTATTGTTTGTGCCGCTGCCCTCGAAGGACAAACAATTAATTCTATGGCTGACTTAGGGTTATCACTAGCTCCTTTATATGGAGAATTTGCAACGATTTTGATGTCATTAGGTTTGTTTGCTGCAGGTATTACTTCAGCAATAACAGCTCCAATGGCAGCTGCTTTTGTTGTTTGTGAATGCTTTGGATGGCGTTCTAATTCGTGGGGTTATAGATCTGCGGCTCTTTTGGTTCTTATATGCGGTATTTTATTTTCTTCTTTACAAATCAGACCTATTGAAATAATTCGTTTTGCTCAGATTACCAATGGTATTTTATTACCAGTGGTAGGCTTGTTTATTATTATTTTAATAAATAATTCTAAATTAATGCGGGGTCAAACTCCAAACCTTGGTTTAAATTTTATGCTGTTTTCGATTGAATTTTTCTTTATTTTTTTATGCTTTAAAAGCTTAGGATTAATTTTTTGATATGTGTAAAATTGATATAAACTGTGATATGGGTGAGGGTTTTGGTAACGAAGAGTTATTGATGCCTTATATATCTTCTTGTTCAATTGCTTGTGGTGGTCATTTTGGATCTGCTGATTCTATTAATAAGACTTTGCAACTTGCGAAACATTTTGGGGTTAAGGTAGGAGCTCACCCGGCATATCCAGATCCAGAAAATTTTGGAAGGAAATCGATGAAACTAACAAATCAGCAACTAAAAGAAAGTTTAGAAAAGCAATTGAATCTTTTCATTGCCTGTTGTAAACAATCAAATTCTACAATTAATCACATAAAACCACACGGAGCATTTTATAATGATTTGTTTCATGATTCTGATGGAGTTTTGATTTTTATAAATGTTATTTTAGAAATTTTACCTCAAGTAGAAATTTATTGTGCTCCAGGAAGTTTGTTAGAGTCCGAAGCCTTGAAAGTTGGATTAAGCACAAAACGAGAAGGATTTATGGATCGGTCATATAACGCAGATGGAACTTTACGTTCACGTTTATTGGATGGTGCAGTTTTAACTGATTTTGAACAAGTGGGAAATCAAGTTGTTCAAGTTGTGAAAGAAAAATCTGTACCTGTTTTTAATCAAAAATCAATTCCATTGTCAATTCAAACTTTATGCTTACATGGTGATAATCCAAAGGCCTCTGATTTAATAAAATACATTAATCAACTTTTAAAATTGGAAGGAATTGAAGTACAATAAAACTGATTTTAAGTTTATTGCTTTGGGAAGAACATTAATCATAAATTTCTCATATAAAAACGATGAACAAGCTTTTCTATACATTGTGTTTCTAAGCAACATATTGAAAGTTAAATACGAATCTATTATTGATGATGTAACCATAACATTTAATAGTATTAATATTTTTTTTAAGCAAGAATATGATCTTAAAAAAATACGATTAGATATTCTTAAGACTATTGATGATAGAGAATATATACCTTCTGGTCAATCAAATAAGTGGAAACTTCCTGTATGTTTGGATGATAAGTTTACAAGAGACCTATATATATTTTTAAATGAGAATAAGAAAGATGTAGATTTATTCTTAAATAAATTCCTAACACTTCAATTTCGTTTAGTTTTTTATGGTTTTTTACCTGGTTTTCCCTACATCAGTGGACTACCCATTGAAATGGCTATAGAACGAAAAACAACACCCAACACTCTGACTCCAAAGGGAAGTCTAGCAATAGGAGGGAGTCAAGTTGGTATTTATCCTCAAGATAGCCCAGGTGGATGGCATGTAATTGGAAATTGCCCTGTGCCTGTAATCGACTTTTCAAATGAAAATAAAGACTACATTATGCCAGGAGATCAAATTCAGTTTTATTCAATAACCAAATCTGAACATGCCGATGTAATAGATTCAATCGAAACGAATTCGGAGCATCCCTACTTAAATTTATTTTGCTATGATTGAAGTTATAGCACCTGGGTTTTATACCTCGATTCAAGATCAAGGTCGAAAAGGTAATAGGCATCTAGGAATTCCTGTATCTGGAGCTATGGATCAAAAGGCTTTTAAATTAGCTCATTTTTTATTAGGGAACCCATCAGATACATCTATTATTGAGTGCACCTTAATTGGACCAATTCTACTTTTTAGGGAAAGCTGCTCTATTGTTTTAACCGGAGCTAAAATGGAAGTTTGGTTAAATGATACACCAATAAAAAATAATATTCCAATTAACATAAAACCCGGTGATACCTTAAAACTTAGAAGAGTTTTGAAGGGACTCAGGACGTATATTAAAATTAATCAAGTTTTAATCCTACCAAATATTTTAGGAAGTACTTCTTTTTATAAACCTTTAACAAAAGATTCTGTTCTAAAAAAAGGAACCTATTTGTTTTGGATGAAAAATGGAATAATTAACAAGCAAGCAAACTCTAGAATACGATTTGATGAATCGTACATAACAGATTCAAATATATATGTTAAAAAGGGTCCAGAGTTTAATGTTTTAAAAGAAGATCAAAAAAAGAAATTATTCAAAGAATCTTTTGTTGTATCTAATCAAAATAGAATGGGGTATAGATTAGCAACACCTTTTATAATAAAAACTCCATCCATGTTGAGTGCAGCAGTGCAACCGGGTACAGTACAAATTACCCCTTCGGGTATTCTTTTAATAGCAGGATTTGATGGGCAAGTAACAGGGGGTTATCCGCGAATACTTCAGCTTTCAGATGAAGGAATGCATGTTTTATTTCAGAAGAAAGAAGCTGATGATGTTTTTTTTAAACTTTGCGATACACATCTTCAAATGGAACTCTAAATCTAGGCCCGTATATTCCTCCCTTATTTCGGTAACCACATCCAATAATCATGCTGATTTGAGCACTTTTTGGTAAACCAAGAATTTGTCTTACCCTTTTGGAGTCAAAACCCTCCATAGGACAGGTGTCAATTCCCTTTGCTGCCATACTAATCATAAAATTTTGTGCAGCTAATGCTGAACTTTTATGAGCAACTACTCTTAAATCTGTAGCACTTACTTCTCGATAAATTGGATGAAAAATCCCTATAAAGATTGCAGTTATTTTTTTAACAATGCCAAGGATTCCAAGAAAATCTCTGTAGAGTATAGGAATAACTTTTCTATAATAATTTAAAGATATTTTTTCTTGCTTGGTGTTTCGCACTTCTTGAGCTTTAAACTGAGCATCTAGAAAATTAATATTTGCTTTTACTCTATTTTTCCATAAATCCTTACGAACAATAGGAATTACTAATTGTAAGGCAGTTGAAGCTGCAGGTTGGCCAAAACTTGCATCTGATAATTTTTTGAGTGTTTCTGTATTTGTTATGTGATAAAATTCCCATAGTTGTAAATTACTACTATTGGGGGCTAAAGTTGCTTGAAGAATACAGTTTTTAACATCATCAGTATTTAGCGGTTTATTTGTGTCATATCTTCGAACAGATCTTCTATATTTAATTGCTTCACTTACTGGTTTCTCCATAATTAATAATTTGAATAATATTAAAGCATTTAAAAATCATAATAAATTTATTTATTATGATTTTTAAATATTTTGTGAATACAACAATTAAATTACTTCAAAATCAACTAATTATTTACTGATTGAATAAAAATTATATTCTTT
>MDSY01035568.1_pt1 | contig 21982 bp, 15 predicted proteins | sample 811131 | NCBI WGS metagenome assembly MDSY01 (sample SAMN05326643, study PRJNA326480) | marine metagenome | isolation source: seawater | place: Atlantic Ocean: South West | collected 2010 | reverse complement strand
TAAAATCTCCTTGGTTTTCGCCCACGTATGTTCCGGCGCTCCGGCTTGTAACTCTTCCAACTCCTTGCACAGCTTAGCAGGGAACACGTCGTACCTGGTGCTTGCCCACTGCCCCCACTTAATAAACGCAGCGCCACCCAGCTCCAACGTTTGACGTAAGAGCTTGTACCACAACTCGGCACTGTAGTCGCCGCTGTACAACAGAAACGGTGCCAACGCGACTACCGGTGAGAACAAAAAACTCAGGTGAATCGCTCGCAACACTGTGAGACACTGCTCCACCCAATCCCTCATACCCTGCGGGACCCACAGATCAACCCAGCTCGTTTCCGCCGTGTTGATCGGGGTTAACACACCAGAATATTTGGCTGAAAGGGAAGGCTGATAGGAGTTACCTTTCGCCTCCAAACACCGCGCGGTGGCGGGCATCAGATTCGACCCGCCCACTAAAAGCATCACCGCCGCGCCAGAAAAGTTTGGCAGTTTCGAAGCCACCACTGCGTTTCGGGTCTGGTGGCCTAGAATGAACAGCGGTGAGGGTGCTCGTAATTTCGGGAGAGGCGGAAGTGCGCGCCATGCCTGGGTGACAAGCGAAGATGATGCGAGACGGCGCGGACGCGAAGCCGCTAGCACCGCGAACCGAGATGCTTCTGCCCACACCTCCGCGAACACAGGGCTGTTTGCGTAGACTGAATACCCATACGAACGGTATTGCGCACGCGCGGTGCGTGTCGTGACGGTCGCAACAGAAGCGACCGCCTCCACCGCGGCGGACCAATGTTTCGGGTTGACGCGAAGAAGCGCGCCTAGCAACGGGCTCATCTGACTCACCTGCTCGATGGCTGTGATTTGTGAAGCCCTGGTCGATTTGGCGATTCCTGGATGACTCACGCCTGGGCGTGGGACTGATTTACACGAACCAGTCACGGTCTCGACGAGGCGCGCGGCTCTGTTCGGGAACATGACGGATATTAGGGGAAGCGCGGATTGAGGGGAGTTAGGGGTTGAAGGTCAGATGGAGCCAGGCATCGGAGTTGAGGGATCTCGATTGTTTCGGACGGCACGAGGCGCACGGGATGAGGTGCCGCCGTGAATCTCGACATCGTTCCACCGTAATCGCAAGCGGTGACGTACCTCATAGCGCGTTCACTCGCGGCATCGCTTCGCGTCGCGGATAGACGCGTGCCGACGGCTTCGCCCACCGGGCGCTGTGCCGCGCGGCGAGCAGCACGCAGCATCGCCCTCGTTCAAGGATCTGCGAATACTACGACAGACAACTGGCGCGATTTGCTCAATGGCGGCGACGCTGTGGCGGACCCCTCCGGCTCGGCCCTGCGACACTCGACGATGCCTCTCCTTTGTATCGCGCAACCCTCACGCCTTACTGAAATAGCGCACGACTGACTGCCGAGACGCGCGACTCGCCGTAATCCTAGTGCTAGCACTAATGGACGTCGGCCGACGGTTCGAGTTGAGAACCCGAAGCCCCGTTTCGCCGGAAGCTGTCGCCACTTGTTGCTTTTGCTGAAAACATTTCTTTATCGGTCACTCCCTCGCGCGCGGACGCGATGACCAATTGGATTGAATGCCCCGCGTGCAAAGGCGTTTAAGAACGTTGGCATTCGGACGATGAATCTACACCTGTGGGAATGGATGAAAGAGCTGAAGAAGCGCGGTTATGACATCCAAGAGGATGACGAGTATGAGTATCTCCCAGAGGACTATCCCGAGATGCCCGATGATTTTTTGTACTGTGACAAGGGCACGTGTGTAGAGTGCCTGATAGATGGCAAGGCGCCTCCTCCGCCCCCACATGCTCAACCGCCCCGGAAGCGAGCTTCGATTCTGGACACGTACACGGACGAAACCTTCACGTGCGAGCAGTGCGACAAACTCACGACGAAACGAAGTGCCGTTCGTTTCGCATGGATGAGATGGGAAATGAACGACGAAATATTTTTGTGCGGCGCGGACGTCCCGGACGAGTTCATCGATTGGAAGATGTGCCCTAAATGCATAAAGGGCGAAACCGAGGTCGTTGAATGTACCCACGTGGCGCGTCTCAAGAGTACGTACCACGTAACCCGGATGATGCGTCGGGCGAACACAGAGACGACGACTTCGAGTTCAACGGGTACGACGAATACGGCAAGAACCGCAACGACGTTTCGTTCGACATACACGACAGCAAGTGCGAAATCACCGGCCACCGCAAACGAGAGGCGGCGAAGGAGATTGAGAGAATCGTGCTTGTCGCTGCACTGGTATACGAGAACCCGGAAAAATATGCTGGTGAAAAAAAACATTGAGGAGGAGAGACACCGACAATGGGGACGTAAATGCAGCTCGTTTAAAAATTCGAGACGAACAAAAATCGCGCGTCGCAAATCTCAGAAAGGTTCTCGGGTTTAAAGTCAACGCTGTTTTTATACAGCACGTCGTTGAAGCAATGCCGCGAGCGGTGGACCAAACCGTTTCGAATTCCTGGTTTGATGCGTTTGTAACGACGGGCTTTATAACGGAAAAACCTCCGGATGCGCGACCGGATTCGCTGGCGCCAAGTGGGGACAGGCGACCCGGCGTGGAAAAAATATAACAAACGTCGCTTCCATGACCGTGAAGCAGCTGCGCGACAAGCTTGGGAAAAACAGGTTAGACACCGGAGGGCTGAACGCCGTGCTTGTTGCGCGGTACGCAGGAGCCATATCGTAGAGTGCGAGCGAGGAACTGATATAAATGTGACGAGATATATTTATACATCAAACGTCTCAATCTCCTTCTCCCTGTCACACCTTGAGCAGCACTTTCAGCAGCGCCATCCGGATGAACAACCCGTTTTTGGCTTGCCTGAAGTACGCCGCTCTCGGGTCTGCGTCCACCTCCTCTGTGATTTCGTCCAGACGGGGGAGGGGGTGCATCACGACTGACTTTGCGGGTAACGCGTCCATCACTTTTTGGTCGACGGTGTAAATCCCGCGGCACGCTTCGTACTGATTTTTGTCCTCGAAGCGCTCGCGTTGGATCCTGGTTTGGTACAAAACGTCGACTTCGGATGCGACACCAAGCAGGTCATCGCTCTCCTCCCACTCGTACCCTTCTTCAGTCAACTCTTTCTTGATGTCATCGCCCATTTTCACCACGTCCGGGGCAATGAAGTAGAATTTAACGTTGCTGAAATTGGTTAACATTTTCGTCAAGGATCGCACAGTACGTCCGTTCGCCAAATCCCCAACCAAACCCACTTTTATATCATCCAGCTTGCCTAATTCTTTGTAGATGGTGTACGTGTCCAACAGCGCCTGCGTGGGGTGTTCACCAGGGCCGTCGCCCGCGTTGATGACTGGAGAAATAATCGCGTCAGCCGCTCTTCGGGCGGCTCCCTTCTCGAAGTGCCGCAACACCACGATGTCGCAATAGCCCTCCACGGTCCGCATGGTGTCTTCAAGCGTTTCCCCTTTCGCCGCGGAACTGTACTCGCCCGCTGATTCCGTGGAGAGGATCCCACCCCCTAACTTGCCCATCGCACCCTCGAAGGATAACCGTGTCCTCGTGCTTGGTTCGTAGAACAACGTGCTCATCAAGTAGCCCTGTAACATTTTTGATTCTGGCGAGCCGGGTTTCACTTCGGACATTGCATCCGCGACCACGAAGAGCTCCTCTAACATCGCGCGGTCGAACTGCTTGGCCTCGACGCAGCAACCTAAATCCTTCAAGCCGCTTGTTGGGAGGCCGGGCATGGGGGTGGCGTGCGTGGTGATCGAAACGCGCCTCCGAGGTGTGGGATACGCGCGTTTGGACACAACGCCCGATCGCCCAACGTTGTTACTCAACGGGAACACAGCGCGTGCAGCGAAAACTCCAAGGGCGGCCATCGTGAGTGACGGGGACTTATTTACTCGTCGATGTCTGCGCGTCGAGCGGAAGGTTACGGCGGCGTCGTGAGACGGCGTGCGGCGTGTCAGCACAAGTACCGAGTGCCCATCGAGTACACGTGTACTCACATCTTTTAAAATCAAAAAGCGCAGAAAAATCCAACGATTGGCAGAAAATTCTCACACTCCGGAAACGCGGTGGACGTTTCTTGCGTACTTTACTCGATTTCATCTAACTACCTCTATTGTTTTTTTTATGCTATCTGCTCTCCAACCCCCTCCCCAACTCTGCCCACGGCGTTTCGTATTCCGCATCAGGGAACAGGTCCGAGAGAAGTTGCATCTCGGGTGCGAAAAAAGCGTCGACTAATTCAATCGTTTTTTTTGACGTCGACGCGAGTGAAATATTATCGCCAAATTCGCGCATCACCGCTAACGCGTAATCGTCCCCTTTGAAACCCTCTGTGGAATCCATTTTAATAAGCTCCTCCGCAGTGGGCTTCCTTAAGCCCAGAAACTCAGCCGTTTTAAGTAACTTTTTTTTTCTAATCGATTCTTTATCAGAAAACACCTCCTCCGTTCTTAGGACTAAAATATTTTCCCTCCCAAACGCGCTCGCCCAGTTTTTTAAGAATGTCCCGTACATGGTTTTTATCAACTGATCACAGTGGTAGAAGACTTTCTCCTGCACTGGGCCGTGGGATTCGAAGTAATACGCGCACTGGGATCGGGTGCGGGTGGTGATAGGTTGATCGTAATCTTTACGTCTTTCATCGGTAGCAGTATTTCTTTCCCTATCAGGCCCTTTACCCTCGCACCTTTCAAACTCTTCAACGAAGGTTTCGATGAATTTGTCAAATCCGCTCTCGCCTGTTCCAAATTCTTTCCCGTAGTGCGGGTAGTGGTGAAACGCGGTTCGCAACCGGGCTAAAGGCGACCGGACCACCGCGATGATCTTCACAGACTGGTTACCATACGCAGCGCGCATCAAGTGGGGAATAGATAGGGTAACAGAGGAGCTACTCGTGGCTTCGTTCAGCAGCGGGTCCAATTTCGACGCCTTCGCCATGCACCCGTCGTTATAATTTTTGGAAACATCGCCGTCGATACACTTGCGTCGCGGGGTTTGGGGTGAGTTATTTTCAATAGTATCATCAATCGTATCACTGTGCTTCTGACACTCCTGCCAGCACCTCGCGACGTACTCCTTGAACTCGCGGTGGATCCTCTGCGACTCAGTCCACGTGTTGGCCAGCACGCCGGGCGAAGCGTCGCCGATGATTTTTTGAATTTTTGGATTCGTGTTTTCTGATTCTGATTCATTAGATGCATCTTCCGCTTCTTGGCTTCTTTCGATTTCATTCGTTATCTGATTCAGGTACTCCGTAACGGGTTTGTCTTCGTTCCAGAAGTGCGGGTTTATACCAGGGTTGATGTCAGCGTGTTTTGAGAGCTTCATATTGAACGCTTGGCCGCCGGATTGCCAGGCGCCGATGACAAGATAGTTTGGCAAACATTTTCGTTTCTTGGTGGAAGTTTCAACGAAACACGGGGAGGTACTATCTACCCAATGGCCCGCGGTAGGGGGCAGGGCTTTGAACAAACCAGGGTCTAACGATTCGAGAAGGACACGTTGGTTGGTGATTAACGGAACTGTGAAATGAGGTGTGTCCTGCGGTGTGTCTGGTGGAGGTGGAGCACTAGTAGACTGCTTTGATCTCAACGCCGGTCTCGAATCCACCGGTCGCATTATCGGTGTCTGCTTCTCCACGACCACCGCATCGGTGGGTCTGTCAACGCCGATCCACGCCGCGGAGAACACCACGACCGCAGCGCACACCATCGAAAACACCAACACATGACTCTTAATCGACCATCCCACCGGATTTTGTCCCGACGCAGCGGACATGACGCCGCGCCGGGCGCTCTGATGAGGCTGGCTTGTGTTCGACTGCAAAAGTTCTGTCGGCACCGACGATGATTTTTCGGGAGGCTCAAAAGTTTCCGCCGACCCCACGGTTGTCATACGCGCCATGCGCGCCTGTGCGGCGCCTTTGGCGTCGAGCCCGCGAGCGTGCGCATCGCGGCGGCACGCAAACCGCACCACACGGCCAACAAGACCCACCGTCACCTTCCGTGCAAGCACAGATGATGACACGCCAAATGTCATTCACGAAAACCCCGACACCGAATCTAACCGAATTACCGAAACCGCAGCCACCTCTTCCCCCCGGCCGTACCGCCTTCCAGCCGAGTACGCGCTTACCGGCAACACGTACGTCGCCAAGCACTTCATAAACCTGAAGAACGGCATCGAGGCGGTTCCGGAGTTGGAAGGGTTGGGGGTTTTGGATTACAGCTTTCTGAGGGTTCAATCTACGTTGTGCGAAGTCGGTGACATGGAAAAGGTAATTTGCGAACTGGACGCAACCTTTTTGCTCAACGCGGCGCTTGGGTTTTCTTGTCTGGTGTATGATTACGGCAGTCGCGATAAAAAAAGAGGCACGCCACGTGCGTTGTGGTACGGCGTCGAGTTCATACGTTATGCGCTGAACAAAACGTGGTTCGGCGAGACGGATAGATTACAGATTTTGAGAGGAAAACAAGTCGAGCAATTATTCCGCGAAAAACTTTCATCGATGTCGAAAAGCACGAAGAAACGCTTAAAGTATTACCGGAAGTTTATTCCACACGACGTGATTGACGGACGAAAGTCGGTTCGTATCGTAGGCGTGTACAAGTTCACGGAACACGACGATGACGAGGAGTTCTATGGGCAGTTAGTGCGGACGCGTTGCGCGCCCGACGCGGCGAAACGAAGCGCCGCGAATCCAAAACTAGTCACAGAAGCGGAGTGCGTTGATGCGCTCACCAAGCTTGGGTTTAAAATACACTACGGGGGGGACGCGGACGAAGCGTGGATCGAACAGGTGAGGGAGAGGTAGAGATTTTAATTACAGAAAGCATATTAGGAGCGCCGTAAGACATACGTGTATGAGAGACACCGAGCTCCCGTTAAACAAAAAAATCGATTCCCGAAATAAATCTCGTGTCGAACAGAAAAGCGAGTCCAACAATCGTTGCCGTTCAGTTCCCTCGACGCACTCGGTGACCATGGCGTCGAGACGCGCGGTGCTGTTCGCAGTATTGGCATTGTCAATCGCCCTCCTTGCCACCCCGTCGCACGCGTTCTACCTACCAGGCGTCGCGCCGCAGGACTTCGCGCCTGTACGTTGAGAACAAGAGATGTTACCCGCCTCTTTTTCGCCACGCTGGCGCGAATCACAAAGTGCCTTGCTTCCTGGACCCTCTTCTGCTCTTCTGACACTGTCTTCCCGAAACTGCATCCACAACCCTCCCCCCAACACAGGATGACCTCGTGAACTTCAAAGTCAACTCCCTAACTTCGGACAAAACCGCGCTCCCCCTTGAGTACTACAAGCTTTCGTTTTGCCAGCCGGCTCGGATTCAGAGCAGCGCGGAAAATTTGGGCGAAGTGCTTCGGGGCGACCGTATTTTTAACAGCTTGTACCAAGCGCAGACTGGTTTGGATGAGATTTGCAAGGTTGTGTGTAGGGTACAAGGCTTGACGAAGTCCCAAACCTTCCAGCTGAAACGCGCGATCGACGACGAGTACCGTGTGAACATGATTTTGGACAACCTCCCGGCGGCGGTTCGGAGTGATTTTTTTGACGAAGAAACGCAGACGCACAAATCTTTCTACGAACGAGGATTTCCAGTCGGGTTCAAGGTTGGCGAGACGGTGGGTAAACAGTCTAAGCCTTCCATCTGGAGTCAGCGGGGCAAGTTTGCGAAGAAAAACAACACTTCAAAGTTTTTCATCAACAACCACTTGCGGTTCACGATATTGGTGCACTCCCAAGTTGATTCGAGCTCCCACCAAAAAACCTCGCGAATCGTGGGCTTCGAAGTCAAGCCGTTGAGCGTTAAGCATTCGTACAGTGGATGGAATGAACAAGACCCCAAAATCACGAGCTGCACGGAACGAAACCACCCTTCGGTAACAATAGACCCTGAAAGTAAAAAGACCACGGAGCGGGATGAGAACACGATACCGCCGCAAGAGGTTCAAGAAGGCGCTGAAATAGTTTTCACTTATGACGTTACATTCAGAGAGTCGCCAATCCGATGGGCCAGCCGGTGGGACGTGTATTTACAAATGAAAGACGGAAAGGGCGTGCACTGGTTCTCTGTGATTAACAGCTGTCTGGTGGTGGTGTTTTTAAGCCTAATGGTGGGTATGCTTTTTTTAAGAGCGTTGAAAAGGGACATCTCAAAGTACAACCTGGAGCTGGATTTGGAATCAGCCGAAAACGAAAGCGAAGAGAGCGGGTGGAAGCTGGTGCACGGCGACGTCTTCAGACCCCCCCCGAACACGCAGCTCCTATCAGTTTTCATAGGAGCTGGGTTTCAGTTGATCGGGATGACGTTGGTGGTGATGGTGTTTGCGGTGCTGGGTTTTTTGTCACCGGCGAACAGAGGGGGACTCATGACCACGTGTTTGTTACTATTCACGGCCATGGGGTTCTTCAATGGGTATTTTGTGGCACGAACTGCTAAAATATTTGCGATTGGAGATTGGAAGGGTATCACGGTTAAAGCTGCTGTTACGTTTCCAGGCATCGCGTTTGGTATTTTCTTTTTACTGAACTTGCTCGCCTGGGAACAGAAGAGCGCAGGCGCGGCGCCGTTCACGACGTTACTCAGTATCTGCGGCCTGTGGTTTTTGGTAAGCGTACCATTGACGATTTTGGGATCCTACTTTGGGCACAAGAAGCCGCCGCCCGAGCAACCCACTAGGACGAACAAGATCCCGCGACAAGTCCCGCATCAAAAGTGGTACCTGAACCCGTACTTCACCACGTTAACCGGCGGAATACTACCCTTCGCCGCGGTATTCATCGAGCTGTTTTTCATATTGAGCTCAATTTGGCACCACCAGGTGTACTACGTGTTTGGGATTTTGAGCATCGTCTTCGCGATCGTCATCCTGACGTGCGCCGAGATCGCGATTCTGGTTTGTTACTTCCACCTCTGCGCGGAGGACTACCGGTGGTGGTGGCGGAGTTTTTTTAGCGCAGGAGGGTGCGCGCTGTACGTGTTTACGTACAGCGCGTACTACTTCTTCGCGAACTTGGAAATCTCACGGGTTATTCCGTCAATCATGTACTTTTCCTACATGGGGTTGTTGAGCTTTGGATTCTTCGTCGTGTGCGGGACGGTCGGGTTCGTTTCGTGCTTTTCCTTCGTCCGCGCCATTTACGGAAGCGTCAAGATCGATTGAGTGAGGGTGAGGGTTTTTTAGTGAGAGATACTACTTGTTTAGAGTGTTTATATGATACCATAGTTCGGCTCGAGGTTGTTTCGATTATTACACCCGTTCGCGACGATGTAGCGTGACTCACTGCAAATTCAGCAACTCGTCACTCAACTCGTCTCGTTTACTCGTAAAGCCAGGCTTTGTCGCAGCGCTCGTACGAAGTGACGCCTTCGGGGAACCACAGCCCGATTTCGTGTTGCGCTGACTCAACAGCGTCGGAGCCGTGGATCACGTTCCTGCCGAGCTCGATGCAGTAGTCGCCGCGGATGGTGCCGGGCTCGGAGGCGCTGTTGATAGAAGGTAGGGAGGGGAGGTCAGTGTCGGTCACTCGATTGCAATTTGGCGGCGGAGCGCGATCGAGGGATAAAAGTCAGGGGAAGGGTCGATCGTCTACCCACTACGCAAAGGAGTACTCACAGAGGGTTGGTGGCGCCGATGATCTTGCGTCCGGTCTTCACCACCTCCTTGCCTTCCCAGACCATGCACACCACGGGGCCTGAGCACATGTAGTCCACGAGGTCGCCGAAGAAGGGCTTGGCGGAGAGATCCGCGTAGTGCTTCTCCGCGTGCGCTTTCTCGACCTGCATCATCTTCATGCCACGCAGGAAGAAACCCTTGGTTTCGAAGCGGGAGATGATCGCCGCGACGAGGCCGCGCTGCACGCCATCGGGCTTGATCATGATGTAGGTTTGTTCGGTAGACATTTTGGGGGTGGGGGTTGGGGGTGCGGAGTGACTGTGATTCGGTCGCCAAACGTTTCGGAGTTTTGTTTTGGTTCCGGTTGCAACTTTCATCCATTCGTCGGCGCGCCGCGTTGTCTGTGTGATTGACTCAATGATAGACCGTCACGATAATTCAAGGGATTAACTGGTCAATGGGGGTCGAATGACGGTTGAAGCGCTGAAAAGATCTTTTCAGAGCGAGAGATGTATGTGATTCATTCCCGAATCGCGCGAAGCGATCGTTGGTCCCTTACGATGGCCCCTAAATTCGTCGCCGTAGTCACCGCCCTCGGGGCTGTCGCGTTCCTCGCCGTAAAGGCCAAGGCCGGCGGCGATGGCGCCGGTGCGGCCAAACCCGCGGCTGAGAAGAAGCCGTCCGCGAAGAAACCCGATTCCAAGAAGTCGGATGCGGACGCCAAGGCCAAGGCGGAGGCTGCGGCGCAGGCTGAGAAGAGAGCCGCGGCGGATGCGGAAGAAGCCAATGCCGCGAAGGCCAAGGCGGACGCGGACGCCAAGGCTGACGCGGAGGCTGCCAAGGCTGCGGCGGATGCCGAGGCTGCCAAGGCTGAGGCGGATTCCGAGGCTGCCAAGGCTGAGGCGGATGCCGAGGCTGCCAAGGCTGAGGCGGATGCCGAGGCCGCGGCAGCGCCCACTCCTGAAGCGCCGAAAGAACCCGAAGCCAAAAAAGCTCCTTTGAAGAACAGCGCGTTCGTGTTCGTGAAGCCCGCGGCGAACACGGAGGCGACGCAGGCGCTGGTCAAGCATGTCTTCAGCGACAACAAGATCTCCATCAAATCCGAAGGCTCCATCGGCGGCGGCACGATCGACGCGAAAAAGTTGATAGACCAGCACTACTACGCTATTGCGAGCAAAGCCACGTTGACCAAGCCGAAAGACTTGCCCGTTCCGGCGGATAAATTTCTCGCAAAGTTCGGCGTCGAGTGGCAACAAGCGCTGGACGACGACCTCGTCTTCAACGCGGCGGACGCTTGCACAAAATTCGAAACCGACGCCGACGGCTTGAACGATAAGTGGCAAGCCGCCAAGGACGCGGGCACCATGGTCAAGTTTGGCGGCGGATTCTACTGCGCCAAGGTGGAGGATATCTACGTGTTCAACGGGTTCTTTATGACCATGCGCGCGGGTTTCGTGATGCCCGACGTGTCTATTCACTACTTCGTTGTCGAGTTCGATGAAACCGATTTGAGCTGGGAAAAATTCAGAGGCGAGATTCTGGGACCCACGGACCCGGCGGACGCCCCGGCTGGATCGCTTCGCGGCAAGATTCTCGCGCAATACCAAGAGCTTGGCATCGCATCGAAGCCCTTCACCGGTGAGAACGGCGTACACGCCTCCGCGTCGCCGCTGGAAGGCCTGGCGGAACGCATGAACTGGTTGGAAGCGGATGTGAAGACGGACGTTTTTGGAAAAGAACTACTTGCGGTGGGCGTCGACGAAGTCACGATCAAACAGTGGTCCGTGGACCCCGCTGTTGAACACGCGGAGGGTAAGGGATCCTGCTTCGATCTTTTGGAGGACCTCGATGCCGACGCGTGCCTGGCGAAGTGCCTCACCATCAAGAGGTAGATTGAGTGATGGAACCTTAATACCGATATTATCTGTCATCAACTTTTCGTGTTTCATTCGTCGCTCTTTCTCGTCTCTCTCATCACTTCACGCGCGCACCTTGTTGTTCGGTTGCGCGTTCCGTGACCGGTCTTGGCGCGAGCGTTTCCCGCCCTCCACACTAGTCCCATGGCGTCTTCCTCCTCCACCGTGCGCGTTGATGCGCAGCGCACAGCTCTGCTAGCCGCCCCTACGGTCGAGTCTGAATCTGATTACTACGCAACGCTCGCCGCCGCCAGCTCCGCCGACGTCCGCGTTGCGCGCGTTACGCACGGCAAAAGCTTGGTGGCTGCAAGAGCGTTCAAACGGGGCGAGCGCGTGTTATTAGAGGCGCCGTTGGTGGGCATGCAGCAGGAAACCAACCGATTTGACGCACGTGTGTGCGGCGAGTGCTTCCGGTACGTCGGCAGCGTAGATGGCCAAATCGCGCGAAGATTGTTAATGCCATCCATGGAGTCTGCATGTAACGCAAGTGGCGTGGACCGAGAGTATTTGAAAAAGCTGCAGGACGGCTCTGAGCGCTTACCGATCGCCACTGATGCGGAATTCATGCTCCCTGGCATCACGAAAAGCACCGGCGGGTGCGACCGAGAGGTGTACTGCTCACCGCAATGCGCGGAATCATCGTGGAACTCTTACGAAAAATTTCTCAGCGTCGGCAGTAAATCAGAATCCGCGAACGGCGCCGCGTCCGCAACTAATTTCATCGAACACGCTAGAGACACGAACGATATATTCATTTTAGCCGCGAAGGTTTTGTTGTCCGTGGCGGTAGAGGCGGATGCGTTACGAATAAAAACCTCTGGAAACGGAAAGGCAGAAGAAACAGAATCAACGCTCACATCAGATTTACTCTTGGCTTGGCAACCGTTCCAGCACGGCTTCAAGCGCATTTGGTGGGAAGCCGTGGCGCGCCCTGAGGACGTCGCGGAGGGTTTACCTGAGACGCAATTCAGGGACAGCATGAAGGAAATCGCTGGCGAATCGCTTGACCTGTTGAAGAAATGTACACCGAATGCATTCCTGAGTAATTACCCAGGTTTATTCAGTCTGGAGGTGTTCGCGTCTTTGATTGGGATGTTCGAGCTGAACAACTTGGAAATCGCCGTAGCGAGCCCGATTGAAGATTACTTTCTGAAAGTAGATGAGCTCGGAGATTCGGAAATAACCGCAATAACCAACCCATTACTCGATGCGTCGGACACTAGGTATTGCACCCCGTGTGAAGGCTCCGGGTTTTTTGCGTTACAGTCGTGCTTGAACTCGAACTGCGACCCGAACGTGAGCCCGGCGAAGAGCGACTCAGATGTCGACGGGAAGTGCGTGTTAATCGCGTCGCGTGATATCGCAAAAGACGAAGAGCTCACGATGTGCTACGTGGACGAAACCGTGGACGTCGAAACGAGACGCGCGGAGTTGAAGGATTACGGGTTTATTTGTATGTGTGCGACTTGTGTGGCGCAATCAGAGGGGAAGGGACAGGCGAGGAGAGGAGGTAAAACGAAATAGCCGTATTCGTATCTCGTTATTTAATTTCTCTACGCTCGTACCGCCTTGCGCCCTGTTCTTGAAGCACTCCCCACCCGAGACGTCCCCTGTAACATCTGCTTAATCGTCGCCAACTCCGAACGCTCATCCAGCGCGCGTTGAAGATCAGCACGCAACGCGTTTGCTTCTTCGCGCGCTTTTCGTGCCGCGTTCTTCGCTTTGTCAAGCTCGCCGACAGCGGCTTTCTCTCTCCGCTTTGACTCGTCCGCCTCAACCTCCGTGGCGGAAATGCGCTCCACCAAGTAGTTGTACGGCTGGTTCGAGTCGTTCACTTTCGATTCCGCGCGTTTAACACGTAACTCAAGGGCTTCTATCTCTTTTTGTTTGGAATCTGAAGCGTCACTAGCGAGACGCACCTGGCGCTCCAGCTCGTTGCACCGTTTACCTAGGGCGACGTTTTGCGCCAGTCTTCTTCGAAGACTCGCTGGAACTGAAGACCCTAAAGCACCAAGCGCGGACGCCACCGAATCCGAGCTCGCATTCACGTCGTGCTTATGTGGAGAAGCAATATGCATCACCGCATCGTCAAGCTCTCTTTCTAAATTCTCGTAGTGCTCCAACCGTGCGGACATCTCCGCGCCCCGCTGGTCTTGCTCCGCCTTGCGTCGCGACGCCACGCCCTCCAAGTTCAGGTACTGGCTCTCCAGCAAACGTACCTTTTTCGTGAGCATCTCGCACTCCAGGCGGAGCACTTTCGCGACTGATTGACTCTCGCCGTGCAACAACGTAACTCGCTCGAGTTCCATACTCTTCATCCTCAGAAGACCCGTCACTTCCGCGTGGCTCACGTCCGCCGTCTTTTGCGTAGACCGCAGCGTCGACAGCGCGTCGTCATACCCCGCGCGTAACTCGGATAATTCAGAACGGCACGCCGACGCGTCCGCAATAGCAGCATCCCTCAAGTCCCGCAACGCTCGAATTTCACGATCTCTGTGGCTTGAGTGTTCTTCACGCAACCTCTCCAGGTCCTCGTTCGCTTTCGTCTGTAACCGCCGCACTTCCTCCGTCAACCGGGCCTCGTGCACCGACCGCATCTCCGCGTGCCCGTTGAGAACCTTTTCGCGAAGATCGTCCCTGGCTAGGCGTAGGACTCGTACTTTTTCCCGCAGCCGGTCCTCCTCTTCTTCGTGTTTCCGCTCTCTGTCCCGTGCATCCTCCACCTCCCTTGACAAGTACGCCTTGTCCTGCGTTAGCAGCTCGACTTGGTGGTGGCGCGACGCGAGCTGCGACTGCGCGGCGTCGCGCTCGCGAACGGCGGACGCCTCTGCACCCTTCGCCACCGCCAGGTCCTTCTCCGCCTCAGCGGCGCGTTTGCCCAGTCTATCCACCGTCGAGGCAACCTCGTCATACATCGCGCCCTTCGCGGACAACACCTCAACCTTGACCATCGCGTCCTCAAGTTCGCGCGCGAGGCGAGAACAGCGGGACTCCAGCGCCTGTCGCTCGCCATCAATCTCCGCGGTGCTTCGCTGGACGTGTTCGTTCGCCCTCTTCGCTTCCCGTGAAAGTCGCTGGTTGTCCTGTTCGAATATCGACGCCTTGTCTAACAGACCGTCTCGCTCCACGCGTATGATGTCGAGCTCTGACCGAAGGCTATTCGTTTCCTGGTGCACGCGTAAGATTGCGAAATCCGATAAACTCAACTCGTTCGGGCTTTTCCTTTGAAGTTCTGTTAACCTTTCCTGCGAACACGTCACTTGTCGCAACTGTTCCTTCGCGCCGAACACGGCTTCTCGTAGTGGAGGCGCCAGCCGCTCAAGCTCGGTTTGTTTTTGTTTCAACAGCGTGACCGCTTCTAACATCTTGGCGCGCTCCACGCCGAACTCCCGATCCTTCTTCGCTAGCTCTTCGTTTGTTTTAGAATCTTTTCGCGCATTCTCCTCAACCAAAGATGCGATGCGTTCCTCCAACGCCGCGGTTCGGGATGCGACTTTCTGTTCCACGCGAGATGCGTACACGCCACCTGGTTGGTTATCCCCTCGGCGGGACCGTCCACCCCCCTCAGCGTCACTCTCCGTGACGTCGCTCATGCTTGAGTACTCGCCATCGTCGTAGTCGCCTCCATCCACGTCTTCGCCCACGGGAGTTTCAGCGGACCGGTCGAGTTCGCTCATCAAGCGCTCGAGGCGCGCTTTCGCGGTAGCATCGGCGGCCATCGCGGCGAGTTACCCGGTTTCTAACTAAACGCACCGGCGTTGGTGTTAGGCGAGGCTCGCGCGTGCGTCGCAACACGGCGCGCGTCGAGTGAAGCGCGCGTCTCAGCGCTCGTCGTCGTTGTCATTTTGCATTTTGAAAAATTCAAACGGCCAGGAAAATAGACCGTCATTCTTGGGTTTTGCCGTCCAATGATTTCTCCGACCTTCATTTTCTTGGAAGAGCTCTTTCCTTTTCTCGTCAAAAGAGCCACGACCCTATCTCGAGCGTTCCGAGACCTTGCTGACGCGACCGAGACGACACAACGACACGCGCTTGACGCACGTCTTCACTCAAGCCCCACCCTATCTCACCCCCCGACTCCACAATGAAGGACGTGCTCGACGACTTCCCTCTCCCCGACGCGAACCAACTTTTGTTCGCAGGCGCTGCTCTCGCAGGAGCCACGGGCCTTGCTACCGTGGTGAAGCCGCAGAAGATGCACGAGGCGTACTTCTCCGCCACCGACAAGGACAACGACGACGCGCCCACGCCCTTTCACAAGCAAAGCACCAGGTGGCTGGGCATGTCCTTGGGCTGGGTCGGAGGCTTGTGCCTCGCCGCCGGTTTGGCGCCCAAGGGCAACAAGGTCAAGAGGAACGTTCTCGTCGCCAATGGCTGTGGCCTCCTCGCAGGTACGACGCGCTGACGCACAACACAAAACAACGACGATCGCAACGCAACGCGGATAAGATAACGCTCATCGGCGTGTCCAAGACAACCTCAAGGTCTCGAGGTCCAAGGAAACAGTGACCGAAAAACAAAAAAACTAACCTCACAAAACATTCCTCCCGAAATCCTCGGCAGGCGCCGCTATGGACGGGTACAACCTTTCCAAGAGCACACAGAAGAAGAAGGTCACCGCGGGTGAGATCGCTGCGATTGGCACACTAGGCGTGCTGAGCATCGCACGCGCAATCAAAGATAACGACGACGTGGTGGATGCGGAGTAAGCGATGGTAGGTTCGAGACGGAAAGACAATATATCCGGCGAGGTCGCGCAGACACCTCCGACGACGGCAGAAGGTGTCTTTAGACATGAGAGGAGGAGAATTGCTACACTTTTCATCGCTATGCAAGAGCTTCCTCACTATCAGTCAAGCGAAGAAGTGCTTCAAAAGCAAAGGTGCGCAGCTCCGCGTCGAATGTCTATGTCACCTTCTGCTGTTGGAGGCGACCGCGCGCATGAAAAGAAAGACTGATAATTTCAAAACACTCTCTGTGACATTAAAACAACCCAACCTTCTTCTTCGCGTCTTTCCGTTTCCACTCCGCCAGTGAATCGAATTTCGCGATGTCCATCCCGAACACTTCGAGAAACTCTTTCTCCGACAGGTACGTTTCTTTCTTCGCCAGGTCGATCCCGCTGCTTCCGTCCATCTTTTTCAGCGTCTCGTAGTTAATGACCTTCGAGCCGCTCGGCGTGACAACTTCGCCGACACCGGACCAGGGGCTTGCCGCGCCTGCAGTGGACGCAGGAGTGGCGATGACATGGGCGTCATCAGGGGTACTCTTAATGGGCGTTGAAAGCGGTTCATTCGCAACAGGTAAGGTTTCTCGAAGCGCGGGCATCGCAAACGTGTCCTCCTTCTTCTCAGGTTCTTTCTTGTCTTCGACTTTCTTCAACTTTGTCTTTTTCAAAGTGGGCAGTTCCAAAACAGCCGGGTTACTCGCCATGGCTTGCTTCAGCTTCATTTCGTACGGGTCCACGAACACTTGCGACGCCTTAGTAGCGTCCCACGCGATAAAGTGCGCGGTAAACATGTTGGGCTCGTTCCCAGACGGAATGGAAGTGATCGGGGTGTCCAAATCTCGGCCGTCGTTCTCCGCCATCGCGGCGACGTACCTCTCCGCCAAAACTCGCGATTCCTTCTTTTCATTTTCGTTTGCGTTCTTACCAATCCACAGAAAGACTTCCGTAGCCACATCAAGAAGCATCACGTCGTCGTCATCCAGGTCATCCTGTGTGAAGTTGAACACCTCCTCGGCTTTTATGCCGTGGCCACCGGCAGCGGCGTCGCATAATTGAAAAAGTCTGGGGTCACCCGCCGGCGCTTGCTCTGGGGAAAACTTGGCGTAACTCTTTTTGCCCCCGATGCGTACCCAAAAAATAGGAGGTTCAGAGCCCTCCTTGATTGTTTCGAATTTCGACGACCCGACGCCTACCCCGGGGGCGAGCAGCGACGCGACGGCGGCGGCACACTCTTGCTCAGCGTCCGAACTACCCACCCCGATCCACACCAGTACCCGCGGATCCGTCGGCGGTTGCTTCGTCACCACGCCGTTCTTGTCCTCGACGCATTTTTCGCCAACCGCTTCCAGGGTTAAAATAAAGCAGTCGCCAGAGTTTAATGCACTTGAATCATCGGCTATTTGCACTGCGCGCACATTAGACGCAGACGTCCCTCGAACGTGGTACAGACACACCCCGTCCTCATCATACGAATCATTAGCGTCGACATTTTTGAAACCGCTAGCTTTGCCGCCTGAGCGTACCACCATGCGTCCCCGGAAAAGCGAACAGAAGTGGTCTGGTTCCTTGCCTTGCGTAACTCTGACTTGAGTTGCAATACCTCCCAACCCATCATCGATCTCCTTCGCCAGCAGCGCAGAGGCGGCTTTCTCGTCCTGAGAACTCTCCCGGCCTTGCCAAAAATAAACCACGTGCTGCTTGCCGTCATCGTAGGCGTAGTGGAGCACGTACGAGTCGCCGCAATAGAACTGGCCGTGGAACGCTTCCTTCACAGCGGCGAGTTTGAAGTCCTCAACTCTCCACACTTTCAACTCACCCGATGAACCATCGTCGAACGTTTTTTTATCGATACCACCACCCGTTCCGCCAATCAAAGCGCCGACGTCAACTTCGTGCTTTTCCCGTTTTTTTGTGGATTTGAAACTTTCCTTTGGCAGCAGCGTGACGCTCCCGCCCCACCGGTGAAACGCCTGTTTGAACAGCGCGTTTTCCGTGCCTTCCTTTACTATTTTTACCGGGGAGCGTTCCGGAAGTCCGTTCGCGTGTAAAAACTTCAGCGCCCGTTCGCCTCCTGATAGGAACTCGTTCGCGCCGTCGCGCTCTGCTTTCGACGTCTTTTTACCCACCCAGACGTACACGACTCCCCCGGCGCAAAGAACGAACACGTCTTCTGTTTTCAACAGGTCCTTCTGCAACGGGCGGTCGCACTCTTCCGTCATCGTGAGAGTGCCTGACTTTTCATCATCACAAAGGTGGTACAGACGCACGGCGCCGGCACCAGTGACCGATGTCCCTACCTTCTCGTCGTCGCCACCTTCAACCGCTGATTTGATCTTCTTAGCCGTGGTTTTTGGGTCCTCGGTTTCATCGCCGCTCAAGACTGCGAAGAAAGCCTTGACTACCTCATCGTCAAAGTCACAGGTGGCTTCGTCGATCGCCAGTAACGAACTCTTGCCTCCGTGTTCTTCACTCTTCACGCTCAGCGCCACATCCAATGCCTTTGCTTTTTCCGCCCGCGACGCGCTGGATCCGTTCCACTGCGTAATTGATTTACCGATGTCGAGCAGAAATACATCACCTGAATTCAGTGACTCCGCGGCGACGGAGACTTGCATCACTCTGACGTTGCGTTTGCCCTTGACGTGTAACAACCGAGTGGTGTACGCGTCCCTGTCAACCACTTTGAAGGAGCTATCAACACCGCCTTCCAAGTACTGTACCCCAGTCGGAAAGATTTGCAGAAACTCGTCGGACTCGGCCCCTTGTGTTTCACGGAACTGCGTCGGCAGATCGTCCAGGAACTGGTCCAGTTCCACTGTGAGTAACGCAGCTGCGCCTGCTTCGTCCCTTGTGCTTTCACTGCCGATCCAGAAGTGCACGTTCATGTAAATCGTGCCTTTCTGGTGCCAGGTTTTCAGCACGATGTAGCTGTCACCGGTGTGGAACTTGCCACTGAAGTCGGACTGCTTCACGGGCTTCATCGCCTCGATGCGCCAGGTCTCCACACCGGGGGACCCGCCCGCGCCCGCGAAGAGCTCAGCGGCGGACATGGTGAGGGTACGTGTGTGGGGCAGATGCGTGCCAGTACGGACAGGCGATAGCTAACGCACGGCACCTACAGCTGTGCCGGGAGAGCGATCGCGTGTTGATCAAGTGACACTTGTCAGACGAGTGGCGCCAAAACGGTGGGAAAAATCTTCCAACTTTCTTATCGAGCCACGACTTTTCTTTCCGAGACTTTGACGCGACGTCCGCACACGACCGCACATCGCGGCGCGCGGGGTGGTCGGGCACGGACTATGAGTTACATACGAAAGCGATGCCTGCACGGGAAAGGACTGACAGCTGCGTGGAGTGCAACCCGTGTCCTCACGGCAAGCTAAAGCACAACTGCACGGAGTGCACCCCCTGCCCTCACGGCAAGCGGAAAAGCAACTGGGCGGCGTGCACCCCCTGTCCCCACGGCAAGATGAAAAGCGACTGCGCGGCGTGCAACCCCTGCCCTCACGGCAAGCTGAAACGCTACTGTGCGGACTGCACTCCCTGCCCTCATGGCAAGGTGAAAAAGAATTGTGCAGATTGCAGCGGCTGCCCCCACGGCAAGCGAAAAAGCAGGTGTGCAGCGTGCAAAACCTCACACGCGGATCCGCCAAGTTCAAAGTGAGTCAAGCGCGAGCCCGAGAGTTCGCCCGAGATCAAGCCCGAGCCCTTCACCATTCAAGGCTACTTCGGCTTCTATAAGTGAACACGTTGGAGGGAAAGGACGTGATATCGTGTCTAATACGTCTAATACATAGAATTACTTGGTACACTATGAAGCTACGTCTCCTTTGCTCTAAGTACACGCAGGTCTTCCCGCACCCGCTCCATCGCCTCTTCGTGCATTTTTTCGCGCTCCAGGGCCGAGGTCTCTTGCTTCACAAGCACCTCACGCGCGTTATCCACAGCTTGCGACGCCGCATCCGCCCGCTTCGACTCTCTCTGCGCTTCTTCGCGAGCTTCCTCGAGCGCCGCTTGTCGAAGCCGGGCATCTGCCGCCGCCGCGTCCCGTAACCCCAACACCTCCTCGCGAATTTCTTGGAGCTCCTCCCGCGCCTCACTTGCCGACGCCGCCGCGCCACTCGCCACGACCCGAGCCATCGCTTCGTCATGAAGCTTGACGAGTCGTTCGTGCTGCGTTCTTGCGCTGTGTAGACGTTCAGTCAGCGCCTGCGTCTTATCCGTAGAACTCTTCTCGGTTTCGACTAATTTGGACACCTTGGACTTTGCGCGAGTCACTATAACTTCAGGCGGAAGAACGTCTCCGTTTTCGTCCACCTCGGAATCTCGTCGCTCCGGGAACAGATTCAAAAACCCGGAGTGGTACGTATCCGCGTTTTTCTGAACCGAGGTCAACGCGCTACGCACCCTTACCAACTCCTCCGCCGTGGAGGTGTTGTTGGCTCTCAAAACATCCTCACCAGCGCGCCCGGCGTTGACTTGTTTCGATAGGGTTTTCAGCTCGCTCGTCTTGGCCGCCATCGCATTTTCGCAGGCCAGCAGTTTCTTTTCAGCTTCCAAACATTTCGACTCCGCGTCTGTCGCTCTTTGTCTCAACTCCCCAACCTCTTCTTTCGAAATCGACCCGTCCACCCCGTCCTTCAGCGCGGTGAGCTCCATCGTGGACATCCACGCATCTGCCTTCGCGTCGTCCACGGTTTGCCGCGCCACACCCAGCGCGGTGTGTACTTCCCTCCACGCCTCTTCATGCTGCCGTCGCGCGTCGTCCCGAGCGTTTGCAATCGCGATTTTCGCCTCCTCCTTTGCCTCTCGCTGCGCTAACTTCGCTAAGCGGGTTTCTTCCTTGGCCGACGCGATTTCCTTTTCCAGCGCGGTGCGTGCGGGTAGCAACGTCGCCGCAGCTGCTTTCCGGGCGGACTCAGCCGCCTCTGCTTTCATGACTTCCCAGGAGTTTTCCAGGCGCTCCTTGACGCTCCGCCGCAGCGAAAACAGCGCGTCTTTCATCGTTTTCGTTTCGCGAGCGGTTTGTTCCTTGACTCGGCGCAGGGCACGGACGGCTTCAGAGACCTTTCGGCGTTCAATCTGTAACAGGCTGGTTGATATCGATAAACCCCGTTCGGCGTCACCCGCTCTCCTTTCAAAATCCATGGCTTTCCGCTCGTGTTCACCCAGCCGCCGTTCGACGTCGGACTTTTTCATTTCAATCTCGGCCGACTTTCGCTCGGCGGCGACCGCTTTGCGCTCGGCGTCGCGAACGGAATCGGTTTGCCCGACAACCTGCCGCTCCAGCTTTTCAATCTTTTGCGAACTGCTTGTGCTTTCTCGTTCTTTTGATGTTGCGAAGGCTTCTGAAACCGCGAGTTGAGCCCGGAACCGCTCGACGTCACCGGTGAGTCTCGAAACCGTCTCGCGCGTACTCGCTAGCTGCGCGTCCAGGCGCGACGCTTCGGATTCTGAAGTCGCTCTGGAAGTTTCTGATACTTCAAGCTTCTGTGTCAGCACTTGTAATGCCGCGTTCGCCTCAAAGTTCTCCTTCTCACACGTCACGTTGCGAGTCTCAAAGCTATTGGCTTTGGCGAAGTACAGTTCCTTTTCTTGGATAGCTTTTGTCAGCTTTTCAGAAGCCGCGTCCAAGCTCTTCTCCGCGGCGATTCGCTTCCTGGTTTCCTCCGCCACGCGCTCCGCGACGAGAACCTCGGCGCCTTCC